>Ga0102944_1001298_pt1 | contig 16861 bp, 16 predicted proteins | sample SalPonD_shore_MG_FD_78172 | JGI IMG/M metagenome (GOLD analysis project Ga0102944, IMG submission 78172) | Salt pond soil microbial communities from South San Francisco under conditions of wetland restoration - Salt Pond MetaG... | ecosystem: Environmental > Aquatic > Marine > Intertidal zone >...
AGTTCGGCGCCCAGGCCTGCATCACGAACGCCTACATCATCCACGGCACCGAGGCCCTCCGCGAGGTCGCGCTCGAGGACGGCGTCCACGCGCTGCTCGGCTTCGACGGCCCGGTGATGACCGACTCGGGCTCGTTCCAGCTCGCGGCCTACGGGGACATCACCGTCACCACCGAGGAGATCCTCGCCTTCCAGCGGGCCATCGGCTCGGACATCGCCACGCCGGTGGACATCCCGACGCCGCCCGACGTCGACCGCGAGCGGGCCGAGGCCGACCTGGCCGCGACCCAGTCGCGCCTCGAGGTCGCGGCGGCCTTCGACGCCGGCGACATGCTCGTCACGGGCCCCGTCCAGGGCTCGACGTTCCCCGACCTCCGCGAGCGGGCCGGCCGCGAGGCCCGCGAGGCGGGGCTGGACGTGTTCCCGGTCGGGGCCGCCGTGCCCCTCCTGACGGCCTACCGCTACGCCGACGTCGTCGAGGCGGTCGTCGCCGCGAAGCGGGGGCTCGGGGTCGACGCCCCCGTCCACCTCTTCGGCGCCGGCCACCCGATGGTGTTCGCGCTGGCCGCCGCGATGGGCTGCGACCTCTTCGACTCGGCCGCCTACTCGCTGTACGCCCGGGACGACCGCTACCTCACCGTGGGCGGCACCGCCCGGCTGGACGCGCTGCACGCGCTGCCCTGCGCGTGCCCCGTCTGCACCTCGTGGACGGTCGCCGAGCTCCGCGACGCGCCGCCGGCCGAGCGCCACCGGGCCCTGGCGGCCCACAACCTCCACGTCTCGTTCGGCGAGCTCCGGCGGGTCCGGCAGGCCATCCGCGACGGCGCCCTGTTCGAGCTCGTCGAGGCCCGGGCGCGGGCCCACCCGACGATGCTCGACGGCTACCGGGCGCTGCTCGACCACGCCGACTGGCTCGAGCGGAGCGACCCGGTCAGCAAGGGGGCGTTCTTCCACCTGTCGGCCGAGAGCGCCCGCCGGCCGGAGGTCCGCCGCCACCGGGACCGGCTCGCCCGGTTGGCCGTCCCCGCGCGCCTCTGCTGCTACGAGGGCTGGTCGCGATCGGCCTGGAGCGAGCCGGACGCCGCCGGGGAACCGGCTCTCACGCGAGCCGACTCGCCGGCTCGGGCGGACGGGCCGCGCGACGACAGCGGCGATACGTCGTCGTCGACCGATTCGACGGCGGCGACCGAGCCGTCGAGCGAGCCGAACCCCCCGGACCTCGACCTGGCGGCCTTCGACGCGGTCTGGGACGTCGTGCCGCCCTTCGGTCCCGTCCCGCCCGCGCTCGCCGAGACCTACCCGCTGTCGGCCGAGGTCCCCCACCGCGTCGACGTCGAGAGCCAGGTCGCCGCGGCCAGGGCGGTGGCCCGGCTCACGACGCTGAACCCGGCCGCGTCGGTCACGGTGGCCCACCGGGGCTGGCCCACGCACGTGCTGGCCCGCCTGCCCGACGGCGTGCGGACGGTGGATATCGCCGGACCGGCGGGGTCCACGTCGGCCGCGGGGCGCTGAAGGCGGCATCGGGCGGCCGCCGGTTCCGACCGGCCAACCTGGACGAGGACCATCCGGTCGGGGCGTCGAGCCCGGTGTTGGGTAAGGAGCTACTGGTCGGTCGGGGCCAGCTCGACGATCTCGAGGTCCCAATCAGGGAGGGTGGCGTCCTCGTTGAGGATGGGCCAGGCCCCCCGCACGTCGATGCCTGCCACCGCGGCCTCGGTCACGACGGCGGCTAGGCGCTCGGCGAAGGCCAGCTCCGAATCGATTCGTTCGGTCGCCACAGCGGCCGCCCCGTTCGGTACTGGCCGAAATCAGCGTTTCGATTTCCCCGAGGACGCCCGACGGACGGTCGGCTGCCCACCGTCGGCCGGCGAACCTTCATGGCGCCGGGGCGCCCGCTATCGGTCCATGGGGACGGTCTCACTCGACGCCGTCGACCGCGGCATCCTCTACGCGCTCCAGCGGGACGCCCGGAACACCACCATCGCCGAGATCGCCGAGGAGGTGGAGGTGTCGCCGAGCACGGTCAGGAACCGCATCGAGCGCCTCGAACGGGTCGGGATCGTCGAGGGATACTACCCGAAGATCAACTACGAGCTGGCCTCGTTCCCGCTGCACGTCCTGTTCATCTGCTCCGCCCCGACGCTCGAGCGCGAACGGCTCGCCCGGGACGCCCTCGATTCGCGCGGCATCGTCAACGTCCGGGAGATGCTGACGAGCACTCACAACCTCTACGTCGAGGCCGTCGCCGTCGACACCCGGGACCTGACCACCATCACCAACGCGCTGGCCGACATGGGCTTCGTCATCGAGTCGTCCGAGATCATCGCCAACCAGTACAATCGGCCCTGGGCTCACTTCGAGTACATCGAGGAGTGAGGCGGCCAGCGGCCCGGCTGGGAGTCGCGGTCGGTGGTTCCGGGGTCGCGGGCGCCGGTCGGCTGGGCCGACGGCCGATGAAGTTGCGCAAAACGCAAGAATATACCGTTAGGGTGCGCATATCACAGCATATCCTCTGCGGTTTCCACAACGGTTTATGGCTGTTGGCCGCATAGCGCGGTCGAACGTCCCAGCGCTATGTCGTCACCCCCTCGCTCCCCGCTCGCCCCGTCCGTCCGCCCGGGACCCGGCCGACCGTGGACCATCCCGGCCAGCCGGCGGCCAACCGGCAACGGGGCGCCGTCGTGAGCGCGTCGACGACCGTCAGGGCTGACGTCTCGCTCCCGGCGAGCGACTTCCTCCTCGGCGAGACGCTCGGCGAGACGCCGGCCGTTCGGTTCGAGCTCGAGCGAGGCGTCCCGTCGGGGCAGGCGGTGGCCCCCTACCTCTGGGCCACCGGTCGGGACCTCGACGACATCGAGGGCCGTCTCCTCGCGGACGGGGACGTCGCCGCGGCGTCCATCCTCGACCAGGTCGAGGACGAGGCGCTGGTGCGCGTCGAGTGGGCGCCGTCGGCCGCCCGCTTCGTCGAGCCGCTCGCGAAAGCAGACGGGCTGCTCCTCGACGCGGTCAGCGTCGGCCGGCGGTGGGACCTCCAGCTGCGATTCGCCGACCGGGCCGCCCTCGGCGACTTCTATCGCCATCGCCAGGCGGCCGGCCACCCGTTCACGCTGGACGGTGTCCGCCAGCCGGCGCTCAGGGGGCCCGCGGCGCTGCCGCTCTCGGCGGTCCAGCGCGAGACCCTCGGCGTGGCCTTCGAGTCCGGCTACTTCGAGGTGCCCCGCCGGATGACCCTCGAGGACCTCGCCGACGAACTCGGCGTCTCCGACACGGCGGTCTCCCAGCGCCTCCGACGGGGCCTGGGCGTCCTCGTCGGCGCGCTGGTCAGCGACCCCGAGCGCGACCGGACCGACTGAGGTCGACCTCGGCGGGCTCCCACGAGAACCGCGAACCCCGTCACTCCGTACCCGCCTCGAGCCGCTCGAGCAGTCGCTCGCGGAGCCGGTGGCGGTGGCAGGGCTTGTCCGGCGCCTCGTAGCAGACGACGGCCACGTCGGTGCCGTCCCCGACCCGCTCGAGGAGCCGGTCAACCGCGGCCGCCGCCTCGGGGTCGGTCTCGAGGTAGGCGTCGTACCTCGCGGCGAAGTCGACGGCCGCCCAGGCCCGCTCGACGGCCGCCGCCCCGTCCAGCCCGTCGGCCTCGAACGCCGCCTGTCGGTCCTTGACCGCGTCGAGCAGGTCGGCCGGGGGGCCGAGCGCCGGCACGTTCTCGTCGACGACCGCGTGGAACCAGCCGAAGGGCCGTCGCACCACGCCGACGCGGGCCGTCCCGGGCGGCAGGTCGGCCGTCTCGTTCCGGAGCGCCGCCGCGTAGGTCTCGTACACGGTCGCCATCGGTCGTCCGGGACGGGGCCGGACGCGAAAAGCGTGCCCCACGTCGTCGAGATGGCAAGGTAGTTGACCGTCCCGACCCGACGCCCGGCCGTGACCGACCACTTCGAGGTCACGGCCCACGACGGTGCCGCCCGGCTGGGCGAGCTCCGGCTCACCGACCCGGTGGTCACCCCGGCCCTCGTCGACGACGTGCTCGTGGACGCCGGCAGCCGGTGGGCCGCGGAGCCGACGCCCCCGGCTGGCGCTGCCGACCGGCTCACCGTCCTCCCCCACCGCGGCATCCCGGCCGGGACCGACCCGGCCGTCGAGGCGGCCTTCGGCGAGGCTGCGGCCGCGGTCGATTTCCCGGCCGCGGCGGTCGGCGCGCCGGAGACGGCCGCGCGCGTCGGCGCCGGCGGGGCGGACGCCTTCCTGCTCTCGACGGCCCCGGGCCTCGTCGGCCACGCCGCCGCCCTCGTCGAGGCCGTCGTGACGACCCGCGAGGCCCTGCCCCCCGACGTGGCGCTGGGGCTCTCGGGCGTCGCGACGCCCCGAAACGTCGCGACGCTGGTCTACGCCGGCGTGGACCTGCTCGACGCCGAGCGGGCCGTCGTCGCGGGGACCCGGGGTCGCTACCTCACCCGCGAGGACGACCGGGCCCTCGCCCACCTCGACGAGCTGACCTGCCCGTGCCCGGCCTGCGATCGACCCCTGGCCGACGTCGACAACGAGGCCTGCGCCGACCACAACGCGCGGGCCCTCGCCGCCGAGCTCGCCACCGTGCGGGAACGCATCCGACAGGGCCGCCTCCGCGACTACGTCGAGGCACAGGCTCGCCACGCGCCGTGGCTCACCGGCGTCCTCCGACGGCTCGACGACCGACCGGGCTACCTCGAGCCGCGCACGCCGGTCCGCCGTCGAGCGACCATCGCCGCGACCACCGACGATGCCCTCCGCCGCGTCGAGATCCGCCGGTTCGCCGAGCGCGTGACGGGCCGCTACGTCGACCGGTTCGACGGCCCGCTCGTCCTCGTGCCGTGCTCGGCCCGGAAGCCCTACGGCGAGTCGCGTAGCCACGCCCGCTTCCACCGGGCCATCGACTACCGCGGCCACAAGGTCTCGATGACCTCGCCCATCGGCGTCGTCCCCCAGGAGCTGGAGCTGACCTACCCGGCCCAGCACTACGACGCGACGGTGACCGGGCGCTGGAGCGAGTCGGAGCTCGCCTTCGTCACCGACGTGCTCGGCGCCTACCTCGACCGGACCGACCCCGGCCGCGTCGTCGCCCACGTCCCGGGCGAGGGCTACCGGGCGGTCGTCGAGCGGGCGACGGCCGACCGCGACCTCGACGTGACCTACACCGTCGCCGACCACCCGACCGACGACGACTCGCTGGCGGCGCTCGACGCGGCGCTGGCCGACGAACCCCGGTACTCGCGGCGCGAGCGCGAACTGAACACGGTCCGGGCGGTCGCCGACTACCAGTTCGGCGAGGGCGCGGGCGACGTCCTGTTCGACGAGGTCACCGTCCGCGCCCCGTGGCCCAAGCACCGGGTACACGACGCCTCGGGTGAGCAGCTCGCCGCCCTCGTGCCCGAGTACGGCCTGCTGGCGCTGACGCTGGCCGGCGCCCGGCGCTGGGTCGACGCCGACCTCCCGGTGCGCCGGGTGACCATCGACGGCTTCGTCCCACAGGGCAGCGTGCTCGCGCCGGGCGTGGTCGACGCGACCGCCGACGTCCGGGTCGGGGACGAGGTCGTCGTCGAGGGGCCGCGGGCGTTCGCCGTCGGCCGCGCGGCGATGAGCGGCCCGGAGATGGCCGCGAGCACCCGCGGCGTGGCGGTCGACGTCCGCCACGTCGAGGAGCGGTAGCGGTCGCCGACCGGCACGCGCCGCGCGCCGGCCAAGTGGAAAGAACCAACACCTCCACTGCCGCCCTCCCCACGTATGGCCGCCGTCGACGAGTCGAGCCCGCGATACCGCGGCTGGCAGGTCGTCGCCGTCTGCTTCGTCGTCATCGCCGTGGCCAGCGGCGCGCGCTTCGCCTTCGGCGTGCTCCTCGACCCGCTCGTCGTCGCCTTCCACGCCTCGCGGACCGCCGTGGCGGTCACCCAGTCGGTCCAGCTGCTCGCCTACGCCGCGAGCCAGCCGGTCATGGGTCGCCTCATCGACCGCCACGGGCCACGGACCACGTTCGTGGCGAGCATCCTCGCCATCACCGCCGGGCTCGTCGGGAGCGCCTTCGCGCCCTCGCTGGGCTGGCTCTACCTCACGCTCGGGGTGCTGGTCGGCGCCGGCTACGGCGGCGTGGGCGCCCTCGCCATCGCCGCCATCGTCTCGCCGTGGTTCCGCGTCCGCCGGCGGTTCGCCGTGAGCGTCGCCAACTCGGGGTTCAACCTGGGGCAGCTCGCGGTGGCGCCGGTGCTGGGCCTCGCCCTCACGGCGTTCGCGTGGCAGCAGGGCGTGCTCGCCCTCGGCGTGGTCATGTTCCTCACTCTCGTCCCGGCCGTGGCGGTCCTCGGCCGGCGACGGCGGTCGGCGGCTGCGAACGAGGAGCCCGACGAGGCGACGGGGTTCGAGGGCCTCGTCGACGTGTCCACGTTCCGCGAGATCCTGCGGACCCGGACCTACCGCGGCGTCGTCCTCAGCTATTTCGTCTGCGGCTTCACGGACTTCGTGGTCATCGTCCACCTCGTGAGCTACCTCCGCGGCGTCGGCTACTCGCTCCCCGTCGCCTCGGCGGCGCTGGGGCTCGTCGGCGGGGCGAGCTTCGTGGGCGTCCTCGTCGGCGGCTGGGTCGCCGACCGCGTTCGGACGAAGGACACGCTCGCGGGCTTCTACGGCATCCGGGTGGTCGGCTACCTCCTCCTGTGGGCGGTCGCCGGGGCCGGGCCGTGGCGCGACGCGTTCGTCTACGCCTTCGTCGCCGTGTTCGGCGTCACGCTCTACGCCACGGCCCCGCTCACGTCGACGTTCATGGCCGACCTCTACGGCGACTCGCTGATGGGCTCGAGCTACGGCTGGGCGAGCGCCACCCACCACGTCGGGGGCGCCATCGGGGCGGCCTTCGCGGCCGCCGTCTTCGACGCGACCGGCGCCTACGGCCCGGCGTTCCTGGTCTGCGCGGGGCTGCTGGTCGTCGGCGCCACGGCGGTCTCCCTCGTACACGAGCCCCGGAGCCGCCCCGCGGTGGGCTGACCGACCCCCGCCTCCGGGGTGACGCCTCCACGCCCCGGGCGCCGCCGCCCCGACCCGGTGGGGTTTTACACGCCGCTCGACTACCCGCCGACCATGAGCGAGGCGCCGAGCCCGCCGACCCGTGAGCGTGGCCGGGGCATGGCCGCACACAACGAGGTCATGCGCCGCATCCGGGCCCGCAACGCGGCCAGCTACGACCCGCGCGAGCCGACCCGGGTCTGGCTCGACGAGGACAACACGCCGGACGGCGTCCGCCGGAGCCTGACCATCATCCTCAACACCGGCGGCTGTCGGTGGGCCCGGGCGGGCGGGTGCACGATGTGCGGCTACGTCGCCGAGTCCGTCGACGGCGGCACGGTCGCCCACGAGGACCTCGTGGCGCAGCTCGACGCGGCGCTGGCCCACGAGCGAGATCGCGTCCCAGCGGCCGACGACGGGGAACCCAGCCCGCTCGTGAAGATCTACACCTCGGGCTCCTTCCTCGACGAGCGCGAGGTGCCCGCCGAGACCCGGGCGGCCATCGCGGACGCGCTCGCGGGCCGCGAGCGGGTCGTCCTCGAGAGCCTCCCAGACTTCGTCGACGCCGGGAAGCTGGCCGACTTCACCGACCGCGGGCTCTCGGTCGACGTCGCCATCGGCCTCGAGACCGCCACCGACCGGGTCCGCCACGACTGCGTGAACAAGTACTTCGACTTCGTCGACTTCGAGGCGGCCTGCGCCGAAGCCGTCGCCGCGGGCGCCGGCGTGAAGGCGTACCTCCTGTGCAAGCCGCCGTTCCTCACCGAGGCCGAGGCCGTCGAGGACATGGTCGCCTCGGTCGAGGCGTGCGCGTCGGTGCCGGGCTGTCACACCGTCTCGATGAACCCGACGAACGTCCAGCGCTTCACCATGGTCGAGGCACTCCACCGGGCCGGCGGCTACCGGCCACCGTGGCTCTGGAGCGTCGTCGAGGTGCTCCGACGGACCGCCGGGGCCGACGTCCTCGTCGTCTCCGACCCGGTCGGAGCCGGCTCGGACCGCGGCCCGCACAACTGCGGCGAGTGCGACGAGGTCGTCCAGCTGGCCATCAAGGACTTCGACCGACGACAGGACCCGTCGGTCTTCGACGAGGTCGGCTGCGGGTGTGAGACCACCTGGGCTCACGTCGTCGCCCACGAGACCGGCTACAACCAGCCGCTCGCGCCGTAGGCCACCGTCGACCGGACGGTACCGCGAACGGACAATTTATTTCGCCTGACGGGGAACGCCCGACGACCATGGGCGCCGACCTCGCGTTCGCGTACGCCCCGACGACCGACCAGCCGTTCGAGAACGCGCTGGCGAACGCCCGGGACGGCCGTCGGCTCACCGTCGAGGACGCCGTCGCGCTCTTGACCACCGGCTCGGACGTCGACGGCATCGACCCGGCTCGAAAGGAGCAGGTGCTCGAGGCCGCGGACCGGCGCCGCGCCGAGGTCGTCGGCGACGAGGTGACGTTCGTCGCCAACCTCAACAACAACGTCACGACGGCCTGCAACACCGGCTGCCTGTTCTGCAACTTCAAGGACCCGGCGCACACGTTCGAGGCGGACGCCGACGCCGACACCGCCGGCTTCACGAAGACGCCTGCGGACTCGCGGCGCATCGTGGAGGCGGCGGTCGATCGGGGCATCTCCGAGGTGACGTCGGTCTCGGGCCTGCACCCCGCCCTCGCCCTCGACGAGGAGCACCGGGAGGTCCTCGAGGGCTACGACCGGGGCGCCATCGAGGTCAACTACAAGCCGCCGTCGGCCTACCGGACCGACCCGGGCACGTACGTCGAGCAGATCCGCGCCATGAGCGTCGACGGCGTCCACGTCCACTCGGTGACGCCGGAGGAGGCGGCCCACGCCCGCCGCGGCACGGACTGGTCCTACGAGGAGGTGTACCGCCGGCTGCGCGCGGCGGGGCTGGCCTCGGTCCCCGGCACGGCCGCCGAGATCCTCGTCGACGAGGTCCGGGACGTCATCTGTCCCGGGAAGATCGACACCGCGGAGTGGGTCGCGGCGATGGAGGCGGCCGCGTCGGTCGGGCTCCCGATGACGGCGACGATCATGTACGGCCACGTCGAGAACGCCCGCCACCGGGCGCTCCACCTCGAGGTGGTCCGCGACCTGCAGGACCGGACGGGGAACGTCACCGAGTTCGTCCCGCTCTCGTTCGTCTACCCGAACACGCCGCTCTTCGAGCGCGGCGTGGTCGACGGCGGGGCCTCCGACGCCGAGGACGCGCTGATGATCGCCGTCTCGCGGCTCTTCCTGGACAACGTGGACCACGTCCAGTCGTCGTGGGTGAAGTACGGCGACGCGAAGGGGCTCAAGCTCCTGTCGTGCGGCGCCGACGACTTCATGGGCACGCTCCTCTCCGAGGAGATCACCGCCCGGGCCGGCGGCACGTACGGCACGTTCCGGTCGTTCGCGGACTTCGTCCGGATGCTCACGTCCATCGGCCGGCCGCCCGTCGAGCGCTCGACGGACTACACCGTGCATCGTCCCATCGACCCCGACGACCCGCCGTTCGGGCCGACCATCGGCCCGCGGGCCGACGGGACGCCGCTGCTCGCGCCAGGCGAGTCGCTGGACCTCGGAACGACGATCTCGGCGGACGACTGATCGACGTCGGGACGAGCCACGCCACCAGCAGCGCGCGCCGAGTAACCGCCGGTTCGTCACGGTGCCCTTAATGGCCAGGCCGCGGAGGCGTTCGACATGCCTGCCTGGTTCGTCAGCGTCCGTTCTCGGCGATGGCTCACCGTGGGGCGCGGAGGTCGCCCGTGACCGACGAGGTGCCCGACGAGCGGCGCCAGACCATCGAGGGCGACCCGTTCTGCGCCGCCATCGGCATCGAGCTGGTCTCTTTGGCCGACGGGACGGCGACGACCCGGCTCACGGTGACCGAGGACCACCGCAACTTCCACGGCACCCTCCACGGCGGCGTCATCAACGCCCTGGCCGACGCCGCCTTCGGGGCCGCGTCGAACGCCGGCGGGGAGCCGGCGGTGGCCCTCGAGACCAACATCTCGTACCTCGAGTCGGTCGACGTCGGAACGACCCTCTCCGCCACGGCCGCGGAGTGCCACCGTCGCCGGCGGACGGCGGCCTACGAGGTCGACGTCACCGACGACGACGGGACCCTCGTGGCGCGCTTCCGCGGCCGCGTCTACCGGCTCTGACCGCGGGCGGCGCGGAGGACTGGGTGAGGTCGCGCGGTCGGGGGGGGGGGTCTGAGGGTCGGTTAGCGAGCAGGCGGTACGGCCGTGCTGAGTCTCACGTGACGGAGCCCGGGGCGTCGTACCGCGCGACCGCTGCCACCCCGGGCGCGATAGTCAGGTCACGCCGCGGGCTGGTGCGGCTTCGGATATAAACGGGCTCCCGCGACCGCTCAGAACGGGAACTCGCGTGGCTCGTGCTGGACGGAGACCCACTTGTACTCGGTGAAGGTGTCCATGATGGTGTCCGTGTTGTAGCGGCCCAGGCCCGAGGCCTTCACGCCGCCGAAGGGGATGTGCGGGTCGTCGTTGATGGTCATGTCGTTGATGTGGACCATCCCCGCCTCGAGCCGGTCCGCGAGCGCCTTCGCCCGGAACAGGTCGGTGGAGATGACGCTCGCCGCGAGGCCGTACTCGGTGTCGTTGGCCATCGCCACCGCCTCGTCGTCGTCGGCGAACGGGATGACCGGCGCGACGGGGCCGAAGTGCTCGTTGCACGACGCCGGCATGTCGTTGGTGACGCCCGAGAGCACCGTCGGCTCGACGAAGAGCCCGTCGTGGCCGCCGCCGGCCTCGATGGTCGCGCCCGCGTCGACGGTGTCCTCGAGGTAGCCGACGACCTTGTCGCGCTGCGCCTCGTTGATGAGCGGCCCGACGTCGGTGTCGGGGTCTGCGGGGTCGCCGACGGTGAGCGAGGCGGCCCGCTCGGCCAGCCGCTCGACGTACTCGTCGTAGCGCGACTCGTGGACGAGGTGGCGGTTGATGGAGATGCAGACCTGTCCCTGGTGGACGAACGAGCCGAAGACGCCGGCGTCGACCGCGACGTCCATGTCGGCGTCGTCGAGCACGAGGTAGGGGTTGTTCCCGCCGAGCTCGAGCGCGGGTTGCGCGAGGTGCTCGGCGGCCCGCCGCATGACCTGCTTGCCGGTCTCGGTCGACCCGGTGAAGGCGACCACGTTGGCGTCGGGGTGGGCCGCGACGGCGTCGCCCGCGTCCGCCCCGTAGCCCGGAACGACGTTCAGGACGCCCGGCGGGAGCCCGGCCTCCTCGAAGAGCTTGCCGATGAGGAGGCCTCCGAGGATGGGCGTGTCCTCGGCGGGCTTGAGGACGACCGCGTTCCCGAGGGCGACGGCGGGGGCCACGGCGCGGAGCGTGAGGTTGAACGGGAAGTTCCACGGCGTGATGACGCCGACCGTGCCCACCGGCTCGCGGTGGACCACGTTCTCCTTGCCCGGGACGACCGACTGGGCGCGACGACCCTGCGCCCGGAGCGGGAAGCTCGCCGACTCCGCCAGCGAGCCGGGGGCGATCTGCTCCACCTCGACGTGCGCCTTGACGTGCGTCCCGCCGGACTCCGCGATGGAGACGCCCTTGATGGCCTCGGCGTGGGCGTGGACGAGGCCGATGACCGTCGAGATGACCTCCGCGCGGACCTGCGGCGGGGCCGCCGCCCAGGCCGGTTGGGCGGCGGTGGCGGCCGCGAAGGCCGCGTCGACGTCCTCGGGCGTCGCCGCGGGGATCTCCGCGATGGTCTCGCCCGTCGCCGGGTTCCGGTCGTCGATGGTGGCTCGGCCGCTTGGCGTGACCCAGTCCCCGTCCACGAGGTGGAAGTGCCAGTCCGCCTCGAGCGAGAAGGGGTCGACTGTCGACTGTGCCATGGGTGCACACGGACGGAGCGCTCGAAACGGGTTAAGCGTCCGGGTGACGGTGGGGATACCCGAGACCCACGCCGGGGAGCTCGTGGGTCGGCCGACCGTCGCGATGGTCGTCAGCCCGCCGTCCGGGCGGTCCCGGCGAGCACCCGGCGGTAGCGGGCGCCGGCCTCGTCCGCCCCGCGGATGGCGGCGGCGATGCGGTCGCCGACCCAGCGGTTGGCCGGCTCGTCAGGGCCGGGCAGGAACCGGTCGTAGACCGGGAGGCGCTCCCGGAGAGGGACGCCAGCCTCGTTCGCGATGCCCTCGAGCTCTCGGAGGGCGGGCCAGGCGTAGTCAGGGTTGATGTGGTCCGCCGTGACGGGGGAGACCCCGCCGAGGTCGTCGACGCCGCAGTCGAGCAGGTCGCGGACCGGCGCGAGGTTCGGCGGCACCTGGACGGCGACCTCGGTCGGCAGGGCCGCGCGGGCCATGGCGACGGTCCGCCGGAGGGTCTCGAGGTCGGGCGAGCCGCCCCGCCAGCGCTCGTTCTCCACCACGGGCTGGACGATGACCTCCTGGACGTGGCCGTAGCGCTCGTGGAGCGCCTCGATGGCCAGGAGCGTCTCGGCGCGGTCGCGCCACGACTCGCCGATGCCGACCAGGAGCCCGGTCGTGAACGGCACGCCGAGCTCCCCCGCGGTCCGGATGGTCGCGAGCCGCTGGCCGGGGGTCTTGTGCCGCGGCCCGGCGTGGGCGTCGACGTCGGCCGTCGTCTCGAGCATCACCCCCATCGAGGCGTTCACGTCGGCGACGGCGGCCATCTGTTGGGGCGTCTGGTCCCCGGGGTTCGAGTGCGGGAGCAGCCCGGCGTCGAGCGTCAGCTCGCAGACCGCCCGGAGGTAGTCGTGGATGGAGTCGTGACCCCACGCGGCGAGCTGGTCGTGGACCGCCGTGTACCGGTCGTCGGGGTCGTCGCCGAAGGTGAACAGCGCCTCCGTGCAGCCCGCCGCGACGCCCCGCTCGACGATGGCCAGCACCTCGTCGGGCGAGAGCAGGCTGGCCTCGCCCGGGGGGTCGAAGTAGGTGCAGTAGGTGCAGGTGTACCGGCAGGCGGTCGTCAGCGGCACGAAGACGTTCCGGCAGAAGGTGAGGGCCGCGGCCGGCTCGACGTCGGCCGGGGTCACGGCCAGCAGCGACTCGACGGCGGCCTCGTCGAGGTCGAGCTCGACGTCGAACGCGGCCGCGCCGGGGATCATGACTCCGGCCTAGCCCGGAGGACGGTAAAAAGGTGTCATCCCGGCCCGGTCGGGCGCGGTCGGTCGGTCGACCAGCGGCGCGTCGGTAGCGGTGATCGACGCGTCACCACTCACCCGCCGACCGTCTCAACGACGATAGTTCCGGTTCGGTTCGACGGTGAATGACGTTCGGTGCCATCACAGGAACCTCACACAAAAGCGACATTCAGGGCGGCTTCGTGGAGATTACGTGAGTTACCGTCAGATCGAAATCGAAACGCACGTTTGGTTATCGATACAGAGAATTTGCGCGGCAACCTTATATCGGGGATACCCGTTTTGCCCGTCAGGAGACCGAGACCGTTGCTGGTCAAATACTGCGCGACGTCGGGCTGCCCCCACCACGAGCACCCGCTGCCTGAGTCCTGTGGCGCCTGCCCGTACTGCCGCTCGTCGGCGCTTCGGCTGAACATGCGGCAGTCCGGGTTCAGCTGCCCGGCGTGTGAACGCGTGAACCTGCGGTCGGCGACGACCTGCTGGTACTGCCAGGCGGCCATCCACCACGGCGAGCGGTCCATCGCGTTATGATGTGCGCGTATCCGGTGACCCGCCGTCGCGACGGGTGGGGTCCGTCGGTCGATTTCGAGCCGAGCGAGCTGGTGACCCTCGTCGCCACCGCGCTCGCGGCCAACGCGTTCGCCTACGGGGCGGTGCTGTGCCTCCACGGGGTCGTCACCCTCTGGTCGCTCTCGCTGCTCGTCGGTGGGGTCGCCGTCTGCTCGGTCCTCGTCTGCTGGCTCCTCGTCCTCCAGCACGTCCGGGCCATCACCTCGGGCTGAGTCGGGCCTCGGTCCGTCGCGGCGAGCGTGCCGCTCGTGATGTTTTATCCGGTGGGAGCCCGTCGAACGGGCCATGTTGTTGACGACGACCGGCACCATCTCCGGCGAGACCGTCGACGAGACGCTCGGCCTGGTCAAGGGCAACACCGTCCGCGCGCGGAACATCGGTCGCGACCTCACCCAGGCCGTCCGGAACATCACCGGCGGCGAGCTCAAGGCCTACTCCGGGCTCATGACGCAGTCCCGCGACGAGGCCCTCGCCCGCATGGTCGAGGACGCCGAGGCCCTTGGGGCCGACGCCGTCGTCGAGGTCCGGTTCGACACCGCCGAGATCACCCAGGGCGCCGCCGAGATCCTCGCGTACGGGACGGCCGTCACGCTCGAGTAGGGTGGCGACTGGCGCGGTCGGCACGCGCCCGGGCGACCGCCGGCCCACCGTCGTCACCCGCGGCTGACGCCGACGCGACCCTCGGTGACCGCCAGCTCGACGCCCCGGTCGGCGAGCCACCGCCCCGTCCGGGTCGAGGCGCCGTGGACGAGCACCTCCACGAGGTCGGCGGGCTCGTCGACGTCCGTCGCGAGCCGGAAGGAGTCGACCGTTTCGACGCTGGCGTCGATGGCCTGCGCCGCGGCGAGGTGGTCGAGGTACGAGGTCCCGTGGTAGTCCACCCGGAAGGCGGGATGCCGGCAGACGAAGGCGTTCGTCCCCGCGGCCCGCCCCGGCGCGATGACGAGCTCGGCCGACGGCTCGACGAGCCGCTCCAGGGTCGCCGGGGTGGCGAGCGGGAGGTCGGCCATGACCACCAGCACCTCGGCCGCGTCGGCCGCCGCGGCCTCGAGGACCGCGTTGACCGCGGCCGTGAGCGGCCGGCCGTCGACCTGGACGGCCGCCGGGACCGTCACGTCGGCCGTCGCGAGGACCGTCGGCTCGAGACCGGCCCCGTCGAGGGCGTCGAGGACGTCCTCGAGCATGACGTGGGCGAGGGCCCCCCGCTCGTCGGCGTCGAACAGCGGTCCGAGGCGGGTCTTGGGCGCGGCCGCGTCGAAGGGGACGACGGCCCGCATGCCCTACAGGCGGCTGTGGGTGCGGTTGCCGCGCCAGTAGAGGACGACGCCGACCAGCAGGCCGACGAGGATGATGGCGCCGACCACGTAGAGGATGAGCTGCGTGCGCTGGTGGCTCGACTGCGCCTTCCCGGCCGATTCCTGGGCCTGGTTGGCCAGGTCGACGGCGTTGGCGAAGTTCGCGTTGTCGTAGGCCGAGATGGCCGACTTGAGGGTCCGCTGGGCCTGCGCATTGCCGCCGGCGTCGTCGATGGCCTGCTGGGCCGCCGCGATGGCCTGGCGGGCCTGGCGGCTCTGGTCGGTGTACGGGTGGGTCGTGTAGGTCTGGAGCGTCTGGCTCGTGCCGCCCGTTCGGGTCTCGACCAGCTTGGCGAACGTGAACTGCTCCGCCGGCTGGTAGGTGTAGTTCGTGATGGCGGGGACGGTGCCCGTCGCCGTCACCCGGACCTGGGCCGTGCCGTCCTGGATGTCGATGGCCTGGCCGAAGGACTGGCCGTCGTAGGACGACTCGCCCTGCTTGTCGCCGGCCTGGTTGAAGGTCTCGACCGTCCACGTCACGTTGGTCAGCTCGGTCTGGCCCTGGAGCGTCCAGGCGTCGTAGTCCGCGTAGAGGTCGTTCAGGACGAAGGTCGCCGTGACCTCGTTCCCGACCACGGCGTTGGTCGGAGGGTTCGCCTGGGCGACGGACACGGCGCCGACCGTGCCGACCGCGAACACGAGCACCAGGAGGAGGGCGACGAGGCTAGAAGAGCGGCTCGAGTTCATCGGTCCCGTCATCGACCAGCTCTCTCAAGTTCGCTTCGCTTTGCTGCCGTATCTCCTCGATGTTGTCCTGGGCCTCGATGGCGACGCGCTGGAGCTCCTTGATGCGCGGGACCTTCGACACGCCGGAGAGCATCACCGCCGCGGCGACCTTCGTCTCCCGCCCGAGCGGGTAGTCACCGCCGCGGACCTCCATGCTCCCGGTCTGCTCCTCGAGCCACTTGCGGCCGCGCTCGATGCCCTTCCGGTTGAGGTGCTGCGGCGGGCCGGAGACGACGACGAGGGCCCGTTCGGCCCCCTCGATCTCGCAGGGTAGGGTCAGCCGGCCCAGCGCTGCCTTCCGGATGAGGCTCGTGATGCGGTTCGTCGTGCTCGAGCTCTCCTCGAACTGGTCGTGCCGGTCGCCCTTGAGCCGCGAGAGCAGGCCGGTCCGGCTGGCGACCTCGACCGTCTCGGCCGCGTAGCCCACCGTGGAGACGCCGCCGCCCGCGAGGGTGTTGATGATCTCGGAGGAGTCGACGACCGACTCGGCGACCTCGTCGCCGTACGAGACCTCGCCGGCCCCGAACAGCACGCCGAAGCGGCGGACGATCTCGTCGTTGATGGACGTGTAGCCGCCCTCGACCGACTCGCCGGTCTGTCGCCAGGCGTCGTTGTCGAAGACCAGCAGGTTGTCGACCTCGTGGACGAAGGTCTGGAACGACCGGGCGGCGTTGAGCGTGTAGATGCCGCCCTCGTCGCTCGCGGGGAGCACGCCGAGGCCGTAGACGGGCTCGGTGTAGATGCGCTTGAGGTGGCGGGCGATGACCGGGGCGCCACCGGAGCCGGTCCCGCCGCCGAGGGCCGCGACGATGAGGAAGGCGTCGATCTCGTGGACGGGGACGTTGTCGACCGCCCCCTGGATCTCGTCGATGTCCTCCTCGGCGATCTCCGCGCCGAGCTCGTTGTCGGCCCCGACCCCGTGGCCCTTGACCCGCGACTGGCCGATGAGGACCCGGTTCGCGTCGGGAACGTACTCCAGGCCGATTAGGTCCGCCTTCGCCGTGTTGATCGCGACCGCCGAGCGGACGATGTTGCTTCTCGTTTGGCGGTC
>Ga0102944_1001300_pt1 | contig 16815 bp, 13 predicted proteins | sample SalPonD_shore_MG_FD_78172 | JGI IMG/M metagenome (GOLD analysis project Ga0102944, IMG submission 78172) | Salt pond soil microbial communities from South San Francisco under conditions of wetland restoration - Salt Pond MetaG... | ecosystem: Environmental > Aquatic > Marine > Intertidal zone >...
AAAGGATCAGGACACAAAATTTTAAATTATGGTGAATTTATTGAAAAGAAATCAGCTATAAGATATGCTACTACAAACGAAAATTTAAGAAAAGATCTCCCTTTTTGGATAAGTATATTAGAAAAATATATTGAAAATGAAATTTTTCCTGGATTAAAATGGAATGCGATATATGAGATTGCTGTCGCTTCTTTAAAAGGATTAAATTCTCTATTCGGTCAAGAAGATCGTCTTCGTGAATATTTTGCTAGAATTCCAAATCTAGAAAACACTATTGATTTAGAAGATGCTTCTTGTTTAATTAATTATTGTAGAAACGGAATATTTAGAAAGATAACTAATATATCTGAAAAAGAATGGATTGAATGGCGTGATAATCTAATTAATAGAGTAGAAAAATTAATAAAATCAACATCAAACTCTTATTATAAATGTTCATTGTTGTATATTAGAGGATACTTATCTTTATCGATAGATCCTAAAAAGAATAAATTATTAAGTATCGATGATGCGTTTAAGTGGTGGGGTGAATTACTTACTATTGTAACAGAATATCCTCTCTATCCATTGAGTCCAATCTCGGAATTATTAGTCTTATTCATAGAAATACTTAGTGAACACCCAAAGTATGAAGAATTCACGCAATAAATCGATGAAATCATATCAAATGTTCAAGGAAAATCTATAGCGGCAAAAAACAATCGAAATAGGACACTTGCTTTTATTAATAATCATCAAATTATAAAAGCATTAAATGAATTGCATATTACAAAATTTAAATGGTTTAATGAAGAAACTTTCGATGGATTCCTTCTTTCATTATTATTAATTGGTGAATGTTATAAAGAACTTGATTTAACTTTTGCTGCAAAATATTATGCTCTTGCTGCTGCTTTTAGTGCAGTTAATTCTAATACCCCCGATGTTAGAAAATATATACCAAGAGGGCTATTAAGAGCTGCTAATTATGAATATTTAAGTGGAGCTTGGCTAGGATTTATTATTTTAGCCTAGATCGGTTTAAATACTCATTTTATGTTTTCTACAAATCCAGATGATTATGTACAACATCCCCGAATTATTGAGATAATTGGTCATGCAACTATGTGTCTATTAGTTTTAAAAAGCATTAATCATGATTTATTTGAACCAATAGAGAAAAAAATTCAAAACTTACCAATTTGGGATTACATAAAACCTCTTTATACCGATGGTCTAAAGCAATATGAAAGTCTCGAAGTTTCAGAATTATGGGATAGATTTGAAACTCAATTAAATGGTATTCCATTCGGAGATATTGGCGAAGAAAGACATATCTCATGGAAACAACTTGGAACAGAATGGCAAGTGAAATGGAATAACGATTATGAAACCACACTAATAGCAGAGCAGTTTATAGCTTTCCTTCAAATTTTTTTAACAGAATTTGCACAAACAGATTTATGTCTTGTAAAAAGTATTGTAAAATTAAAAATAAAACTAATAGAAATAGAAAAACCAAAATGCATTCTGCAACCATCAAAGAAAGGAAAAAAATGGGTAGTTAATTTCCCAATTTCCTATAATATCCCCCAAACAGATTTAAATAGACTAGAGAGTAATTTAATCTCTATTTGCACCGTTTTATTAAAAGAAATCTCTTTATTACCATTTAATAAATTTATGGATGCTTTCACTAATTGTATTAAAAAAGGATTATCAATGAAAATTATAGTAGGTGATTCTTATAAGAGTATATTTAGCTTTTTTATTACAGAAAAATTATTTAATTCAATAAAAAGAAAGGAATATGTAAGAATTGAGCCTAACCGTAAATTTCATGTAAAAGAGAATGAAGAACTAAAATGGATTGACAAATCTTATCCTTATTTTAGCAAAGAAAAGATTAATGAAATACTGAAGGGTAGGTATAAAAATAGCTATCCAGCTATAAAATACACTTTAAGAGAATTATTGAAAGCTCAAGAATTTAGAACACTCCTAAATAAATTAAAAAAAGAAGGTTGGCTTGATTGGCAAATTTTAACAGCTATTTTAGGTATAAAATATAATTATTTCCTAAAAAATGATATAAAAATTGACAAAAACAATCCCTTTAAACCTGAAGAGGTTAATGATACAAAATCCCTAATTCAGAATTTAGCGAAGAAAAAATGAAAAATCAGTTAGAAATGAATCTAGTGTCTACAATTCAAAATTTAGGACTTGAATGTAATCAAAGTTATATAAACATTAATGAAGTAAAGTACTTTCTTATAAAAAGCTTTAATTTTTTTACAGATGATATAGAACATAAAGATTATTTTAATTTAGATTGAAAAAATCTTTTTTACTAAATAAAGAAAATGAAAGGAAATTTTACATTCGTAAGGTTTTCACCAGCTTTTTCTCGGAAGGGGGATTAATATTTTCTAAGTGCTGTATCAACTGGATGACTTTATCATCCGTAAGCGCCTCGCCATATTTTACCAGCATTTCATAATTCCTGATAAACAATCCTTTCCTTTTCATGGGAGTGCCATTATCTTTGAGCGGGTTAATCTCCAAAAAGAGCATCGGAGCCCTATTCTTAGTGGCGGGTACTTTCACCACATTTACTCCGGGAATCGGAGTTTCTAATTTCGCCCAATCCTCACCATTTTGAAGATGGTCTTCCAATTGAGCATAGACATCTGCCATTTTTGTATTATTTCACCTCAAATAAATATTGATAGTAGTTATTTACACTCCTTATATTTAAAGAAAAAGATATATAATTGAATTTCAAATTTTATATTAATTTTATAAATACATAAGATTATTTATCATTTTCATGAGATTTTTTTCCTAATTGATATCCCAATCCTCCGATTAGTCCAAAACTTAAAGCAATTTCCCCAGCTATAAGTAGATTTTTTAAAAATTTAGAGTCTCTCCGTTCTTGAATATTATCTCTTATCTGACACATACATTGATCAAAAAACTCATCAATAACATGAAGATTTTCAAGATTAAAAGGCAAATTAATCAATTTTGAAGCTAATCCAGAAATTTTAACACCCTCTTCAACAAATACGATAATTTGTTTATTTAAGGTATAAGCAATTGCAGTTTCTGATTGAAGCCATTCAAAAGTTTTCCATCCAATACTATTTGATAATTTATCTCGCTTGGTTGCGATTGCAAAGACAATATCAGCACGTTTTATTTCAAATTTAATTGTTTTTAATAATTCTTCATCCGTATATTGCTTTCTCAGAGGGGGAATTCCAACAGTTGATAAATTAAACCCCCATCTTGTGATTGATTTTGAAATTTTATCGGGAACATACCTTTCATTTTCTCTTACAGTTCGGCTTAAAAATGCTTTATAGATAGGAATAGTCGCTATTTGAAAATTTTGAGGGCCTCTTTCATCATATAATATTGGTGACCATTTTTCATTTATATATTTATTAAATTGAATTTGAATAGTAAATTGATGAACATTAACAATATCTTTATCTATTATCAAATGAAAATCTATATTCATTCTCTTTTTAAAAATTCCAAGAAATGTTGTTCCTAATTTTTGATCGATTTCTTTTAATTGTTCTAATTTTAAATCTAAAACACATAATTTAACTTTTTTTATAAAAAGCCTTATATTTTCATCATTTTCAATTACTATCTGTAATATATATTCATTATTTTTTGAGAGTGTTTCCGGAGTTATTGACCATTTTAATAACATTATACTTTTAGTTTATAAATTTTTTATATTATATATAACTAATATAACCTCTTATTTAAGTAAACTATATCAGTTATATTTTTCCATTAATAGAAGTCTTCTCAATAATATAATCTATTACATCTTTCCAATAATAAGTCTTTTTTTTTAATAAACTGCTAGATTCTCAAACCTTAAATGAAAAGATTGCATTTATATATTCATCAATAAGCTCTTGAAATCCTTTTAGTTTTTTTTTAACAATATGTAAATCAGAAAAAAAATACCTTAAAAATTCTTTTAAAAATTCATTAATATGCTTTTTTAGATTTTGTTTATCATTGAAATCATATAAGGAAAATGTTTTAATGATATTTATATCGTTTTTATGACTATAGTCATAATAAGAATCATTCAAACTTATAAATATCTGATATTGAGAAATTAAACATCTAAGAGAAGTATAAATCTTTCCCGAAAAACGGTTTGAGTATATTAGCTGTGCTAATCGTAAAAAAAGTATGATAAGAACTAGAATATTTCTATAATATAAAAAACCAGAATGTTTGGCGGTTGCTTCATTAACAATAGCCACATCATAACTTTTATGACTACTTTCTAATAGCTCTAATCCTTTCCGAGCTAAATAAATGATAAAGCAATGAATTCTCCCATCTTGATAAATTCTAAATTCCGAATTAACTTTATTATTCTTGAGATTTCTTATAAATTCGGCGAGATAATGATTTCCCATATAATAAAAATTTTGTAAAAAATTATCAAAGCTAGGTAATTTTTCAAATAACTGATATGATAGCTTTTTTCTAAGGTTTTTTATAAAACTTTCTATTTCTCTATCATTAAAATTAAGTATTGCTCCCCCTCGATGGAATGGAATTATATAGAATCTAATAAGAATATAACGTTTACCTGGATCTATATTTGTCACATTGAAGAATTTCTCTTCTTCGAGTGAAGTCATTTGAGTCTTAATTTCTTCGATTTTATTGAAAATATTTCTTTTTGAAAATAGTTTTTTTACTAAGGATTGATCGGCGTATTCAACTTTATCATTTATACGAATTGGAAATTTATTTCCTTGAATAAGCATTATAGGTTCTATTGCTTCATTCATTTTTATAATTACTACATCTTTTTCAGGTATATTCTCATGGGGAAATACTTGAATTTTAGGACATATATGAGGTTGTGAATTAGAATATGCAATTTGTGTAATTTTAGTGCTATGCTCACGTCTCTCAATTCCAGTAATTACTTCTGGAATATTAGTGTCTTGTTTGCATTTTACCCCAATAATAATATATCCTCCTGAAGCATTACTTAAACCGATCATTAATTTAGCCAGATTTTTATTGGATGGATAATCTTCCTTATAATCAAGATCAAATGATTCTGGCACTTGATTTTTTACTAAATTCTCGATATCTGAGAATTCAATATCTTTAAGCCTTTTCTGAAAAAAATTAGTGTCCATTTTCTTTTTTCTTTATTTTTACTGATATAATTATAAATTATTAAATCTCGGTATTTTTGATTTTAATTAATTCAATAATTTCAAAAGACATACAGGATCTTTTCTCTAAATTGAATGGTTATTATTATGTAATAATAAAATTATTAACTATTATAAAATTATATGCTCCCTTGTTAATTATCGTCAAATAACGAATTTTAAAATAATAAATAAAACAAATACTTAAAAGAAATTTTTATTACATATTGAGTTTAATTCTAATTTTAATTTCAACTGACAATTAATATAATTAATTCTTTTCTTAACTAAAACTTATTATGAGTATCTAATCACAAATTTAACTTTAAAATTTTAGAACAATTCATCAGAAAAATCGGTTCCAAATTTTCTATTTAATTGATTGATTATATTAGCATATTTTGTATATAATTGTCGGGGGTTAACGATTAAATCAGTGTTCTTTATTTCTGAACAAAAATCCCCTATCATTAAAATTATTGCTTCGTCTAAATTATTTTCATTTTTAATTAAAAAATTAACAAGCGGATGTTTTTCATTAAAAATACAAAGAAATAAATTATTAGAACCAATAATTTTTGAAAATAAAATTTCATTTATGTCTTCCCTTGGATATTGGTCCCAAGGATCTTCAAATTCTAACACCAAATATTCATTAAAAAGCTTATAATGTTCATTTTTCGTTGAAGTGTCTACAAACAAATATGGTAAACTTGAACCTCCTAAAATCTTAATAGAATATTGGTTATTATAAATCCATTCTAAATATAATAATAATGTTTCATAAAAAGGAATGATTATATTTTTATTATATTTTATACTTAACTTTTCTAATTCTTCCAAATCTTCATTATTGGATAATTCTGTAGCACCAATAATTGGAGCTAAAATAAATTTATCGTCATCTTCAATAATATCTTTTAATTTAACTATATTCAAATCAGTAAATTTTTGTCTATAAGGAAATAGAGTTTCCTTGAAAAAATCATAATATTGAACAGATCTCGAATTTGGATAAAAACTTCTTCCTCTGAAAATTTTTTTATAAAATTCTATGGAAAAATTATGGTTCTCCTCCATATCAGATTTTATAAATTTATTAAAAAGTTTATTTAATAATTGGATTTCATAATTTTGGATTATCTCTTGTAGTTTTAAAGAGGATAAAAAAGCAGTTTTATTCAAATTAATTTCAAGTTGTTCTTTCTTAAAATTTAAATACCCCCCAAGAACATAAAGATTTTTACTCTCTATAGTTTGAATATACATATTATTTTGAAACACTCGAACGCCTATTTCTTGATTATATTTTGCTAAAGATTTAAATCCTCCTTTGTCATTCAAAGAATAAAATGTATATAATTCTCCTTCAATCTCATCCTCTTCAATCGTTAGGTGTTCAATTTCAATAGTTTTTGGTTTTTTTTCAAGAGAAAAAGGAATTCTTCCCGAAAGCTTATTAAGATCTTTTTTCTGAAAATCTGGTTTAAATTTAAGAACGCTTGCGATATGTCCTAATATATTAGAAATATCTATTCTTACGAGAACCTCGAGATTGACAAAAAAAGATTTAATGATTTCTCTTAGATTATAATAGTTAAAAACTTCATGCAGAGACCTATTTATAGGTATTTTAACTATCGTTCCTTGGTCCATCTCAAATTCTTTGTCATAGAATAAAAAATTTAAATCAGAAATCTTGTCAACCCTAAACCATAGTAGATTTGAAGTTTTTTTTTTAGTGAGAATCTCAAAAGTATCACATATCATAAAGTAGGATAATATACCCATACCAAAAATACCAATTGAATTAAAAGAAAGTACTTCCTTATTATTATAGAAAATAGAACTTCCAATTTGACTAAAATAATTTTTAATTTCGAATTCATTCATCCCAATACCATTATCTTTAAATTGTATGTAATTATCTGTAATTTCTATCAAAATTTCAGGATCATAATCATTTTTTTCAATTATTTTTCGTAATCGACATGCATCTATGGCATTTTGCATGATCTCCGAATTGCAAATGTTCTTTCCTTGTATAAATTTTTGCTAACAAACCAGTTAAATATAAAATCTATATTAAAGGCAAATTTAATTTTTTTTGGTTCAAATCCGATAGTTTTGATATTCTCATCTATCATACTTGCTTGTAAGCTATAATGCTTCCTACCAGTTCCACTGATAGTATGTATAATTTTTTGACAATACTGTAGTGTTTTTTTTATCTTTTCAATCATTAAAACTAAAGCGTTATATACCTGTGGGGAATCGGTTTTTGCTATTATATTAATTATTTTACCTTGTCTATTAACAATTCTAGTTGCTTTATGTTTCGCAAATTCCTTTTTACCTTTCTCGTCATCAGGTTCATAATATTTTATAATTATTTCGGGTGTTCGAACATTTGTTATATCTAATTCATCTGCAAGTCTTAATATACAAGCTAAATAGGGCATACAAACGAATTCTGTACCCGTTCTAAGTGTTTTTCTCAATTCAAAAGTATTAAAATCATCAATTTTTACTTTTCTGTGAGCCTTAGATATTAAAGCGATAACTTTAGCATACTCTGGGTTAATAATCCCTAATTCTAGATAATTATTAATTATGAAATAATAGCTAAGTTCATGGTGAATCTTTCGAATAAAGTCAATTTCATTATTTCCATCTGAATATTCATTTTTTAACCTTTTGTAATTATTTGATCCCAATTCTTCCTCTATTTTATCAGGAGGTATACACATCCCAGAGTCATGAAGGATTGCACTGCTTAAAAGGATATATCTTTCATCTGAATTTAATTGATTAATATTTACTTCATCCAATATTATTTCTATATATTTAATAATGTTGAAGGAATGCTCTATTGAATGATCTGTATATGTGGGAAAATTGGATGCAAACCTGTTTAGAAAATCTTCCGATTTCTTGCAAATTGTCATAAATGAAGTATATAATGATAAATCCATCTCATCTTCACTTCTTAATCTATCTAACAATTTGCTATTGGTAAGATCAAATTTTAACATTATAATCTAATTATAATATAAAATTTTCAATTAAAAATTCCTTGTATAAGAAATCTTATTTCATCATTTTATTTTGCTAAATTAAACAAATTAATTCTTTATAAGGAGAAATCATCATCAAATATAGTTTCTTTTCGTTCTTCGTCTATTTTTTCAAAATGTTTAATAATCTGTTTCAACTTTCCCATATCTTTGATTCCAAATATTTGGGGTGTCCCTAGTTCGTATGAAGTTATTCTTTTTTCTTTTTTTATACATTCTGGAATTTCTTCAATAGTTTGAAAAGCATGTTCAAAAGAGTTTTCATTAGAAAAAATATACCTATAAGATTGAACAGCAATCATCTTATTCATAGTAAATACTTCAGATTGTTTATATTGGTCTATTATTGAAGATGAAAATGGGTTTTCATCACTTAATAAAAGTATAATAGTCGGACTAAGGGGTATATAATGCATAATATTTTTCTCAAATTGTATAGTTATTGATTGAGGGATAAAATCATCACTAGTACCAATGTAACCTAGATTAGTTTTAATTGAAATATTTTTGCTTCCTGCCTTCCACACAATAACTGGATTATCTGAGGTAAAATAGGGAACTGTTGTATTGTTTTTAAATAATACCCATTCTTTTTCAAACCAAGTTTGATCATAAAGTTTTTTATTACGTATGCTTTCAAATAACAAATTTAATATTCTATAATAATATTTTGGCAAATGTTGAATATCAGGATTATCTGATCTAAATACTTCCAAAAAATCATTTGGTAAACTATTATTTTCAATATAAGTTGCGTACATACAATTAAAATTAATGTTTTCTATGAAAAATTTAATAAATTCGGGAGTTCTAATATATTGAACAAACATCCATTCGATAAGATTTTTCTTTTCTATTTTGGTTAGTCTCGTAAAATCCTCGTATTTTAATAATTTTTTAACAGCATCGATGCCATCACTTTCTATATGTTTATTTAACCATAGTTCTAAGCTTTGGGGATAAAAGAATCCTAATTGAGCACAATTCTTTATTTTTTTTGGGTTATTATAAATCTCTTCTCTCCATTTATCCATCATCCAAATAAAAGTTTTCTTCTTATTGCATGCAAAATTTTTCAAATATGCTCTTTGCACATAATGATGATGTTTAATTTTTGGTTGATTTTTTTTATTCATTTTGTCAAACTTCTATTTTTTATTTTCATTATATAAATAAAAATGCTTTATTTGTTTTTAATATGATTTACTAGTGTATAATTAAGAAATATTTAGTAATTAAATAAAAAAATAAAGGAAAAATTGTGATTGTTCTTTTTTAAAAAAGATTTTATTAACTTTCGTTATATTCTTTAGCTAGAAACCATCAATAAATGCTACATTTTCTTTTAAGTCAATTTTTTGAGAGGTGTTATTATTATATAGCGTCATTAATTTTAACTGATAAATGGAAATTTAATACCTACAGGACAATCTTCTATGATAAGATTGTTAAGAAAATTAAATTTTATTATAATTCAATTTTCGTAAAACTAAATTAAGCATATTCAAAGCGACTGTATAGATTAAATATGCCTCTTCCTTAGAGATGGTAAATTTTTCGAGAAGTTCATCGCTTCTTTTTTTAAGTTCATGATGAAATTTAGAAGAATAATCAAAAAAATTTCCTATAATATTATTAAAATCCTCATAAACTTCATCATTATATCCACTCTCAATTAATATTTCTTTTATATTCTCTTCACTTCTGATTAGTTCCCAGAAGTGTCGGGAAGATTCGATCACCTCCCTCCACTCAGCTTTGACCAGATGATTTTTCATCTTTTTTAAAGTTTTAATTGTCCTATTTATTTTCTCTTTTAATTCCCCTTCAATTTTGGGAAGCTCTAAAATAGGCAATTCATATATTAAATAATCTCCAATTCCAAATGTGGGACAATATATTTGAACCCAATCACTAGATATAATTGTAATAAGTTTAGGAATTTCAACTTTTCTGAATTTGAAAACTGCTAATTTTTCCCTACTAGACAAAATCCATAAATTATCTTGATCAAATTCAAAATCTCGATCATATTGATAAATAGGAATTTTAGCATCCCTTAATTTTTCTCCTGTTTGAATTCCCAAGATTCTTGGTTTAACTGATTTTAAATAAGAAATATCTAAATTCGAATAGAGCATTTGAACCATAAATTTAGCATTTAACTCAATATTTCCAAGAGAATTTCTTGATCTGATCTCTTGAAGAAAATCTAAAGATTTTTGGCTCAAAGAAACGGGTATTTTTATGTTTAAATCTACTTGTTCATTTGTTTTCATTAAATTAAATGCTCCAAACTCTAATTCTCCTTCTGAAGTCCATAGATTGAAATTAGCGATTTTTTTCTCATCTATTTTTGTAAATAATGCCCCATTTATATGAATAGGGATTTCATTTAGCTTATTGAATGAAAATTTAATATCTAATATAAGCTCTGGATCTATTGAGTTTTCATTTGGAACTATTATAATTTCTTTTATATCCATTTTTATCCTAACATAATTTATTGTTAATTTCGCTATAAAAAAAAAATGAAATAATTTATTAAATTATTATTATAATTTAATTTTTTTAAAAAAGAATCTTAAAGTTAGATTATTATAGCTTTTTCTCTAAATAGATTTTTAGAATGATGTTCGCTTTTAAATTTTTTATAGGATCTGATTCTAATGTATAGAATCCTATAATCTGTTAGTATTTAGACTTATAAACAAAAAATATAAAGTTTATTACTAACAAATTCTTTCAATGTAATGAATAAGTGAACATCAAAATGTCAGTAAAAGATTCGCTCAAAAAGAATTATGAAGATATAGTCATAAATGAAATTTATGACTCGAAGGGGGATATTATGAAATAGTGGGAGGAACTTTACGGTCTAGATGTTTGCGACGCCAAGAAAAAGAAGAAGCACCTTGTATGGTTGAGGATCTGACCCGGGAAGAAGCGATCCGAATTTGTATACAAGAAAATCTGCAGAGGAGCGACTTAACGCCCATTGAGGAGGCAGGAGCATTTTATCAACTGATTGCGGAAAAAATACGCCTTAACTTCCTAAAAGAGAATAATATAGGTCCAAGAGGGCTTACTCCAACCCAGAATCAAAATCTGGAAAAAGAGTATGACCAAATTTGGTCTTTTTCTAGAAAAAAACGAGAAGTAAAAGAAGTCGCTGACAATTTAAAAATTTCTGCAAGTACAATCTCTAATCGATTGCATCTATTAATTCTTCCCGATGAGATTCAGAAAGCTATTAACTTTAAAAAATTAGATGTAACGTTTGGATATGAGATTTCGCGATTGGGACAAATTTCTGATAAAGAAACTATGACTGAATGTATAATGGAGGTGTGGGGTAAAGCAGAATCTGGCAATTATACAATAAAACACTTAGGTAAAATAATCTCAGATGTATTAAATAAGGTTTTAAGAAGTAAAGGAAAGGAAAGAACGGAAGGGGGAAGAGAGGAAATAACAAGGGAACCAGAAGAAATGCAAAAGGGACTTGAAGGAGAAGTCGTAGAAAAAGAGATCGAAGAGGAAATAAAAGAGATAAAGGAAGAAGAAGAGGCAAAAAAGAAGTCAGAAAAAGAAGAAATTGAGCCATCAGTGCGCATACCAGTTTCAATGTCAGCTTCAGTTAAACCCAAAGAAAAGAAAATTGAAAAGGAGATATTAGAAAAAAAGGAGGAAGATGAAGATTGGAAAGACTTGGGAAAAGTAAAATGCGCTTATTGTGGGAAAGAGCTTATCATATTAAAGCTTAGGGATCGCTGGATCTCTGTCCCTCCAAAACCTCCGAAGGAAGATTCTCAACATCAAGAAAAAGAATCAATTAAACAAAGGAATATAGAATAACACTTTCCATACTGTCTCAGGCTTTAACTTGATAACAATCTGATTTAGCTTTTGGCTCCTCGGGATTTTGGGCTTTAATGCTTTCTTATTAAACCATTTGGAAGAAATGTTTTAGATAAAAAAAATAATTAATGAGAGGAAAAGATGTGAATAATTCAAAAGAAGAAATTAAAAGTGATCCAATTGAGAAATGTTACGAATTGTTTATTGGACTGTTGAGCGAAGAGAAAGGATTTCAGTGGGCAACGCGAATGCTTATCCAAATTCTGCGCTCTCTTGCGGTAAGTCGGGAGCAAGAAATCACTTTTTTACAGACCTTTGCTTCGCTTACAACTATGAAGAGAGAACATTTATTGAAAATTCCCGGAGATAATCTAAAATCCTTACCTTTAGGGAAAAAGGCTCTAGCACATTCTATTCTCAAAAAAGAATTGATTGAACCCTCAAGAAAGTAATTTAAAAAGGAGTATTATATTGTATTATGGAATTAGTCTATAATCATGAATATTTCATAACAGGGAAAAGGAATTGATATATCAACATTATATAGAGAAAGAGGCAGACATAGAGGTCAGCCGACTTTTATATGCGTTAGGGTATCATAACACCATAGAACTCTTTAGAATACATAAACGTAATGTACTTTTACTTTTTAGGCGCGTGCGAAAACGTCTTAAAAAAAGTAGATTTCAGCATCCCACGTATTTGATTCCCGTGCTCTTATATTTTTACTTGCAATCGCAGCATGTATTTATCAATGCGCGATGGTTTTTAGATACCTGCAAATTGGACCCTATGAAGTTATTTCTCGTATTATTGAAGGTGTACCTCCCTTTTATTCGTGAGAATTGCGGGGTGAGGTTTCTTAATTAATTATTACTGTTTATGGTTTTATATATCACAAATTAGTCAAATAATAAGGTTTAAATAGGCGCCTCTCTTTCCCTAGTAATGAGACCATTTTTATGGGTTCCAGAAGATAGCGCCCCCCTTTTTACATTATGTTTGAAATATTTTTGTCTAGAATGATATATCTTCTCTTTTTCAACGGCTTTAGCGTATATGAGAAAAGTGAGCGCTATATTCTGCTCTTTTCCTTTTGAGCCTTTTATTTTCGGGCTCATATTTATAACTAGTGTCTCTTAAGGTTATAATCGAAAAGAATTGAAGGTTAATCTAAAAAGTAGCTTAGCGAAAAGTATAAAAATAAAAAAAGAGAAAAAATAAAAAAATTTACATTATTTCTTTTTGCGCATGTAGATATTATTTCTTTTTGCGCATGTAGATTAACACCACAGCAACCACAGCCGCTACAGAAACGATAGGAACGGTAATAATTACGGGCAGCCACACGTCAATGGTCGAGGGCTCTTCTGGGGGCAATAAAAGTAAGGGTAATATTTGCGTACTGAAATCGAAAAACAGGTATACTTTTCCTGCATCATCCCCACCAGCATCATTTTTGGGAGCGCCGATGAGAATATCATCTTTACTATCACCGTTTACATCGCCTCCTCCTGAAATATCAGTGCCTGATTCGTCGCCCTCTTCCTCGCCCGAAAAGATTATATCTGCTGCATTAGAGATGCTATGGGTGCCCGACCACCCCGAAGCCTTACCAAGTAACAAATAAGAGTGACCACGATTAGGACCTCCTATTCCAGGAGCTCCTATAATTAAATCATCGTATGTATCGTTATTTACATCTCTTAGTCTTGCAATTGAATATCCAAATCTCATTTGGGTATTATCACCAATAACTGCCATATCCGCTTCAGATAAAGAAATGTCCATTGACCATTCGGATGCTTTTCCGAGAATGATATAGGCTTTTCCCGCATATTCTCCGCCCTCATCATTATTAAATGCACCAATAGAAATATCGGCATATCCATCCCTATTGATATCACCAATTATTCCAGCTGCTTGCCCCGCAGCATCGCCGCTGAATTCCCCGATAAACGAGGCGTTTACGGTTGAAATATCTACATTCTTTTTCCAGCCCGTTTTTCTTCCAAAAATTAGGTACACTTGTCCTGCTAAATTGCCCCCTTCATCATTATATCGCGTTGGAATTAGAATGTCATTATATCCATCCCCGTTCACATCGCCGATCCCTTTTGTAAGCTTAATACCTAAATAATCCGAAGGAGCTTCGCCAATAAACGAAGCGTTTGCGGTGGAAAGCGAAACATCATGGGTCCATCCCGATGCTTTTCCCAAAATTAAATAGACTTTGCCCGCATCTGTTCCTCCATCATCATTTTTTCTTGCTCCGATTATAAAATCATCGTATGTATCGTTATTTACATCCCCAACACCTGCTAGATTAGTTCCAGCACCATCATTTTTATGTTCACCATAAAAAGACGCACTCGCATCGGATAAATTCATTTCACTTGGCCATCCAGATTTTTTGCCAAAAAATAAATAACTTTGGCCTCTTCCGCTTCCATGTGTATCATCACCTGGTATTCCTGCAAGAATATCATCACATCCATCACCATTCACATCGCCAATACCTTTTACATTCATACTGGTTCCATCCCAATCTGGTTGCTCTTTTAAAGTAATGTTTGAATTAGTTACATTTATATTCCTTTTTAGATCTTTATTGGATCCAAAAAAGATATGAGCTTCTCCATAAAAATTAGTGCTTCTATTCGCATAACATCCAATTAAAATATCATCGTATCCGTCGCCGTTCATATCTCCAAGAATATCAATATTCTCTCCTGCACTTCTTTCCACTGCATCTCCTATAAAGGAGGCATCTGCTTCACTTAAATTGATGTTATTATCCACAATACTAAACCCCGAGCTCTGGATTGTTTTTTTCGAATAAACAACTCCCACTTGTACAGTTATAACGCTGGTTATTCCAATCATACCTAATAGCACAAATAAGAACACTACATACATTAGTCTGGTTTTATTGTCTATTTTTATTTTCATAACGTTCATAACACGGTTTTAAATTTTTATCTATTATTATATATATATAACACAATTCAATTTTTTCTTATTAAATGAAAAGTGATTTGTCTTTTACACAAATAGACATAATGCCTTATAAAATTTTCTGTTTTATAGAAATTCCCTAATTACTTATCTATTACGATATATATATGTTCATTCTAATATATTTAAAGTAAAGGGCTCATTCCATATAAGCAAACTTAAGATACTTTAAAACAATGAGAATTGAACTTTTCAAATAATTTTAAAAATATTTTTTCTTTATATAGTTGTATAATTATTTCATTTTCCAAATATGGATCTTCACAAATTTGCCCATGATAAACCATTAAAAAAAATAGCAAAAAAGGTTGAGAAATACAAAGAAAGTTTCAGTAAAAAAAGAATCAAAACCTTATTTTCTCAATTAGCACAATTATTAGAAGAAGATGATAAACATGTTAAGGAGATTACGTTTTTGATAAGTGCATTAGGGGAACATAACTATTCAATACTGCCAGACAACCTCTTACCAAAAGTGCTTACCCTTTTTCACTCAAAACATAACGATATAAAAATAAATACATCCTCTATTTTAGGGTTTTATGTAGTAAAGGATCTCCAAAAAAATTCTCGAGTACTCGAAGAACTCACAAAAAATTTGATAAATGCTCTTCCTGCTGTTAAGCATAACACTTTAGCAATTTTAGAGAGGCTTTCTAGAATGGATTGCATGCTTTCTATTCAAACCGTATCGAATATAATAAAATCACTTTGGACGGAGAGTAATGTTCAGGATCTTATTTCTGAACTCAGCGTTTTGTTAAACCAAGAGTTTCTCCTTCTCCAACATAAAAGACTTTTGTTATTAGTTTATGAATTTTGTAAGAAAAAATTCCCCCAATCCGAAGAATTACACCAGCTTTCTGTAAGAATCATTTCCACTTTTTTTCCACAATTCTCCCAGTTATCAGAAAGCGACCGTGTAGCGATAGGAAGAAGTCCCACATTAAAGTTTAAAACCAATCTTAATCATTATTTGAACTACTTTTCTCTTAACATAGGGGAGTTCATAGAAGAATATAAAGAAATTCAAGAAAATAAGGACACGATAGCGTTCATATTTAAAACAGGACCTCATTTCCACTATTACTTGTATGAATTTCAAAAAGACAGGATCCAAAAATTTTTTTCGCAACCTGAAAGACTTAATTTTAGGAAAATTCATTCCTTTTTTTCCTTCTTTACCTCTTTTCCGAAAACTCGACATGCGGTAAATTATTTGCTCAAAAAAGGAATCATTAATGGTTATTTTTCGTTATTGGGCTATTTTTATTCTGATAACTATCTCTTAAAGCAATTAACTGAAAAATTGGAAAAGGACGGCTTTATAAATTTACAACAGTTTAATCATATTCCCTTTGAAAAACTTAAAAGCCTTTTAAATGATTACAAGCGTTCAATACAAAAAGCTTCTTATCATGCGAATCTATTCATTAATAATGCTCGTACAAGATGTTATCTTCTCTCTACATTGGTAAATAGAATAAAAACAGTAGCACATAAGAATAATCAAATAAACTTTGCACAATATAAAAAGATTTTCTCCACTAATAACTATAAATTATTGATAAATACTTGTATTCAACAAAAAATTATTTTAGGAAACTATTACTATAAAAATATTTATCTTACTCCTCTGGGAAAAAAAGGGATAA
>Ga0102944_1001302_pt1 | contig 16804 bp, 15 predicted proteins | sample SalPonD_shore_MG_FD_78172 | JGI IMG/M metagenome (GOLD analysis project Ga0102944, IMG submission 78172) | Salt pond soil microbial communities from South San Francisco under conditions of wetland restoration - Salt Pond MetaG... | ecosystem: Environmental > Aquatic > Marine > Intertidal zone >...
CATTTCCCGGCGAACAGCCCCACGCTCATGGGTGACTGGATGGACAGTGCCGTCTCGGCCACGTCCTCGTCTTCTTCCGCCAGCCGGCCGCTGTCCAGGGTATAGAACCGGGACGTGATGCGCGGCGCCGGCCATTGTTCCTCGGCCACCCAGCGCCCCGGCCGCACGTCGTAGGTGGGATGCGGCGGGACGCTGTCCTGCATCCACACACGCAGCATGGGGTCGTCGTCCAGTCCGCGGTCGATGCCTTTCAGCCAGTGATCCCAGAAACGCACCACCTCCCGCAGGAAGTTGATGGCCGGTCCGGGTGTGCCCATGTGGGGATAACTGTGGCTCCAGGGACCGATCAGGGCCCGGCGCGGTACCTTGAGATTCTCCAGCATGCGGAAGATCGCGTTGGAATAGCCGTCGGCCCAGCCCCCGGCCAGCAGCACGGGCACCTGGACGGCGTCGTAGTCCTGGCAGATGGAGCCGTGCTGCCAGTAGCCGTCGCGGCGCTGGTGGCGCAGCCAGTTTTCCAGCCACAGGTCGCAGCTCTCCAGGCGTTCCAGCCACATGTCGCGCCAGACCTCGCCGACAATATTCGGATCGGGCGGCTGGGCATTGAAGGCGAACATCACCGAAGCCCAGGACAGGTTGTCGCCCAGCAGGCAGCCGCCCATGTAATGGACATCGTCGGCGTAGCGATCGTCAGTGGAGCAGACGCTGATCACGGCCTTGAGCTCGGGCGGGCGCCGGGCGGCGATCTGCAGACCGCTGAAGCCGCCCCAGGATATCCCCATGATCCCCACGGAGCCGTCGCACCAGGGCTGGGCGGCGATCCAGCTCAGTACCTCGAGCCCGTCGTCCTGTTCCAGTCGCAGGTACTCGTCCTCGAGGATGCCGTCGGAATCACCGCTGCCGCGGATATCCACGCGCAGGCAGGCGTAGCCGTGGCCGGCGATGTAGGGCATGTTGCGGCTGTCGGACGTGCGCGCGTAGTCACGGCGGCGGTAGGGCTCGTATTCGAGGACGGCCGGTACCGGGTTGTCTTCCGCCCCCTCCGGCAGCCACAGCCGCGCCGCCAGGGAACAGCCGTCGGATAACGGGATCCATACCGTTTCTATGCTCTTAACGCTGAATGGAAAGTCCGTTGTAATTCTCACGGGTGTATTCCGGTTAATATTCACGTTAAACAGCAGGCCAGCAAAGACCGGCTGCCGGTTACACCGGAATACTGTGCCTCAATGGATGTCGGGATTCTTGACTGTGATCAACAGATTCAGGATAAAAGGGGACGCAACCCTTTTTCCGCTGATCGATACCTGGTGTGGCTCCCCGCTCAGGTCTCGAGGAGAAAGCTCAGTCGCTCATCGGCCAGGGCCGCGTTGAATTCCAGGATCTCGGCGCGGGAGACATTCTCCGCGACAAAGGGGTCCTGATTGACCCGCTCCCGCAGTTCCTCCAGCGTAGTATTGTGCGCCAGCAGGGCGCCGCCCTCGTGCGGCAGCAGCCGGCCGCCGATCAGGTACACGCCGTCATCAAAGCCGCGTTTCAGCGCGGCCCGGTGTGCTTCGCGCAGTTCATCGGCGCGGTCACGGTTGTCGGAAAACCGGAGTATCACGATAAACATAGGAATTACTCTCCGTCAGCAAACAGGATCAAAGTAGAGGGCACGCAATCCTTTTTCCACATACAGCGGCTGCAGGGGGGATCGCCATGTTATGCTTTCAGGGGAACCATAGTAAGGTGAGGGTCATGAGAAAGGAAGTTCCTCTGTCGAAACCGCCCGGGGTCAACCGGAACGCCCTGCGGGTACTGAACAAAATACAGGCCAACCGCAAGGCCGGGCACCGGCCGCTGCGCCGGCAGAGCTGCGACAATCGGGATCAGAAGCATGAGCCAGGATAGCGACGACCAGCCAGAAAGCCTCTTCAGCCTGCTGCCCGGCCCGGAGCGCGAAAGGTGCGAACAAGCCTCCGAACGCTTGAAAAAACGGCTCTCCTCCGTGCCCTTCTACAGGGAGCGTGCCAAGGAGGATCCGCTCTACTGGCAGAAGTTATACGCCAGCGCGTTCAAGAGTTAATTCTTGCCACCCACCTTTCTCAAGTAAGTTCATTGAGTGGTTACTCTAACTCCAATGCTGACTCAGGGTATGCCAGGAACACTTACTGCGAGGTCCTGTCGTACAGGTAGTCTTTCAAGTTAATATTGAAAAAGTACCAGTCACCGCTTTATTCGGAGCAAGCTTCATGAACGACAACACCGGCTATACGCCGCCGCGCGTCTGGACCTGGGCGGAGGGAAGCGGCGGCAGGTTCGCCAGCATCAACCGTCCCGTCGCCGGCCCCACCCACGAGGAGGAACTTCCCGTGGGCGAGCACCCCTTCCAGCTGTACTCGCTCGCCACCCCCAACGGCGTGAAGGTGACGATCCTGTTCGAGGAATTGCTGGAGCTGGGGCATGCCGATGCCGAGTATGACGCCTGGCCCGTCAGTATCATCGACGGCGAGCAGTTCTCCAGCGGCTTCGTCGCGATCAACCCGAACTCCAAGATCCCGGCGCTCGTGGACTACAGCGGGGCCGAGCCGGTACGGGTGTTCGAGTCCGGTTCCATTCTCCTGCACCTTGCCGGTAAATTCGATGAATTCCTGCCCGACAAGGCTCCCGCCAGGACGGAGACGCTCAACTGGCTGTTCTGGCAGATGGGAAGCGCGCCGTTTCTCGGGGGCGGCTTCGGCCATTTCTACGCCTACGCTCCGGAGCCGATAAAGTATCCCATCGACCGCTTTGCCATGGAGGTCAAGCGCCAGCTCGATGTGCTCGACCGGCGCCTGGCCGAGACCCGCTACCTTGCCGGCAGCGAGTATACGATCGCCGACATTGCCAACTGGCCCTGGTACGGCGCGTTGGCCAAGGGCCGGCTCTATGAGGCCGGGGAGTTTCTGCAGGTCCAGGAGTACCGGAACGTACAGCGCTGGGCGGACGAGATAGATGCGCGCCCGGCGGTCAGGCGCGGCCGCATGGTCAACCGTATGTGGGGGGAACCCGAAGAGCAGCTCCCCGAGCGCCACCACGCCAGCGATTTTGAGCACCGTACCCGGGACAAGCTTGAGGCTTCAGGGTGAAAAAACACAATTCTGATAAAAGGGGACGCAATCCTTTTTCATACGTGCGAGGAAAAGGTTACGTTTTTTGTCACAAAATGAATGGCATGAGCCACTTTCTCGCCTCCTCAAAGCGATAATAAGACCTATATGTGCGAGAGAAAGGCGTCAACTGGGGACAATAACCTAATCGGTTGTTCATCTGGAGATGATGTGTTAAGTATCCAATCTTCTGTTTTGAGTGATTGTCAATAATAGTCAGTAGTACGGTTTCGCTATATGGCTGAGTATTATTGGTGTAAGGAGGACCTCCCTCTACACGGAGAGTATACCGTGCTGGTGACGTGATCGGTCCTGAAATCATGAATGGTGGCTTGCGCGACTCTGGAGAATCCTTTGGGGCGTCTCGATATTCAACACCCTCAAATTGAATGGCAGCAATATTCCAACCATGTAAAGCATCGAGCCATTGTCTTTTAAAAGATTCCACTAAGTATTTGTCCTGAACGATTTCTGATTGCACAATCTCTAATCGCAGCGCTGGTTGTTGAAAGGCAATTGGAAGTGGAATTGCCTTCGTGCTGCATATTATCCCCCGCTTTGCAACGTAGAAAGGCACATTGACCCGTTCACTTTCATTTGCATATGCTGCGCGCCACACGATCTGGCCCACAAAAGCAAGAGAAACGATGCCAGCCAATGCAAACCCTGCCAGAAGAGAAACGGATGCCCCTGTATCTTGCTCTTCTATACACCATAAGCATATTATGGCGATATACCAAAATAGAGCGCCAGGACCATACCCAATAACAGCCACATAACTAGGCATTTCGCTAACAATAAAAGTGCTTACAAACACTGTCAGAGAAGCAAGTATAAGAGCGAGGGTACTAAATCTCTTTTGAGATTTGGGGCTATTAATAGTAAATAAAGTCAACAAATAGAATGGGTTAGCCCATCAGGCCAACATGCCAATCATACTGCCAACTCTATCTGTGCCCAGAGGGCCAAGCCAGCCGATTAGTAGAATAAAATACCCATAAACACTTCTATTGTAGGAAATGAGTGCTGGTAAACAGAGAGACAGAAGCCAAAGACCAAAGGATACATAAATAAAAATATTGCGCCCACTCCAACGCGGCACAACTCCCGCATGGATTTCTTGTTCTATCATGTCTTGGCATCTAACGCCTCGGTTCAGCGGAGGCATGTCAGTGCCGTCCGCTGCAACCGGTTGTTAGGCGTGCGCTCATTCGTTCAGGCAGTGTAGAAATTTTGGGGACAGTGTACTCATTTATTCATATTCTTAGTTTAAGAAACCTATAAAGTTAAATAAGTAAACTGTCCCCAGAATCCCTGCGTTTGAATGATTTCATTCGGAGTGCCGTGAATGTGTTTAATATTTTCCATTAATAAGCATTGCTTCTAAAATCTAATGTATTAGATAGGCCGAGGCCGCTGTTTAGAGCGAATTTCGGGGACAGTATACTTATTTGTTCATATTCTTAATTTATGAAATCTATAATGCTAAATAAGTATACTGTCCCCAGAATTCCCCCCATTTTTGAGGCGGTTCCATTCCTATCACTTGCCACTCAGTTAGTGTCAGAGTCCGTGTCGGTTGGTGGAGCAACAATCGTATTGACTAGCTCAACACCAAGAAATGAAACTAGATGAAATCCTTCATCTACAATATGTTCGGCGCGGAGCTGTGCTATTGATTGACCAATTAACACTTCCCACGGTTTATTTGAACCTGCAATTCCACATATTAGCTGCCGAATTTTCTTTATTTTTTGATGCCTCAATCTATCGTCTGACTGAATCAGTTGCCTCATGAGTTCGGCGTCGCGGTGCTCAGAGTTTTGTGTTAACCAAGCATTTGCCAACTGCTGAAACTCGGCCCATGTGCAGCCGAGCAAAGCCAAGCATTCATCGGATACTAGAGCATTCTCTATGGCGTAACAACGAAGCCTAAATCGGATTACTGGACCAATGGGTTCTAACTCTTCAATTACACCATCACCGTCCCGTATCGAATAGGCGATGGGATGATCGTAGATCGCAGTTAACAATGTCTCACAGAAACGTTCCATATCTCCCTGAACATCAACTGATTGAGCTAGCACGGGAAATACGTTAATCCTACAATTGGACGATCGCGATGCCTGCTGCCATACACGTTCATCATCCTCTCCCTCTAGGATAAGCATCACGTCATTGCTTAAGGTGAGAGACAGCGGATGACCAAAAAATGGTGCTGCTTTTTTAATATTTTCATCAACTAATTTAAATTGTACCAGATCATCTTCGAATTTTTTCGTTCCTATTCTTGCAATGTCGCTTGACGCGAAAACGCTCACAAGTGGTGTGCTATGTGTCGCAATCAGAATAGCCACACTATTGCGATTGTCTTCTGACAAATCTTCTAAATGCTGAATAAGGAAATATACAAGCCGAGCTTGTAAGTCTGGATGCAAATGAACATCTGGTTCGTCAAGCAATAGTAAATTGAATTTGTTGAAATCCAGCGTTTCAAAGAAGTACATAATTTCGGCAGCAAGTGAAACAGACTCAGATTCACCACTGCTGATTTGATCCGGCGCGATCAATTCTCCAGATAGCGATCTGAAAACAAAATTAGATCCTTCTTGTTCAATTATAATGTTTGGAATAAGGCTATTTATGCGTTCTAGTCTATCTGTCCTAAAATCTTTTGATGGGTCAAAGCGAATTTCAGGAGTATCTTGTAAACGCCTAAGATATGCTGTTTCCACTTCTCGTAGTAAATGAGCTGATGCGGCCTTGAAATTGTCTGCTTGATTCTTTCTTCTAACTTGGCTCAACCATGTGACATTTCGCTCCATTTGAGTAAGTACACTCCCATCCCTCTGGAATACTCCAGCGCGCTCCGGGCTAATGTATCGGGCATTCACATTCTCGTCATTCGTGAACGCTTCATCTAACTTTCTGAGGAATCGACTTTTCCCTGCGCCGTTCCTTCCAAGCAAAATATTTATATTCCCAATTTCGGTTGCTATAGCACCGGCAACACGTAGTTCGTTTCTGTCCACAGCGATACCTTGTTATTTCTCGCCTAACGACCAAGCTGTGGGGGCGGAGCGAAGCGACGGTCCCACACGAGCGCCTTGATAGATTTCACTTGCACGGCGCGACTCGAACAAAAAGAAAACTGAGACCCGATTCCACGGCTTGCCACTGAAATCCGTAGCTATTTCTGAGCTTGATTGGCGGCCCATACGGGTTCGGTGTTCGATAGACCAACTCTGTACCAGCTTGGTAACTCGCTCCTTCCCGAAAATCGAAATCCTTTGTGTCATCCGAGTATTCGGCTTTGTTGATGTAGTGCGAATGATCCGTGGCGACCAAGAGAAAGCCTGTATCTACAAAATTGCCGTAACGTTCGAGATTATGGAGATCCTTGAATACGTCGTAGCGGTTGTTGGGCTCTCTGTGGTTGGCTTTCTTGAAGTATTTGAGTTCAATCGCGCAGGAGTGTTTCTCCTGGCTCGAAATGTCTTCAAGAGAAAACCAGATATCAATCTTTGCCTTCTCGGTTCCGCTCTTGACGAACTCGCCCCCTTCTAGAGTGACGTTCTTTTCGAGTTCAATGCTAAATAGTTCGTTCTGTGATTCCTCATACAACTCACCAAGTGTTTTAAGAATCGACGCAAACTGTAGCTGCAATGAGGCCTCGTTTGCTACCTTAATACGCTGGCCAGTTACTTTTCCACAGAGGCGATCATACGCTACCTCTACGATCTGATTGATTCGCTCCGCATGATTCATGCACCTATGCCTCAGTGAAATTTAACGTTCGCCTTGAGCCACGCGCCAACAAGGCGCGTCGGCCTCTAACGCGTTGTTAGGCCGAGCTATTATACTCATGCCCATAGTGCTCAAGTATTTCCTTAGTGACGTCCACGACCCTCGGGTCCCTTTGATACTGCTCAAGAAAATGGATCTCGCTCATTTCTTCTGGCCACTTTTTGCGCGCCAAACGGAACTGGAATGTAACTTCCGCCTCCACAGCTCTTCGAAGCTTGGCGTCTGAAAATGCATCATCGCCAAGAGAGAAGTAGTCAACAGAGAGTCTTCGACCCCGATACTTGTTGCGCCAGCTATAGGCAATGTAGTTCTTTCGATCTTTGTTACGAATCACCCTTCGAAGCGGCTCTCTAAAGCCTTTTTTTAGACGCGCACTCCCCGAAGCAGTCTCTCCTATGCGGATTACCTTGTTCCCAGAACGAATCACATAGAGCCCATATTTGGGCAGTTTCGGAAAACTGGCAGATTTCGCAATCCCCTTCTTGCTTAGCTGCACTGTGAACCGTTCTGGTTTCATTCGCCTAACGTTAAAATTTAGGAGGCTGCGAAGCAGTCGCCCGGAATGATTTGTTAGTACATAATCTATTATGAATTGGGCACGCATTCTTCAAGCTTGAACGTCTTGATTCCATATTCTTTCAGTTCAGTAACAGCAATCGCCTGTTTTTCTGCAATTCCCAATTGATGTATTTGCAGGCAGTTTATTGCTTCTATTGCTAGAAGAATTAGCTGCACGAAGAAATCAGCCATATTTCTGAACAGCACCTTTTCTAAAAACGGTTGCTCTTTCCTGATCTTCATCTCCGACCTATCTAAAAGATGATTCAGAGAATAATGGCTGTAGGAACTATGTGAAGCATTATTATTGAGATATTCTCGAAATCCTTGAAAATCACCCTCTATTTTCTTTGCAATATTTCCGGCTGACGGAAGCTTATCTTCGATAGCTTGTTGTACACGAGCAGGATTTTTTCTGAAATAGACAAGCAATTCATAGTATTCAATAAATGGTCTAATCAATGCCCCAGCTTCTTGTCCCAAACCATCAAGAATTAGTCCGTATGCACCTAGAGCATAATTGCGAGCCTTTGCAAGAGTCAATCCGCAAACTCGGCAATAATCATTATTCGAGTTTGAATCAAAGATATCTATACAGTCGTCAAGGATGCTAAATGCATCTACTATCGCTGAGGCCTGTGGCTTAAAATCCTTGGCTAACCACTCCATCGATTTATGACGTGTTTTCCAAAGCCCCATTTTTTGCCCTAACGTTCGAACTCAGCGGCTGCCGCTTGCGGCGGACTGCTGAAGTGAGTGGTTAGGTGTGCGATGTGCAGTTGACCACCATTCCTGAATAAGTCCTATTATAAGCAGCAACCAGCCCAGCCCATAAAATACAACAGTCAAAGCAGCTGGATACAAGAGCATTAACCCAGAGGCGCCTTCTCCGCTCAGATCATGAAGAGAGAGCATGACGTATGTGAGACCGACTGGGCCAAGATGTCCTGGAAGCAGCAGAATGGAACCTAAAATTACTGCAACTCGCTTCCATGCAGCTATAGAGACATGGCGCCAAAAGAAATAGCCTAGGAGCACTGCCGACACAAGGCCAATACCGTATGAGACAGGGATCAATCCAAACCATGGAATTGCATCGTCATCTACTATCCCGAAGTATGCCAATACAATGACCAAGCCTGCATACGAGAGAAGCGTTGTGGATAGCCACGTTCCGATTTGAGTATTCCAGAATAATACGTTTCTCACGCTACACACCTAACTATAAGTAGACACCCTAATAGCTCCGTGGCAGCTTGGCGTTTCGGGTAAATAATATTCCGGACTACAAAAGAAACAAGAACCTAGGTATAAATAGGGGAGCCTAATCAGAAATAGAAACAAAGCAGGAATAACGGCATGAAGCAATCTGGTTTGCTCGACTAATACTGGAGTGCTAACCGGCTTTGATACTATGGTTTCAGTACCAGCAAATCTATAATTTAATTTATGCGTTGCTATATCCTTTTCCATGACAGGATCCCCCCCATGTAGTAGGCGATGTTGGCATCGCCTCTTTCCCTACGCTTCATGCTTTCAAACAAGCATGTGTCAGCCCCCGGACAAAATCAAGTTTTGAGGGGATTCTTACAGGATAAGATTTCTCCCTTTGGTCGAAATGACACCGATATTATTGATTCATAGGGTTGATTTCAGGACCCAGTGATACAGGACAATCACGAGTCCGGCGAACAGGATGACGCCGATGGCCGTCGCTGCCGGGAACCCGGTGGCGAACAGGGCCAACGGGGCGGCCATACCGCTGCCGACGATCAGCGCCGCCAGCGCCACGCCGAACAGGCTTTCTCCGACAATAAGACCGGAGGCAATCAGCACTCCCTTCTGTTCCACTGCGTCCGGGTTCGGCGCCCTGTTGGCGCGTCGCTTGAACCACTGAGAGACGACGGCGCCGATCACCACCGGCAGGCTGGCGGACATGGGCAGGTAGATGCCGATGCAGACGCCCAGGGGCGGCAGGCGCATGAGTTTCCGAGCGGCGAGGATTTCGTCCAGGATAACCACTACAACACCGATCGCCGCGCCGGTGCCGAGCATGTTCCAGTCGAGGCTGTCGCCGAATACGCCTCTTGCCAGGGCCGAGATGAGGACGGCCTGGGGTGCGGGCAGGGGCTGGTTGCCGGCGACCGACGGGGGCGCGGCCTGGCCGGCGAAGCCATAGGCGTGGGCCAGGAGATCCAGGACGGGCGGGATGATAACGGCGCCGGCGACGATGCCGATGATGAGGGCGGTCTGCTGCGCCCACGGTGAGGCGCCGACTAGCTGGCCGGTTTTCAGATCCTGCAGGTTGTCGTTGGAGGTGACCGAGGCGGCGAAGACGATGGTCAGGGTGAACAGGGAAAACGCCACCAGCGCTTTGGTGCCGCCCTCGCCGGCGATGGGAATGAAGACGGCGAGCAGGCTGGCGTAGAGCAGGATGGCGAGGATGCCGACCCCGGAAACCGGGCTGTTGGTGGAGCCCACCAGGCCGGCGAGGTAACCGCAGATGGCCGAGACCAGGAAACCGCCGAGGAGGACGAAGGCGGCGGTGATCAATACCAGCCGCGGCGCATAGTTTTGCAGCGGCGTGCCGTGCACGAAGGCCATTACCAGGCCGACGACTGCCAGGAGGCAAACGAAGATCCAGCCGGAGATGGTGAACGGCGAGAGATCCGTGTCGGCGGGATGCAGCTCGTGGCGGTTGCGCGCGGTTTTGAGGGTGGCGGCGAGACCGGAGGCGACGGGTCTGGCCAGTTTCGCCAGCGTCCATAAGGCCGAGACGGCGATGGCGCCGGCGCCGATGAAGCGTACCTGGGTGGACCAGATGTGGTTGGCGAATTGAGCCAGCGACGCGCCGTCCGGAATCGATGTCATGGTGGTCAGGATGGGCACGGCGCCCAACCAGGCGATGGCGAAACCCAGGAACAGGGCCAGGCCCACGGACAGGCCGACCAGGTGGCCGGCGCCGAACAGGGCCAGGGACAGGCCCATGTCGAAACCGCTGACAGCCCCGCCGATGCGGAAATACGCCTGCACGTTGCCGGCGGCGATGCGCATGGCCGTGAGGGCGGCAAAGCCGGCGGAGGCCAGGGCGCCGTAGATCACGGCCAGCAATCCCTGGCGCGCGCCGCCCGCCACCTCGACGCCCGCCTCGCCGCGCACGCCGGATCCCACCCTGAGCACTTCCGCCGCGGCCACGCCTTCCGGGTAAGGCAGGTCGGAATCGGTAACCATGGCCCGGCGCAGGGGAATGGTGAAGACCACGCCGATAATGCCGCCGCTGACGCAGACGAAGAACGAGGTCCAGAAGTCGAAGCCGCTCCACCAGCCGACGATGACCAGGCCCGGCAGCACGAAGATAATGGCGGCCAGGGCGCCGGCGGCGGAGGCCACGGTCTGCACGATGTTGTTCTCGAGAATGGAAGCGTCGCGGAAGAAGGACAGCACCGCCATGGAGATCACGGCCGCGGGAATGGAGGTGGCGAAGGTCAGCCCGACCTTGAGTCCCAGGTAGGCGTTGGCGGCGGTGAAGACGGAAGTGAGCAGGATGCCGAGGATGACCCCGCGCAGTGTGATCTCGCGCGCCCGCGGCGCGCCGGCCGTTCCGGTCAACTTATTCTCCCCTTTTGCAATTCCCCGGCAGCAGAGTGTAACGGCCGCTCACGCTTCAGCCCAGCCCGTTATGCCTGGGCGGATGCCCAGTCGCGCCGTGTCATGCCTTGAGCCACTCCGTAACCGGTCTCGACAGGAACTCCTCCACACCGATGCCGTCCGCACCGATGAGCAGCGCGCGACCCGGCCCGAATGCCCTGCTGAATGCCTCTATTCCCGGCAGGGTGTCCCGGCTGCGGCCGCTTTTTACCTCAATAGCGGCGAGCATGCGTCCGGCGCGGACCACGAAATCCACCTCCCGGTTGCGCTCGCGCCAGTAGAACAGCTCGCATTCGCCGGCCGATGCGGCATTGGCGAGATGCGCCCCGACGGCGGATTCCACCAGCCGGCCCCGGTATTCCCGGTCGGATCGGGCCTGCTGCGGAGTCAGGCCGGACTGGGCACTCATGAGTGCGGTATTCAGTACCTGGAATTTCGGACTCGAGCCGCGCCGCCGCACGGCGTGGCCGGCGAATTTTTGCAGTCCGGTGAGCAGCCCCGCGCCGGCGAGCAGATCCAGATAATGGGCGAGGGTGGTGGTGTTGCCGGCATCCTGCAACTGGCCGATCATTTTCGTGTAGGACAGGACCTGGCCGGAATAGCGACAACCCAGTTCGAACAGCCGCCGCAACAGCGCGGGCTTGTCTATGCGCGTCAACAGCAATACATCCCGTGCGATGGTGGTTTCCACCAGGGCGTCCAGGATATAACGGCGCCAGCGGCCGGGATCCTTGACCAGGGGCGCGGCGCCCGGATAGCCCCCGAAGTACAGGTATTGATCCAGTGAAAACCCGAAGGCGTCGCGCATTTCCGTATACGACCAGTGCGGCAGGCGCAGGATTTCGAAGCGGCCGGCCAGGCTCTCCGTGAGTCCCTGTTCCACCAGGAGAGGAGCGGAACCGAGCAGTACCACCTTGATGAGCCGTTGTTGCCGCGTATCCTCGTCCCAGAGGCGCTTGACGGATTCCGCCCAGCCGGCGGCTTTCTGCACCTCGTCTATGACCAGGATGGCGCCGCCGGGGCCCGCCGCCAGGCGCGCCGCTTCCCATTGCCGGGCGATCCAGTCACCGCCGCGCAGGGTCGGTTCATCCGCGCTGACAAAGCGGACCGGTACGCCGGCGTTTTCGGTAACCTGCAGCACCAGGGTGGTTTTCCCCACCTGCCGCGCACCGGCTACGACCTGGATGAATCGCCGCGGCTCGGCCAGGCGACGCGCTAATTCCTGACCCTGGGATCTTTGATAAGATTGCGTATCTTTACTCATGCTATTGAGTAATTTTACTCAACAACATGAGTAAAGCAATTGCTGTAACTCCATACTCTTATTATTATAATTCGCAATTAATTACGATATAAATTCAAATAAAGCATATTATTCGTCAATATTAGCGATTTGTAAAATTCATGATCAATATATATAATTCGTTAATTATGACGATATATATGAGAACCATGTATTTATCCCGTCACAGGTCGTGGCCATGAAGATCGATCCCTCGCTGACCGACGAGGCCGTGCTGGCTGAGTTGGGGGAGCGCATGGCCCGGCGCCGCATCGAGCTGCAGCTGACTCAGGCGGAGCTGGCGCGGCAGGCGGGCGTGGCCAAGCGCACGGTGGAGCGCATCGAGGCCGGGGCCTCGGCGCAGATGTCCAGCATGGTGCGCCTGTTCCGGGTGTTGGGCCTGCTGCCGGCGCTGGATCACGTTCTGCCGGCCGGCGGGCCGGGGCCGCTGGAGCTGCTGGAACACCGGGGCAAGGCGCGGCAGCGGGCGGTGAAGCGGCGCAAAAAACTGGACGCCGGCAAGCCGTGGACCTGGGATGAGGAGCCATGACCACCCTCGCGGAGGTGCGGCTGTGGGGTCGGCGCATCGGCGCCGTGGCCCTGGAGGATGGCGCGGATACGGCGGCCTTTGAATATGATCCGGAATTTACTAACAGCGGCATCGAAGTCGCCCCGCTGACCATGCCGCTGTCGCGGCAGATCTACCGTTTCCCCGAGTTGTCCCGGGCGACCTTTTACGGCCTGCCCGGCCTGCTGGCCGATTCCCTGCCCGACAAGTTCGGGCACGTGGTGATCGATGCCTGGCTGGCGCGGCAGGGCCGCGCGCCGGAATCCTTCAACGCCGTGGAGCGTCTCTGTTACACCGGTGACCGCGGCATGGGCGCGCTGGAATACCGGCCCGCCATCGGGCCGAAACGCACGGAGTCCCGGCAGCTCCACGTGGATCAACTGGTGGAGCTGGCCTCGGAGATCCTCACCCGCCGCAATGAACTGAACGTCTCCTTTGACGGTGCAAGCCGGGAACAGGCCATGGCCGACATCCTGCAGGTGGGTACCTCCGCCGGCGGCGCCCGGGCCAAGGCGGTGATTGCCTGGAACCCGGACACCAACGAGGTGCGTTCCGGGCAGGTGAAGACCGGCAAGGGCTTCCAGTATTGGGTGCTGAAGTTCGACGGGGTGAGCGGCAACCGGGACAAGGAGCTGGAGGATCCGCGCGGTTACGGCGCCATCGAGTACGCCTACTCGCTGATGGCGAAGGACGCCGGGATCACCATGAGCGAATGCCGGCTGTTCGAAGAAAACCACCGGCGGCATTTCATGGCGCGGCGCTTCGATCGCCTGGAGGGCGGCGAGAAATTGCACATGCAGTCGCTGTGCGCCCTGGCCCATTTCGACTACAACCTGGCCGGGGCCTATTCCTACGAACAGGTCCTGCAGGTGATGCGCCGGCTGGGACTGCCCGCGGACGACATGGAGGAGCTGTTCCGGCGCATGGTGTTCAACGTGCTTGCCCGCAACCACGACGATCACGTCAAGAACATCGCCTTTCTCATGGACAAGACCGGCCGCTGGTCGCTGTCACCGGCCTTCGACGTGACCTATAGTTTCAATCCGCAGGGAGCCTGGACTTCGGTGCACCAGATGAGTGTCAACGGCAAGCGGGACGGGTTTACGATTGATGACTTTCACGCCTGCGCCGGCGCGGCGTCACTGAAGCGCGGGCGGGTGGAGAAGATTGTCGGGGAGGTGAAAGAAGTGGTGGCGGGGTGGAAGGAATACGCCGATAACGCCGGTGTAGATGCGCGGCAGCGGGAGCAGATATGGAAAGTGTTACGGGTGGGGGATTTTTAACCGGAAGGTTACCGTCATGCCGGCATCCAGTCGATTTAATTATTCTTTGTTCTGTCGCAACAATATAAAGAAGATTTGTCTACTGGATGCCGGCGTCCGCCGGCATGACGTCTCTTTTCAATGCCGGTCAGTCGCGTTTATCTAGATATCGTTCACGGCCATGGACACGGCGCGGAAGATGGCGCGGCCCTTGTTCAGGGTTTCCTGCCATTCGTTTTCCGGTACCGAGTCGGCGACGATGCCGCCGCCGGCCTGTATATATAAGGTGTCGTCCTTGATCACGGCGGTGCGGATGGCGATGGCCGTGTCCATGTTGCCGGCCCAGGACAGATAGCCCACGGCGCCGCCGTAGATGCCGCGGCGGACGGGTTCCAGTTCGTTGATGATTTCCATGGCCCGGATCTTGGGCGCGCCGGACAGGGTCCCGGCGGGAAAGGTGGCGGCGAGTACGTCCAGGGCGCTGTAGCGGGCATCCAGCCGGCCGGTGACGTTGGAGACGATGTGCATGACGTGGGAATAGCGCTCGATCACCATCTTGTCCGTCAGCTTGACGCTGCCGGTGGTGGCGATGCGGCCGATGTCGTTGCGGCCCAGGTCGATGAGCATGAGGTGCTCGGCCAGTTCCTTGGGATCGGTCAGCAGTTCCCGTTCCAGGGCCTGATCTTCCGCCTCGGTGGCGCCGCGCGGGCGGGTGCCGGCGATGGGGCGCACGGTGACGATGCCGTCCTCCAGCCGCGTCAGGATCTCCGGCGAGGTGCCGACCACGTGGAAGTCGCCCAGGTGCAGGTAGTACATGTACGGCGAGGGGTTGGTACAGCGCAGGGCGCGGTACAGGTTCAGCGGCGGCGCCTGGAAGGGGATGGACATGCGCTGGGACAGCACCACCTGCATGACGTCGCCCTCGAGGATGTAGTCCTTGATGCGCTCGACGCCGTGCCGGTGTCCTTCCTGGGTAAACTCCGAGCGGAAATCGGATTCGCTGATGTCGCGGGTCGCCGCCGGCGGCAGTTTGGGCACGGGTGTCTCGAACAGCCGCGTGGCGAGGGCATCCAGTTCCTGAATGGCACGGTCGTAAGCGCCGTCCTTGCCGGGATCGGCGTGCACGATGATGAGGATCTTGCCGCTGATGTTGTCGAACACGGCGATGCGATCCGACACCATGAGAAAGATGTCCGGACAGCCCAGGGGATCGGGCTTGTCGTGGTTTTTCAGGTGCGGCTCCATGTAGGCAACGCAGTCGTAGCCGAAGTAGCCCACCAGACCGCCGGAAAAACGGGGCAGGCCCTCGATATCCGGCACCTTGAACTGCTGCTGGAACTCCTCCACCGCCGCCAGCGGCGCGTCGGTATCCTCCTCGCGCACGACGCGGCCGTTCTCCTCCACCACCAGGTGCCGGCCGGTGACGGTGAGGCTGGAGTGCGCGGGTAGGCCGATGATGGAATAGCGCCCCCACTTCTCCCCGCCTTCCACCGATTCCAGCAGGTAGGTGTGGGGCGCGTTGGCCAGTTTCAGGTAGGCGGACAGCGGCGTGTCCAGATCCGCCAGCACTTCCCGGACCAGGGGCACGGCGCTGTAGCCCTTGCCGGCGTAGGCCTGGAATTCCTCGCGGCTCAGGGTATTCATGGCCGGGTGGCGGGGGTGACTGCCGGGGCGCGGTCTGGATGGTACCTCATGGCAATCCCGTCGGTCAGTTTATGGCTTTGGCCAGCTCGGCACGCATGGCCCGGATAGTGGCGGCGTAATCCTTGCTGGCGAAAATGGCCGAGCCGGCGACGAAGGTGTCGGCACCGGCGCGGGCGATATCGGCGATGTTGTCCACCTTGACGCCGCCGTCGATCTCCAGGCGGATGTCGCAGCCGGAGGCGTCGATAATCTCCCGCGCTTCGGCCAGCTTGGCCAGGGCCGACGGCAGGAAGCTCTGGCCGCCGAAGCCCGGGTTCACCGACATGAGCAGGACCATGTCTACCTTTTCCATGACGTACCTGAGGTGATCCAGGGGCGTGGCCGGGTTGAACACCAGGCCGGCCTTGCAGCCCTGGTCGCGGATGAGCTGCAGGCTGCGGTCCACGTGCTCGCTGGCCTCGGGGTGGAAGGTGATGTAGTCGGCCCCGGCTGCGGCGAACTCGGGAATGATGCGATCCACCGGCTTGATCATGAGATGTACGTCCAGGGGCGCGCTGACGCCGTGATTGCGCAGGGCTTTCACCACCACCGGGCCGAAGGTCAGGTTGGGCACGTAATGGTTGTCCATGACGTCCACGTGGATGAAGTCCGCGCCCGCGGCCAGCACGGCCTCGACCTCTTCGCCGAGGCGCGCCATGTCGGCGGACAGGATGGAGGGGGCGATGACGAAATCAGTCATGGATGCGCTGCCGGTGCGTGCCAAACCGGGCACTTTACCCCATAGCGGGGGGCTCGCCAACAGGATGCCCGGCGGGGGATGGAAACCGGCGCGGTTTCCCGTCTATCATGGCCGTGGGGGCCGGGCCCGTCCCGGCCGGGGAGAATCCACAACCGGGGGCAAACGCAA
>Ga0102944_1001304_pt1 | contig 16792 bp, 19 predicted proteins | sample SalPonD_shore_MG_FD_78172 | JGI IMG/M metagenome (GOLD analysis project Ga0102944, IMG submission 78172) | Salt pond soil microbial communities from South San Francisco under conditions of wetland restoration - Salt Pond MetaG... | ecosystem: Environmental > Aquatic > Marine > Intertidal zone >...
CACTGGGTATGGTCCCACTCGCTGAAGACCAGCAGGACGTGATTGCCCTTGGTCATCGGCAGGTGAATCGAGTACCCGCCCGCGCGAGGCCAGACGACCGGAACGTTTCGGATGACGGGCAGCTCGACGAAGGTCCGTTCGCCGGCGGCGTCGCGCGTCGGTTTCTGCACGACAGGCTGCACGTCGGCGACTTGCTTGGTCGCGTCGTACTTCTCGACCCGGCCGGGGAGCGCGGTGTGCAGGTCGAGCAGGCGATTCTCCAGGGCCTGCCGCATCAGCGCTGCGTCTGAGGGTTCCTTCGCCATCAGAAGCGCTCCGCCTCGACGTCGATGTACCACTCGCCGCCGAAGTTACTGCCTATCCACCGGGCCTTCTCTACTCGGTAGTTGCCCTTGATCCGGTCGGCATCGACGACCAGCAAGGTGCCGGGGCGAACGTCGGGAATCATCAGCATGCGCACCTTCAGCACGCCCTCGTTGTCGACGGTCGGCGAACCGATCATGCCGCTGGAATCGCTCAGGTGGACCGCCTGACCGTCAAGCGTCTTGCCACGATCGATGAACTGCAGTGTGCCGTCTTGAATCGACCACTCCAGATCGGCGCTCTCGGCAAAGTCGTTGAGCCTACGCGCGACAGGCCCCGATATGACAGCGCCGTCGGCGAAGAGGGAGCCAGCACCCGATGCCTTCAGGCCGGCTACCACCTTGCCAACGTTGCCTTCGCCGATGCCGAGCTCGCGGACCATGGCGCGAAGCGCCGTGTCGATTGGCGTCTTGGGGCCGTAGGAGACGTTGACCGCGCCCCCCTTGTACGACTTCTCGCCGTCGCCGGAGCGCAGCACCGTGACCCAGTCGGCGCCGTCTCGAAGGGTGTCGACGTTGCGCAGATCGCCGAGCCAGATGAGTGAGGTGCCGTCGCGATACCCGGCCTCGATCCGCACCGGGATACCGCGCTTGTCGGTGGCCTTGGGTTCGAGCTCTTCGAGGTTGGCGCGATGGTCTTCGTTCAGATTGTAGACCGCGACCTCGCACTGATTCGGCTCGGGCTCGAGCGTCTTCTCGATCGAGAACGTGACGTCGTGCTCGGTCAGCTGGAGCGTGTCGATGGTGACCGATGCCAGGCGGTCATAGAGCTCGACCTCGGCCATCTCACTGCTCGGTCTGCGCGAAGTAGGTCAGCTCGACGCGCCTTCCAATGCCGAGCTCATCGAAGCCGGGTGGCGTGCCGTCCGGACTGATGTCCTGCGCTATCAGCTCTCCCGGGGGGATCCTCGGGTCGTGCCGGTAGTATCGAAGCAGGGGCCAATTCGCGACGATCTTGATGCTCGCAGCGATCAAGTTGTTCTCCGCATCGGCAACGCTCAGGTACCACCGGCCCTCGCGTTGGTTCCACCGAAACTGCAGCGTGTAGTCCCGACCATCGAGGGTCACGCGCTCGTTGAAGAACGCGAGCCCCTGTGCAGTCGGAATGGTGAGCAGGGCGGTTGCCATGGCGTCACGGGAGACTCACGTTGGAGAGCAGATCGCTGCCGCCGTCGAACAGTCGGGCCGCCAGGCTCTTGGCCTTCTCGGCCTTCTTTTCATCGTTCTTGGCAGCTTGTGCGGCCTGAGATCCCTTGGACTGAACGAGCTGCCCGCGGGGCTCGGCCGGCACTGGTGCCTGCACCGTCTTCGACTTGACGCGCTTGATGTTGCGGAGATCCATCGGGAACGTCGCGCCGCTGCCGTCGTCCGCGGTACGTGATGCCGCCAGCCGCTCGATCACCATGTTCTCGTATTCGCGGAGCGTCGTCTCGATGCGGATGATCCGAGCGTTCTCCCAGGCGTCGAAGAGCTGCTCGTACATCTCCCGCATGCGGTTCTTGAAGTCGGTCACGTTCCAGACGTGAGCCTTGCTCGGCAGCGGGTTGATCAGCTTCTCGATCGCACCCGTTACCCCGAGTGTGAGGTTTCCGGACGCGAACGCGCTGGGCTTCTCGGGGTAGTCGAGCTCGACCGGCTCGAAGTTGACGATGTCCACGACGCCGGGGTTGCGACGCAGCGGATGATTGCTGACGAAACCGACAATCGAAAAGCGCTCAGGGGCAGGTCGCACGTGATCCGTGACGGCCTGCCCCTCCTCGACCGGGTGATCGGTGATCTCGCTGGTCGAGTCGAGGTTTTCGCTGAATACGACGTCGAACCGGACGGCCTGCGTCTGGCCGGAGTCGTCTTCCCAGATGAGCAGGGTGGGCATGGATCAACCTGCCGGTGTAAGAGCGGCCTGCGTCGCACGGCGGTTGGCCCTGTTCACGGCGCGCCCGGTCTCGCGTCCGATCTCCCGTGCGTTGTTGGGCGAGGTTCCTGGAGGCAGCTCCATGTTCACCGTCGTCTGGTTGTTCACGGTCTGACTGGTGTTGTTCGAGGTGCGCGCAGGCGCCGACGCGACAGCAGCCGTTGCGGCGCCTGATCGTTGCGCTAGCTCCTGCGATCCGCTTGTCGGCACCGAGTTGTCATTGAGCCTCGCGAACGCCGCGAAGTCGCGCTGGTCGAGCTTGCCCATCTCGCGCTTCATGTCCTCGAGGCCCTCCCGAGCTTTCTCGAACGGGTCATCGACACCGGGAAGGTTCGAGATGAGGCCGCCGACGCTCTCGATCACGCTCTGACCCTTCGAGATGATGTTGTTCCAGAGCCCGGCGAAGGCGTTCTCGATGATGGTCGCAGCGTTACTGAACTTCGCGGCGATGAAGTCGCCGATGGCCGACATGATGGCCTTGAACTCTTCCCAGCGCTGCGTGAGGCGGCTCGTCTTCTCCTCGGAGTCGGAGACGATGAGGCTCAGTGCGTTGGCCATCGCCTCGAAGACGAAGGCGGCCGTTGCGCCGAAGTCGTCCTCGATCTGCTGAGACGTCCGACGCATGTTGTCCTCGAACGCCTGCCGGTCGTTCTGGATGTCGTCGATCATCTGCGAGAAGTTCTCGCCGACCGAGCTGATCGCATCGACGATCCGCTTCGTCTGACCCTCGCCGAATATGCCGTCGATGACTCGACGGATGATCGTGTCGCCCCCCTGGAAGGTCGTGATGAGGTCTTCGACCAGGAGGATCGGTAGCGCGATCCGAATGATCAGCTTGTTGATCATCGAGAGCAGTGCGCCGAATCCTCCGACGAGCTTCAGGACGCCGGCAACGCCAGCGCCACCGAGGACGATGAGCGCGGCCTGGATGAGGTTCGTCCCCTTGAGCGCCTTGCTCAGAGCGACACTGACGCTGCCGAGCCCCTTGGCGAAGCTGTCGAGCACAGGCAGCAGAGCGGTGGCGATGCGGCTCTTGAACGAAACAAACGCCAGGTCAAGCCTGGCGAGTGTGTCGGTCAGCTCGACTGACGCCCGGATCGCGTCTTCGTCGAGGCCTCCGCCAAGCTCCTGGAGCTCGGCGCGCATCTTCTGGATTCCCTCCGAACCGGAGTTGAGCAACGGAATGAGCTTCGTGCCGCTCCGGCCGAGCAAGGTCATCGCGATCGCGGTCTTCTCGCTAGCGTTCTCGCTTTCCTTGAAGTGCTGGGCGATCTCGGGCAGGACGTCGTTGACGTTGCGCACGGCACCATCGGCCGTCTTCGCCGAGATGCCCATGATGTCGAACATCTCGGAGGTCGTGGAGCCGCCTGTCGCTGCGTCCTGCAGGTTCTTCTGCAGGTAGCGAAGCGAGTTGCTCGCGTCCTCGGCGCTGGCACCGCTCAGGCCCGCAGCATGGCGGAAGCTCTGCAGCTCCGTTGTCGTGATGCCGAGTTGCTGACTGGTCTTGTCGAGTTCGTCACCGGCTTCCCGGATCTCGTCGACGAAGTTCTTGATTCCCTGGACGATGAGCGACCCGGCAACCAGGGCCCCGAGCTGCTGCAGCTTGCCGAGCGTGTTCTCGATGCTGCGGTTGCCGCGGTCGAGTTGACGGCGGTCGAACTGCACGCCGAAGCGCGCCAGGACCTCACGTAGAGCCGCCATAAACCTTCGCTTCGAGTTGTTCGTGGACGTCAAGCGCCATGTGCGCGTGGAGCACGTCGAGCAGTGACCAGTCGCGCTCGATCTGCTCTTTGGTGTCGCTGATGCGCGGGGACGCGATCACTCGCCAGAAGAACCAGTCGATTTCTCCGGGGACCCGAACCGTGACGCGGCTGCCGCCTCGAGGAGACTGGTAATCCCCGCTTTGCCTAAAAAATCAGCGAAGTTGAGCCGGATGCACTGCCATATCCATCGATCCATGGCGAGCATGCGACCAGCGAAGTGCTGATCGAAGACCTGACGGCTGTGGTCGCTGAGGCGGGCCCATGTCGGCTGTCCGGCATCGTTGACCCCGGTCCGAACCCGCGTGGTCGCCATGAAGCGATCCGTCAGGTCGACGAAGACCTCTGGCGTCAGGCTGCCGACCACGGCCTTGAACGCCACGGCGATGGCGGTCTCGTCGAGACGCTCCGCCTTCGCCAGGGCGTCGGCCGCTGGGCCCAGTAGGCTGCCGAGGCGCGCTTGGACGATCCGCGCCTCGAGCGCGCCGAGCTGCGTGATCTCGTACTCGTGACCGTCAATCTCGACGGTCGTCGTCTGCAGCCCCATCAGTTACCACCGACGAAGCGCTTGGGATCCGGGCAGAGGAATCGCCACTCGACCTCGCCGGCCTCCCGCGCCTTTTCCTGATCGGGAAGCATCTCGATGAATGCCTCGGGCTCCGTGAAGAGGTCCGTGCCCTTGCGATCGCGGACCATCAGCGGCGCGACGCCCGCCCCGTCTTCCTGGACGTCCAGGAGGTGCACGGCGCTCAGCGCGTCGTTGAACTTGCTGGTCTGCTGCAGGGTGAGGGTGACGCGGTGGATATTGTCGCCGTTGAGCGACCGCGTGACCTCGCCGTCCACCCCCGCCTTCGCGGTGAATCGCCCACCGTTGATCTTCTCGATCCGCACGAAGACGTCGTCGCCGAGTCCCGCGTCGACGTCGATGGACGCGAAGTTGAACGTGACTTCTTTGCCGTTGTAGAGCTTCATAGCTGGCTGCTCCTCAGACCTTCACGCGGCCCTTGACCTTCGTGCGGTGAATGGCGCCCGCGACCTCGTATTCGAAGTCACAGTCGGGGAGGGTGCGGTTCGCGCGGTCGGCGACCGGCACGTCCTTGACCGCTGGAATCGTGATGATGTCGGTGCCCGGGCGAATACCCAGGTTGCGGATGCCCTGGGTGAGTACCGATTGCATTGCGGTGCGGACGATGTCCGCGCCAGCGTCGGTAAACGGCACCTTCTTGGGCGTTGCGAGGGCGCCGAAGACTCGCTCTTGCATCCGCGCCTTCGTCCAGTGGATGAGGCGCGTGACGTCGATGTAGTCGCCGAGCGGCGTCTTCCCTTCGAAGGTCGTGTTCAGGCCGCCACGCCGCACGTAGTAGGTGGCGTTCTTGTTGTTGATGGCGGTCTGTCGCCCCGTCGACAGGTTGCTGACCGGAACGCCAGTGAGCTGCTTGAACGCGGGCGTAGCGGACCCAACCGGGTTGTCCTCGGCGAGGATCGTCGACATGAACGCCGCACCCGCATGGCCGCCGATCTCGTGGTGCCAAATCAGCGCCGTGTTGGCGTAGGACAGGTTCACCAGGGCGGTGGCCAGATCATCGACCTCCGAAGCGTCCGCGGAATCCCAGTCCGCCGTCTCGGGGATCATGATCTTGTCGAGCGACTCGATGAGGACGGCCGCCGCGAGCACGATGGCTTCGCTCTGGTCGGTGAGCGCGACCCCGTACCAGTCGTCGTCCTCGGCCGCGATGGCGTTCAGGTCGGCGACGATGCCGGGGTCCGCGGTGGCGTCGAGCAGATGCATCCCGTTCTTGGCATCGAACGAGACCTTGAAGCCGGTGCCGGGGCTGGCATCCGTGACCGTGACTTGCGTCGTGTCATCGGTGGCGCTGACCTCGGAGTAGGCGTCCACGATCGGTTGGATGGCGGTGACGATCGAGTCCACGGTGGCGCCGGCGCCGACCGTGTAGCTGAATTCGTTGCCGGCGATGTCGCCCTTGTAGACGTGGCCCTCTGTCGTGATCGTCGGGATGAGGTGCACGACGCGCGTCGGCAGGTTTGTGCATCGGCCGACCTTGAACTGCGTCGGACTCGGGTCCTGCGACTTGACGACGAGAGCCTTCTGATAAAGCTCGTCGCTTTCCGTGAACCCGTCGTCGAGCATCTCGCTCGGCTCCGAGTACGTCGCGACGCGCCGATCGAGGTAGGCCGTGTGGTAGCCGACCAGGAGCGGCGTACCGAAACCGGCCTGGCTCGGCGCGGTCGTCTCCCTCGAGATGGAGACTTCTACGATGACATCAAGGTCGCTCATGCGAACCGCTCCCTTCGTCGTTCAGCACGGGGGCTCCCGTGGGACGGATTGCGATGTAGGCGCCGCGGTTGTGCGGGCCGTTACTCTGCGATGGTTACTGTGTCGTCGACGTAGTTCGGGGGCACCGGCAGCTCGGTGCCGTCGCTCCCCTTCACGTGCGACGTGATGAGCACGGTCTCGATCCACCCCTGCGGGGTCGGGTCCGTGTCGGCAAACTCCACGATGAGCTCGACGTCCATGCGGGCCTTCGCGTGCCAGCGCCCGTTGATTGTCCGGGTCGCGCTGATGGCGTCGAAGACTCGAGACACTCCGACGCCCACCGCGTCGAGGGCCTCCTTCGAGCTTTTCCGCGTGAGGCCGATGCGAACGCGCTCGAGTGGAGCCATGATGCTCACGTCGGGCGTGTGCTCGGTTGGCGTCGTTTCGATCTGCAGCGTGACGCGACGCAGGCCGCAGTACGTGACGCGCTGCTCGCCGAGGTAGTCGGAATCGGCGGGGTCCTCGGAATCCTCCGGGACGTACTCGACCCGCTTGTCGTCGCGGCCGATCTCGGCCACGCGCACGACCTTCAGCGAAAGCGAGAAGCGCTGATTGTTGCTGATCGCGCGACCGGAGCGATCTTTCCAGACGGCGGTAAAGCCCGTTGTCGGCCGCAGCGGGTCGGCCGCGAGCGAAGTGATCAGGTCGGTCAAGACCGGCTCGATAGCCTCCCAGTCCACCTATCGCCTCACTTCGTGACCTTGTGCGTGATGCTCGTGCGCAAGGTGCCTTTGTCGATCAGCGGCGTGGACGAGCCCTTCTGAGCGACCGTGCTGTCGGCGAGCTCGGGCTCGATGCCGTCGGAGATCCGCTGCTGGATACCTCCGACCGCCGCGTGCCCGAAGCGCTCGAGTCCTTGCTCGACCGAGCCAATCCGCCCCTTGATCAGGTCTTTGCCGACCTGCCGTAGAGCGGTCTTGTTCTCGGCCTCGTTCTCGTCCACCCAACCGCCGAGCCACGATCGCTCGGGCACGCCGAGGCCGAGCTCGTGAAAGGCAGCGATCTCCGCGACCGATGCCCCATCGCCGTGACTGCCCGCGTCGTCGTGCACGCCCACCGTGACTTCCGCCTGCGAGTTCTTGCGCTGCAGGCGGCGCATCAGGCGGTTGTAGCCGCGGTCGCGGACCGTGACTCGTCGGGGCATCTCAGGTCACGACCCAGCGGCTGGCCTTCTTGCGCTCGAGGGCGCGAAAGGCATCGAGGTAGCGAGAGGTTGGGTTCTGGTCGCCGCCCTCCTGCCGCATCGTGGAGCCATGCTCCGACGTCCAGAGCAGATGGGCGGCCCAGAGCCCGTGGGCGTCGTCGTAGGCGTCACCGAACGCCGTAGCGCTCACAGTCCGGGCCGAGGCGTTCAGCTTCGCCTGGACCAGGTCGTAGCTGACGCCCTCAAACTCCGGGTACTCGACGAGGAATGCTTCGAGCGTCATCGATGAGGCCTACGGCCAGAGTTACTTGTTTTGCTTTCCGGAGCCCTGCTGGCTGCTCTCGGCGGCCTTCTTGCCGCCCCCGCCCTGGTCGCCCTTGACCTTGGCGGCGGCGTCCTTGGCTCCCTGCTCGGCCTTCTCGGCCGCCTTCGCCTTCTTCTCGGCTTCGGCTTCGGCCTTTGCGAGCTCGGACTTCTCGAACTCCTGGCGGGCCTTCGCGGCCGCGGCCTCGGAGGCCTTCGCTTCCGCCTGCGCCCGCTCGGCTCTCGCCTTGGCTCTCACGGCCTCGGCCTCGGCAGCACTGAGGGCGGCCTCTGGGCTCTTGCCAGCGTCCACGTGGTCGCGCACGGCCTTGGCCGACACGCCGTGCAGGGTGGCGACGTGGTTCGTGCAGAGCGTCATCACCGCCGACAGGTGCTTCTTCGGGATGGTGTCGTAGGTGTGCGTCCCGGCCTTCAGCTCGAAGGGCGGGCTCTGGAACTTTCGCCCTTGGGCGATGGTGATCTGAAACGGCATGGGAAAGTCTCCGGGCTGGAGTCAGGGGAAACGGGGTGAGGGCGAAGGACTGGAACGGTGGGCCCCCGGTGAGTCCGGGGGCCCGGCTACGGTCAGCTGTCGGCGAAGTCGCCGTACGCCATGGCGGCCGGCTGGTAGACCTTCACGCCGCCTGCGCGCATGGTGCAGTTCGTGACCATCTCGAGGCCCTGTGCCTGGGGCGGGAGCTGCTGGAACTCCTGCGGCACTACGCCCTCGAGCACCATGGGGTCACGCTTGTACGTGATCGCTCGGTCGAGTCCGCCTGCCCCTGCGTCCTCGAGCCGATGCCATTGAGCGACGCTCGTGATGTAGGGGTTGTTGTCGAGGAACGACCGCAACGCCGTCTTGTCGGTCTCGACGAAGGTCGTCGTTGCCGCAATGACGAATCGGGAGGGAGGCAGGATCAGCGTATTCGGGATGAACTTCTGCAGCGTCGCGACCGGGATGGCGTTCACGAAGGCGTGTAGCTCATCGACGATCGTCTGGGCAGTGGTAGTGCCCTGCACCCAGTGGGTGAGGTTGGCGATCCCCGCCGCCTCCACGGCTGCGTTGTTGATCATGCCGGTGATGTCGAGTCCCTGCTGATCCGCAGGCGAACCGAACGCCAGCATTTCGTCGACCTTCCGCTCGCAGGCTTCGCGGGCGACGCTGGGTTTCCACTGAGTCAGCGGGACGCCCACTCGAGCCGCGTTCTGCAGCTCATAGAGGTCGTATCCGTACGCATCCGCCACCGTGTAGACCTTGCCGGTCTTTTCGGTCAGGGATACGTCAACGCGGGGGATGTCCTTCCCCTTCGCGCTGATGACACGAGCTTCGCCCACCCGGTCGAGGACCGGAAAGACGTACGTGTCGGCCGACGCGGGAATGTCGGTGGCGAGCGGAACGAACGCTCGGGCCATTAGGTCGGCGTATTCGACCTCATGAACCTTGGAGCGAACGTGGGTGAGTTGCCGCTCCAGGAACGCCGTCTCATTGGCGTCGAAGCGAACGTCGGTGCCGTACGTGAGTGCGGCCAAGAGCTGGTGAAGATTCATTGGCTTTTCTCCTTGGGAATGCCGTTGGTTACGTGCTCGTCAGGCTCTCGGCCCGATTACGGGTTGAGCTCCAGGGCTGCCGCGTTGACGCCGCCAGCACGGAAGACACTGGCTCCCGGAAGAGCGGCGGCGTCAGTACCATCCACGTCGGTGCGGAACGCGCCGAGCTGCTCGGGAGCGGTCGCGACGTGCCGCACGTACACCGTGTCGCCGAACGCCAGCGCCTCTTCGTTGAGGCACCACGCGCGCCCTCGGAAGAGCACGCTCATCATGTCGCCCGCCTTGTAGCCGTCGCCAGACGCCTTGTTGGGGTCCTTCAGGGCGATGCCGCGACGGGTCGCACTCGTGACTTCGCCCTCGGCGTCCGGCAGGTCGCCGTCGCCCTCGGCGGTCTCGGACACGTATGCGCCGAACGGCGTGTCGCTGATCGCGCGAAGGGAAATGATCTCGTTGTTGTCGGAGGTGTCGTAGAGCTCTCCGGGCGCCCCCGCGACGGGGGCTGCCGTGACGCTGGTCTGAACGCTCATGGCTTTTCGCTTTCTCCCACTGCGGGGGATTGGGTTGGTGCCCCGTTACGCCGGGGCCACGCGGTCACACGCTCACATGTTCGCGGCACGCGGGCAGCGCGGGCTCACTTGCTGATGCCGACCGGCTGCTGCCAGCGCTTGGCATCGCGCTCGCGCTGCTCCGCTCTGGCCTTGGCCTCGTCGGTTTGCTCGGCGCCGCGCTTCTTGGCTGCTTCGCCGGCGCGCACGACGCTGTCGACACCATCGAAGCGCTGAACGTCGAGCGCATCGAATCGGGCCCGCACGTAGTCGTCGCTCTTCTCGTTCGGGTCGAATCCGTCGACCTGCGACTTGATGACCTCGACCATGAGCTCGCGGTCGCTCATCGCGTCGAATCGCTTGGTCGTCTCGTCGTCGCTTCCAATGGCGTCGCGCGCAACGCTGACCAGAGCCACACGGTTGCGCACTTTCTCGGCGATGGCCTCGGGCTTCGTGGCCTCCTCGAGCTTCTGCTCGACGCCCTTCTTCTCGGTCTCGAGCGCGTCGAAGCGAGCCTGGGTCTCGTCTTTCTCTTTCTTGAGCTTCGCGACTTCGTCGGCGTGCTCCTTCTCGCGGGCGTCGAAACGCTCCTTGAGTTCCTTGGTCTCGTTGGTGAGGATCCCGATGTGCTCTTCGGAGCCGTACTCGACCTCACGGTTGCCAATCTTGATCAGTTTCATGTCGATGCTTCCTCCGACGCACACGGCGTCTGTTGCTTCCAGCGAGTCCAGACGTATCGACACGTCCGACCCGGCTCGGGCCCTGCCGGGTGGCAAGACCGCGACGTGGTTGTTTCTGATGCGACGCTGAACGAAGTCGTAACGCTTGCCGTTGTAGGTCCCCGCCTTCGCTTCGATCCTGCAGCCGTAGCCAAGGGAGATCTCGCGCAGGTTTCCGTTCAGCACCTCGGCGATCGCCTTGGGCTCGTTGATGACGAGCTCGCCTTCGACGAAGTCACCGTCGACGCGAATATTCTCGGCGTGACCGAGGGCAGCCTGCTTCCAGTTCTGCGGGACGATGAACCCGTTGTGGTGGGTGATGTCCGTGACCGGTGCACTGCGCAAGCTCTCGAGCGCATCGGCGTGAAAGACTTCCTCGGGCAGCCTGAGCTCGCGACGGATCGTGCCGTCGGCTTGCTTGTACTCGAGCACACCCGTTCGCGTGAGCCGGGCCGGAACACGGATGCCGCCCGAGCTCGTCTGCTGCACGCGCCCCATCGTCCCGTAGACGTCGAAGCGCTGCACGACCTCGGTGTCTTCGTTCGCGTCGCTGCGTCGTGCGCTCGCGAGCTGCTTCCCCGCGCTCGAAAGCTCCTCGCGCTTCGAGCGACCGGGAGGCCGCCCCGTCTCCTTGATGGATCCGTCCGGCTGAACCTCGACGGCCCGTCGCCCACGCAAGACGCCGGCGCCCGCGTCCTTCGGGATGCGCACCAGCGAGACCTCCATGAGCTCGTTGTTGCGGTAGACGCGGACGGTTCGGCCGTCGCGCTCTTCGTCGGTGCGCTCACCGTAGTCGAAGCCCACCGAGACCTTGCGGAGCAGGCCTTGCTTGACCTGGCTCCAGAGCTTGTCGATCTCCGGGTTGGCCGCGGGGCTCGCGAAGACGACCGTCATCTCGAGACCGTCGTCGGTCTCCTGAATGTCCTGGGCCAGACCGATCGGGTCGTCGTACTGGTTGTGCTGAAACAGCACGATGGGGTTGTCGCTGAACCGCGAGAGGTCCCACGACTCGAGCAGCTCGAGGAACTCGACCGGCTCGTCCTTGTCGTGATCCCACTCCACGTTCTCGACGATCGTCTTGGTCGACGCCCGGACCCGAAGCGAACGAGTCGCATCGTCGATGGTGTCGATGTCGAAAATCTTGGCGATGAGTGCCATGGCGTTACGCGGCTTTCTTCTCTTCCTGCACGGCCTGCGCAGGCGTCGCGACACAACGGCAGTTCGGGGGCTCCCCGGGTACGCCCTCGCTGGGCGGGTCGTCGTAGCGGAAGCGCTTGCCGTCGAGGTCTTGGTGCTCGTCTCGGACCCGCTCGTCGCCGGACGACGACCAGATGAACTCTTCGATCCCCGCGGCCTGCTGTCGGCGTGCGTTGATCTGCCCGTTCAGGGTGAGGGTCTGGTTTCGCGCGAGGTACTGCGCCTTGCGTGTCGTGACGTCGAGGCGCTCCAGGATGCGAGCGGTCAGTTGCTTGGGCGTGCGGCCGACCGAGTTGGCGAGCAGCTCCTCGAGGGTATCGAGCTCGTCGTCGAGGAGCCCGCCGACGCGATCCACGTTGTGGCGACGCCAGCTCTTGATGAGCTTTCCCATCTCGGGCTCTTCGGCGAGGTTGATGCCGAGGCGCTCGAACTCGCGCTTGGAGTGCCGGTGTACGGCGTCGGGGATCTTGCCGATGGTCTTGGCGGCGTCGCGTTTCGCCCGTGGCGCGACGGAGCGCTTGATTCCACCGATGAGCTTGGCGGCGGCCTTCGCGACGTCCTCGGGGTCGTCGGTTGCGGCGTCGGCTCGGCGCTCTTCGCGACCGGCGAAGTCTTCGACCTTGGCCAGGAGCTTCTTTTCGACGGCGGCGGCGAAAGTCTTGCCCATCCGCCGCATGCCCATGACGTAGGCGGTTTCGGCGCCATCAGCGGGGCGAGGGGAGCGGGCGCGACGCTGCGCATTGGATTCCTTGCGCCGGCGCCGGCTTCGCTGCCTGGCCCGCCGTGCGGCCCGACTTCGCGGCCTCGCCATCGCTTCAGCCCACGAGGATCGTGACGCCCATCTGCTCGAGCTGGGGGCGGACCTGCCGCCACACGGTCTCGACCCCGCGTGCCATGCTGGCCTGTCCCTTCGTGCGGGCGGCCTTCGCGGTGGGCATCCAGACGACGGTGGCGTTCAGGGTCTTGCCCTCGTTGCGGCGGATCCATTTGCGCAGCGCTCGGGCCGTCGCCGGGCCTTCGATGATCCAGTCGCCGAGCTCGTCGAACCACTCAGCCACACGAGCCGAGTCGTCGCCCCAGGTCGTCGACTCGATCAGCGAATCCGTCGAGCGCAACGGGAGCCCGTAGCGTTCGGAGGCGCGGGCGCCCAGGATCGTTTTTCCTGAGCGGGGTCCGCCGGCGATGATGACACGGCGATGCCCGTCGAGGGCGTCGAGCAGCTCGGCCGAGTCGGCACGGGTCTCTTCGTCGTCACCTGTCTCGTCTTCGCCCTCGGTCGGATCGCCGCTCTCGTCGCCGAGCTCCGGCGGCTCCGTCTCCGGCGAAGCGGTGGCCGGTGCAGGTGGGAAGGGCGGGGGAGCTGGGCCCTCGAGCTGGTCGGACTCATCGGGCGCCCCGCTCTCGAGACGCTCGAGCTCATCCTCGAGCGAGGATTCGCGCGCCTCGCGCCCGTCTTTGGTCAGCACCAGATCCTCGTCGAAGCCATTGGGGCGGAGTCGGTGCAGCGCGACCTCTTCGGGGGTTACGACGCCGGCATTGACGTAGACCGCATCCGCCTCGGCCATCGTCTTTCGCGTCGCTGCCTGAGTGCTCGGCGTCTCGGTCCAGAGCGGCGGGAAGTTGGCCTTCAGCTTGGCGGGCTCACCGGTACTGGACCGCAGCTCTCGCGTCCGCAGCATGATGCGCGCGAGCTTGATGATCGACGGCGCCAGCTTGCGCGTCTGCGCGCTCTTCATCCGGTCGTAGAACCACCGGAAGTCGGCGTCGCCCGTGGCGTTCATGCCAGCCGGGGAGCGGCCGAACAGAATCGTTACCGGCATCTCGACCGCCGCCGCGATCCGCATCATGTGCCGGTCGAGCAGATTCGGGATGTCCGAAAAGGTGGCGTTGTGCCGCTGGAACTCCTCGGATGGCTCGTCCTTGGAGCCCGCGTCGACGACAATCGCGCGCAGCACCGACCGATACATATCGATCAGCCGCATGCGCATCTGGACGGCTTCTTCACCATCGGCGCCGATCTGCTCGCTGAGCCCAGCAACCTTGAAGACGGCTTGGCTCGCATCGCTCAACAGGATCTCGACCGACTTCCAGCCGGTGTTGAAGCTGCGCAGCGCCTCGTAGGCCCGTTGCAGAACCGAGTGGTCGAAGCCGTGATTTTGCTGCCGCTCCTGGATGCCAGTGGTCGCGCCACCGAACATCAGCAGCCGTGACTCATGTACAATCGCCATCTCGGTCGGCGCATAGCTCGACGTCGGATTGACGATGTACGTCTCGGGCTGTCCGATCTTCGGATGCCCGGGCTCGCTGTACCACGTCAGCGGGAACAGGTAGCGCCGGTCGAGCTCGTACAGATACGAGACGCCGCGGGCTCGCTCCGGGATGAGCTCTGCAGCGGCGGGTCTCCCGTCGTCGGCGCCGATCAGCAGCGCGCCTGCGCCGTAGAGCCGGCCCCACCGCATGGCGTTGGCGATCTTGTCCCCAACCTCGAGCTCATCCATCCGCTCTGCGAGGTCGGTGTCCCGATCGGCATCGCCAGTCGAGACTTCGAACCCTTCGCGGAGCATCTCATCCGGGACGATGTCCACCATGCGCGCCGCAATGTCGTCGCCATGGTAGAGCGCCGAGAGCGCTGTTTCGCTCAGCAGCGCGACGCCAGCGAAGCCACCGAAAGCCGTCTTGTCGCGGTCCGTCCCGTACCCGGTGACCTCGTTGTACCAACCGCGGACCGACGAGTCGAAGCGTCGCGAGAGCTCAGTAGGTGAGAGCCGTGCGAGGGTGTGGAGCAGTCGGCGGCCCATCAGTTGGCTTTCGCGCGTTGGAGTGCGGCGGTCATCGAGGACATCTGCCCCGCAGCATGGAGGGCGAGCATGAGAGCCCATGCCTCATCAGCATGCCCCTTGACCGTCCGCTGCGCGTCGAAGCGCACATTGCCGGCGGACGTTACTGTCCGGCGAATCTTGTAAATCGCGTCACGCAGCTGCGGAATGTAGTCCTCGCTGTCCCCGGATGGCCTGTAGCTCCTGGGCAGCTTCAGATCTTCTGTTCGCAGCACGTCATAGAGGCCGGTCGCCAAGTCCTCCTTGACGTTCGCCGTGAACTTGACCGGCTCGACTCTGCGCCCGTAGCGCTTGCGCAGGCGCTTTGCCGGAAAGGTCCCGAGGCCCGTGGCGTCGACCGCTACCCGCTTGCAGCCATAGACATCGAAGGCTTCAGCGACGAGCTTGTCGATCAGATCGTCATCCGTGAGCTTATGTGATTCGAGATGCACCAGGCGGCGTTCTTCTCCGTTGCGGTTCACAATGCCCATCGAGGTGCGATCGCGCGTCTCGCCGATGTCGAGGCCACCGTAGTTGAATCCTCCGTCGGGCTCTGTGTGCCCATCGAAAGCAACCTGTAGCAAGGCGGCCGGAATGTACTGCTGCTCACCGTCGAGGAACTTGCAGCGGTACAGCTGATCGAAGAGCCGGGGGTCACCCTTGGCGTCCTCCCAGCACTCAGCCCAATCCACCGGGAATCCGTCTCGCTCAGCGTCCTCGATCGTAACCTCGTGCAGCCGGGTCCGAGGCATGTCGCCGCTGAGGATCGTCTCCACAAGTTCGGCGAAGGCGTTGCCGAGCCCGTTCGGTGTCGAGATGACTCTGAGCTTGAAGTCGCCGAGTCGAGTGGCCGGCACCGCCGAGTCCCACGCCCCTTCGGCGTGCAGGAAATAGGCGTACTCGTCGAGAATCAGGTTGCCTGTGAAGCCTCGGCCGCCGGTACTCGGTAGCGCCAGTATGCGCCCCCCGCTCGCGAATACGATCTCCTGATGCGTGCTCTTTATCGGCGTGACCCACTTGGATCCGAGTGCCTGGAGCACGGCCACGTGACGTCGCGCCTTGTCCAGTACCTCCAGCGATTCCTTCTCGCCGCGAGACAGAATCGTCGTGTGCTCTCCGTGGAATGCGGACCACAGCACCGCGGCGCCTGCGGTCGTGTGGCTCCAGCCGATCTGTCTGGCCTTCACGCATATCGCGCGCTTCGCCAGCTCTAGCATCCACGTGAGCTGAAACTGATAGAACTGTGTCAGCCACGCAGCGATCGCCAGGAACTCAGTCGCCGGCAGCGTCTCCCGATACGCCTTCAGTCGCTCCGCTGGAGGTGTCCCCAGAATGGTCTTCGACATCGTTCAAGGCGTGCGACCCGAAGTGCTCCCGGATAGCGCGTGCCGCGTCCTTCGGCGTTGGCTCTCCGATGCCCAAGGCACCAGATAGCTCGTGCTTTTCGGCGGCCTTGGCGCCTGAGACGTTTGCCCAGAGCTCACCGACAGCGCGGGCGCCCTTGTGGTCGCTCGTTTCGACGGCCTCGCGAAAGAGCTTCCGGCACCCGGCCGTGATATCCCGGCGAGCCTCGTCGGCGTCGGCGGTCACCATGCGCGAAGCTTCGGCGCTGTAGTTCTCGATCGTCGACACCGAAACGCCCCAGAGCTCCGCCAGCTCTCGGGCCGACTTGCCGCGCTTCCACTCGAGGCGCTCCATCATGCCGACGATGACGTTGATGCACTCACGAACGCCCGGCTTCTTGGCCTTCGCGCGTGTGTGTGACTCTGAGCGTCGGCCCTTCTTGCCGACCTTCTTCGCACCGGTGCTCTTCTTCGCCGCCGGCCGCTTCCGCCCTGTAGGTGCTTTGCTCATATCGGTCGCCCCCGATCGTTCGAGCGAGCTACCGAAGCGACCGGCCGTCCCGCCCCCGGGTCACGTTCCGGGCGCTCTGATCTCTATGAGCTGACGGGACCCCTCGCTCGCGGGCCCTCCAAGGCGCTCCACCGGCCTCCCACGGGCTCGGCACCGCTCGCGCCCCCTCGGCACCGCTCAAGCCCGGTCTAGGGGTCTAGCGGCGCCTCTGGCCCGCTCCCGAGCTCGAAGTACTCGTACACGTCCTGGAAAACGTCTAGGTCCCACTCCCGCAGTGCCGAGCGGCTTACGACGTAC
>Ga0102944_1001305_pt1 | contig 16791 bp, 14 predicted proteins | sample SalPonD_shore_MG_FD_78172 | JGI IMG/M metagenome (GOLD analysis project Ga0102944, IMG submission 78172) | Salt pond soil microbial communities from South San Francisco under conditions of wetland restoration - Salt Pond MetaG... | ecosystem: Environmental > Aquatic > Marine > Intertidal zone >...
CTGGCCGCGCTCCTGCTCGGCCTCGGTCTCGGTTGGGGCGATTCGGTTGCTGAACTGTTCGCGCGGGTGCCACGTGCCGCGCTCGGCGTGTTGCTGCTCGTGCCCGCGATCGACCTGATCCGATCGGCACGACCATTGCGCTTCGCGCCGCCGCATCGCGGGCTGGTCGCCGCGATCGCGCTGGGCGCGGCCTGGTCCCCGGGTATCGCCTTTGCCGCGGGCCTGCCCTTCGCCCTGTGGCTGCGCCGGCGGCTCGCCTGAGTCCACCACGGATTTGCGCGACGTCTGTAACCACATCCGCTCCCATTGGCTGTGAACCGCGTAGCCGGCGCGACGTTTTCGTGCAGTTCACCGGCACGGCAATCCGCCAGCGGCTATGCTCCGGGGGACGATTTGCGCCGGCGGACCTGCGGCCGTGAGGACGGAACAGACGATGGACGGCGCACTCGAACGCTCGACGGTATCGCACAGCGAGAAGGCGCAAGTCCGAACTCGGCACGACAAGGGCGTGGAACAACACGAGGGCGGAGACCACGGCGCGGCAGTCAATGCGCATGCCGGTGGCCGGCGGCCTGAAGGAATCACGGGGCCGTCCGGCACGGCCACGGCTGCCTGGCGGCAGCGATCGCAGGTCGCTGGCGCTCGAAAGTTGACGCTTACGTAAAGGGCAGCTATGTTCGACGCGACTTGGCGGCCAGGTCCCGACCCGGCCGCGCAGCGCAACCGGACGCCACATGAGCGACGCGAGCCTCAGCTACGTCCACGGACTCGGCCGGGCGCCACTGATCGGTGAGCCGATCGGCCGCTTCTTCGACCGCACGGTCGCCACTCGCCCGAACGGCGATGCCCTGATCGCGCGGCATCAGGGCATCCGCTGGACCTGGACCGAGCTGCGCGCACGCGTCGACGCCATGGCCGCCGGCCTTGTCGAAACGGGGCTCAAGCGCGGTGACCGCGTCGCAATCTGGGCGCAGAATCGGGCCGAGTGGCTAGTGACCCAGTTTGCCTGCGCCAAGGCCGGACTGGTCCTCGTGAACATCAATCCGGCCGCCCGTCCGGGCGAGTTGCGGGACTACCTGAATGTCGTTGGCGCGCGCGCCCTGGTACTGCAGGACCGCTTCAAGACCAGCGACTACATCGCGATGGCGCAGGAGGTCCTGCCCGAGCTGACACACTCACGGCCGGGCGCGCTGCACAGTGCGGCCATCCCCTCGCTTGAGTGCGTCATCCGGCTCGGCGACGGCCGCACCGACGGCATGTTTCACTTTGATGACGTACTCGAGCTGGGGTCGGACGAGGCGCATGCCCGGCTGGCGGCCATCGGCGCCCAGATCCAGTTCGACGAGCCCTGCAACATCCAGTTCAGCAGCGCGACCGGCGACGTGCCCGCGGGCGCGACCCTTTCGCACCACAACATCCTGAACAACGGCTTCACCGTCGGCGAGACGCTGCACCTGGGCCAGGCCGACCGCGTCTGCATCCCCGTACCGCTTTTCCACTGCTTCGGCATGGTCATGGGCAACATGGCCTGCCTGGCGCACGGCGCCACGATCGTGTATCCCGACGACACTTTCGCCCCGGATACGACACTCTCCGCGATCGCCGAGGAACGGTGTAGCGCGTGCTACGGCGTTCCCGCCATGTTCATCGGCATGCTCGAGCACGAGGACTTCGCGCGGTACGACCTGTCGGGTCTGCGCACGGGTGTGATGGCCGGTGCCCCCTGCCCGATCGAGACGATGAGACAGGTCGTGAGCGACATGCACATGGAGCAGGTCACGATTGCCTACGGCATGACGGAGACCTCGCCGGTCAGCTTCATGTGTGACATCGATGACAGCGTGGAACGCCGCGTATCCACGGTCGGGACGATCCGGCCGTACGTGGAGGCCAAGGTCATCGATGCGGACGGGCAGATCGTGCCGCGCGACACGCCGGGGGAGCTTTGCGTACGCGGATACAACGTCATGCTCGGCTACTGGGGCGACGACGCGCGCACGAACGAGGTCATCGACCTTGCCGGCTGGATGCACACGGGCGACCTAGCCAGGCTCGATGCCGAGGGGTACTGCAATATCGTCGGCGGCGTGAAGGACGTCGTGATCCGTGGCGGCGAGAACATCTCGCCGGCTGAGGTCGAGGCCTTCCTCGCCGATCACGAGGCGATCGCCGAGGTGATCGTCGTCGGGGTGCCGGATCCACGCATGGGCGAAGAGCTGTGCGCCTGCGTGCGCCTCGAGCCCGGGCATTCGCTCGACACCGACGGTTTGCGCGCGTTCTGCAAGGACCGGATATCCCACTACAAGATTCCCCGGTACCTGCGGATCTACGATCGCTTCCCCGGCAGTTCGGGCCGCGCACTGCGCTACATGCTGCGGGAGGAATCGGTGGCCGATCTGGGGCTCGAGGAAGCCGGGTCGGCGTAACGGACGACGGGCGCGCCGGGCAGCCCGAACCCGATGCCCGGCCCCCGCGCACGGATCCGTGCCCGGAGCGTGGGGACCCATACAACGAAATCACGCACGGATGCCGCGCACGCGGCACCGGGAGGAGTACAAGGTTTGGCGAAGACTGCCGACGAGCGCCCCGTACTGGACTGCGAACAGGTCAGCCGGTGGTTTGGCGGCCTGCAGGCACTCAGCGACGTATCCGTTGCCATCGAGCGCGGCGAGATCTTCGGTCTCGTCGGCCCCAACGGTTCGGGCAAGACGACGCTGGTCAATGCGATTACCGGGTTCTATCCACCCCAGACCGGCGCGATCCGTTTCCACGGCCAAGCCCTCGAGAAGATGAAGCCGCATCGCGTCGCTGCTCTCGGTATCGCCCGCACGTTCCAGAACGTGGCGCTGTTCTCCGGCATGAGCGCGCTCGACAACATCCTCATGGGCCGCCACACCTACATGCGCCCCAACCCGCTTGCCTCGCTCTTGTATTGGTGGTGGGCCCGGCGCGAAGAGATCGCACACCGCCGCCGGGTCGAGGAGATCATCGACCTGCTGCAGCTCGAGAGCGTGCGCGACGAGCCCGTCGAGGTCATCCCGCTCGGCATGCAGAAGCGCGTCGAGCTCGCGCGTGCGCTGGCCGCGGAACCGCGCCTGCTCATCCTCGACGAGCCGATGGCCGGGATGAACCAGGAAGAGAAGGAATACATGGTCCGTTTCATCCTGGACGCGCGCGAGGCACTCGATGTGACCATATTGCTGATCGAACACCACATGGACGTCGTCACTGCCATCTGCGACCGCACCGTGGTACTGAACAACGGCGAGAAGATCGCGGAGGGCCCACCGGAAGAAGCCATGAACGACCCCGCGGTCGTCGCGGCATACATCGGGAAGGTGAACGATGCAGCCTGAAACGCCCGTCGCTCCCGATACCGACGAGGCCGCTGCGCTGCACCCCGACTGGCAACGCGACGACCACCTGCTCACACATCTGGATCGCAACGCCCGCGAGCAGCCCGACGCCGTCGCGATGCGCGAGCGCGATCACGGCATCTGGCAGGAATACACCTGGTCGGACTACCTCGAGCAGGTGCTCGCATTCGCCGCAGGGCTGGACACGCACGGGGTCGGTCCGCACGACAATCTGCTGGTGATCGGCGACAACCGCCCGGCACTGTATTTCGCCATGGTCGGAGCGGCCGCCCTGCGCGCCGTGCCCTCGCCCGCGTACCCGGACACCACGCCGGACGAGGTAGCCGCCCAGATGCAACGCGAGGGCATCCGCGTCGCGCTCGCCGAGGACCAGGAGCAGGTCGACAAGCTGCTCGACATCCGCGAGGACTATCCGGACCTCGAGCTCATCGTCTACGACGACCCGCGCGGCCTCGCCGGCAAGGAACCCGAGGGCGTCGTCGCCTTCACCGACGTCGTCGAGCGCGGGCGCGAGCGACTGGCGAACGAGGCCGGCCTGCGCGACGAACTGATCGCGCGCCCGAGCGTGCACGGCGCCACGGTTCTGCTGCACTCGTCGGGCACGACGGGCGCGCCCAAGGGAGTGCCGCTCAAGCACGGCACCATCCTGTTCGCAGTGCGCAATGCCGCCCGCGCGGGCTACTTCCGCGAGGGCGAGGTGCACATGGCATACCTGCCCATGGCCTGGGTCGGCGACTACATCTTCTCGGTCGGCGCGGCCATCCTGCTGCGCTTCACGGTGAACATCCCCGAGCTCCAGGAGACCGCCCAGCACGACCTGCGCGAGATCGCGCCCACGCTGTACTTCAGCTCTCCGCGCGCCTGGTCCAACATGCTCACGCGCATCCAGGTCGGGATCGACGAGTCGACGCCGCTCAAGCGCTGGCTCTACAACCGCTTCATGCCGTTCGCCATCGAACTGGAGCGGCGCCGCCTCGACGGCCACCAGCCGGGCCTGGTGGAACGCCTGCGGCGTGCCGCCGGCGAACTCCTGATCTATGGCCCGATCAAGGACCGCCTCGGGCTCGCCCGCGTGACGCGGCCGTACACGGCCGGCGAGGCGATCGGCGAAGAGGTCTTCCTCTTCTTCCGGGCGCTCGGTCTCGACCTGCGCCAGTTCTACGGTCAAACGGAGAACTGCGCGCTGTGCGCCGCCCAGGATCCGGGCTCGGTGAAGCTCCACACAGTGGGCCGCCCCTTTCCCGGAGTCGAGATCCGCATTGCCGACGACGGCGAGATCCTCGTGCGCGGCGACAATGTGTTCGACGGCTACTTCGACAAGCCCGATGCGACGGCCGAAACCCTGCGCGACGGCTGGCTGCACACCGGCGACGCCGGCTACTTCGAGGACGACGGCCAGCTGGTCGTGCTGGGTCGCGTCTCGGAGGTGGTGCACACGGCGGCGGGCGCACGCTTCATCCCGACGTACATCGAGAACCGCATCAAGTTCAGTCACTACATCCGCGATGTCTGCGTGCTAGGCAAGGACCGGGACCACCTCGCGGCGATCGTGTGCATCGACATCGACGCCGTCGGCCACTGGGCGCAGTACAACGGCGTGGCCTACCACTCGTTCGCCGACCTGTCGCAGCAGTACCCCGTCTACGATCTGGTCGAGGGCATTGTCCGGCGCGTCAACGCGGTGCTGCCCGACGGGCTGCGTATCTACCGTTTCGTCAATCTGCACAAGCCGTTCGATCCGGACGACGGCGAGGTCACCCGCACGCGCAAGCTGCGCCGCAGCATCATCGATGAGCACTACGGCCCCATCATCGAGGCCCTTTACGACGGCCGCGAATCGATCGACTTCGAGGCCGCCATCACCTATGAGACGGGCGAGACCGGCGTGATCCGCCGAACGCTCCGCCTCCACGACGTCGCCGGCGGCGACGGACGGGACTGAGCCATGGACCCCGCCTACTTCGTCGAGCTGTTCATCAACGGCGCGCTGACCGGCCTCATGTACAGCCTGGCCGCACTCGGCATCGTGCTGATCTACAAGTCCGCGGGCGTGCCGAACCTGGCCCAGGGCGCGATGATCATGCTGAGTGGCTATCTCGTCGTCCTGTTCACGAGCGGCGCCGGCCTGCCACTGTACCTGTCGATACCGCTCGCCGCGGCGGCCATGTTCGGCTTCGGGCTGCTCGCCGAGCGCCTGTTGCTGCGGCGCATGGTCGGTCAGCCGATCATCATGATCGTGATGCTCACGCTCGGACTCGAGATCTTCCTGCGCGGGCTCGTGCCGGGCGTGCTGGGGGCCGCGCCGCAGTCGCTCGATATCGGCATCGGTCTCGCCCCGATCATCGTCCACGGCATTTTCATCAACCGCGCCTACCTGGTCGGCGGCGGAGTGGCGGTCGTGATGATCGCCGCGGCACTACTGTTCTTCCGCACCCATCTCGGCACGCGCCTGCGCGCGGTGTCCGACAGTCACGTGTCGAGCTGGTCGGTCGGCATCTCCGTCGAGCGGGCGATCGGCATCTCCTGGGGGCTCGCCGGCATGTCAGCGCTCGCCGCCGGCACGCTCTGGGGCTCGGTGCAGGGCGTCGATTGGACGCTCTCGGCGCTGCTATTCCCGGCACTCGCCGTCGTCATCCTCGGCGGACTCGACAGCGTCTGGGGCGTGCTGGCCGGCGGACTCGCCGTGGGCATCCTGGGCAGCGTCGTGCCCGGGTTCGTAGATCCGCTCGTCGGGGGGAGCACGCGCGACGTCGTGACCTCCCTGATCATCCTGCTCACCATCCTCATGCGTCCGTACGGCATGTTCGGCCGCGAGGACATCGAGAGGGTCTGACCGCGATGTTCTACCGTCTGTCCGGCGTCTATCACACAAGCTACGCGACCGAGCGCGCGCTGTGGCCCGTCCCCTCCGACCGCTGGCAGGTCGGCATCGTCCTGGCGCTGGCCATTGCCGCGCCGTTCGTGCTGCCGAGCCTGTACCTGACGAGCTACGTCCTGCCATGGATCGTCTGGAGCGCCGCGGCGTTGTCGCTGACGCTGCTCATGGGGATCGCCGGCCAGCTGCACTTCGGTTTCGCGGCCGTCATGGCCATCGGTGCCTACACGAGCATCCACCTCACCCGCGCCGGCCTGCCGTTCGAGCTCGCACTGCTCGGCGCGGGTCTCGCCGCGGCCTCCATTGGCTGCGTGTTCGGCGCGGCGGCGCTGCGCGTCAAGGGCCTGTATCTCGTGATCGCCACACTCGCCATGCAGTACCTGGTGGACTGGTTCATCATCAACGTTCCCGCCATATCCGGGGGCGCCCAGGCCACGCTACAGACGCCGGACGTCTCGCTGCTGCTGGTGCCGCTGGGGAGCGACACGGCGAACTACTACGCCGCGCTGCTGTGGACCGTGCTGGTCACGGTGCTCGTGCTCAACATCAAGCGCACGAGCTTCGGCCGCGCACTCGTGGCGATACGCGACAAGGACTACGCCGCGGCAGTCATCGGCGTGGACATCTTCCGCTACAAGCTGCTGGCGTTCTTCACCAGTTCGTTCCTGGGGGGAGTGACAGGTGCCTTCCTGGCATTCGCCTACTACGAGGCGGTCACGCCCGAACAGTTCAGTTTCGATGTTTCGATCCAGCTCGTCGCGATGGTGCTCGTGGGCGGGCTGGGCAGCGTGATCGGCGCCTATCTCGGCGCCGCCTTCGTGCTGCTGTTGCCGATCGTTCTGACCCACGTCGTCGCCAGCCTGGCCGAGTCGGGCCATCTGCCCGTGTCGTCGAGCCTCATGGCTCACATCCCGCTGATGGCCTACGGCGCGCTCATCATCGGGTTCCTGCTCTACGAGCCGCTCGGCCTGGCGAAGATCCACGACAACGTGCGCAAGTATTTCCTGGTCTGGCCGTTCCGGCACACACAGAGCTGAGGTCGGGCACCTTTTCGCGCGCCGGCAGTTGCCGCGTGCGCGTCGCCCGAGCAGGCGCCCGGACTCCGGGCGACAACAACGAGGAGGAGTACATCATGAAGGGCCAAGCCACGATGAAGGGGCTCGCCACGGCGTTGCTCGGCTCCCTTGCGGCTGCGGCACTGGCATTCGCCGGTGGCGCGAGTGCCGCGGACAAGGAGCCGATCAAATTCCTGCTGGCACAGGACTTCACGGCCGTCTACACGTTCGTGACCAACGAGTACAACCAGGGCCAGCAGGACTACATCAAGCTGGTCAACGCCAACGGTGGCATCGACGGCCACCCGGTCGAGCTGATTGTCCGCGACACCGGCAATGAACCGCAGCGCGGGATCGAGGCCTACAACCGTGCCGTCCAGGACGGCGCCGTGCTGGTCGACTTCCTGAGCACGCCCGTGTCGCGCGCCATGGTCTCGCGCGTGCTCGACGACAAGGTGACGATGATCACCGCGCTGCATGGCCGCGGAGACGCCAGCGACGGCCAGACGTTCCCGTACGTCTTCCCCATGATGGCCACGTACTGGTCGCAGGCGGCCGTGCTGGCGAAGTACATGGAAGACGAAATGGGCGGCCTGAAGGGCAAGAAGATCGCCCACGTGTTCATCGACTCGCCCTTCGGCCGTGAGCCGCTGAAGATTCTCAAGGCGCTGGCCGACAAGAAGGGCTTCGACGTCAAGGCCTTCCCCTATCCCAGCCCCGGCAACGAGCAGTCTGCGACGTGGACCGACGTGCGCCGCTACAACCCCGACTACGTCACCATCTGGGGCGCGGGAGGCGGCCAGCCGGTGTCCATCCGCACGGCGATCCGCAACGGCATCTCGCCGGAGAAGATCTTCTCGGTCGTGTGGCTGGCGGAGACCGACGTCCGGCAGGTGGGCGCCGAGCGCGCCAAGGGCGTCAAGCGCTTCGAGGCGACCGCCACCGGCACAGGCACGCCGATCATGCAGGACCTGGTCGACAAGGTGATCGAACCCGGCAACGGCAGCGGCGACCGCAAGAACGTCGGCACGACCTACTACAACATCGGCGTTGCCACGATGGCGGCATCGGTGGAGGCCGCGCGCAAGGGTCTCGACGAGTTCGGCGCCCCGCTCACCGGCACCAAGCTCAAGCAGGGCTTCGAGATGCTCAAGGACTTCGACGCGACCGGACTGATGCCGCCGATCACCATCACGGCGAAGGACCACCAGGGCGGCGGTTACGGCCGCGTGTCGGAGTGGAACGGCAAGGCCTGGGAGCCGCAGACCGACTGGTATCACGCCTACCAGGACGTGGTCTGGGACGAGATCCGCTCCAACGCCGCGCAGTACGAAGGGAACTGAGCATGAGCCTGTTGACCCTCAGCAATGTCGAGGTCGTCTACGACAGAGTCTTCCTCGCCATCAAGGGGGTCTCGCTGGAAGTCGAGGAGGGCGACATGGTCGCCCTCCTCGGCGCCAACGGTGCCGGCAAGAGCACGACCCTCAAGGCGGTCAGCGGCTTGCTCGCGCCCGAGCGTGGCGAGGTCACGCGCGGAGAAGTCACCTTCCGCGACCGCGACATCCGGGCGCTTGGCGCCGCCTCACGCGTCGCCAGCGGTATTGTGCAAGTGCTTGAGGGGCGTCGCATCTTCGAGCACCTGACGCCGGACGACAACCTGTTCGCCGCCTACCCGCCGGGCCAGGGACGTTCACGTTTCCACGCCCTGCGCGAGCGCGTCTACGAATACTTTCCGCGGCTCAAGGAGCGCCAACGCACCAAGGCCGGATACCTCTCCGGCGGTGAGCAGCAGATGCTCGCCATCGGTCGCGCGCTGATGACCGAGCCGCGCCTGATCATGCTGGACGAACCGAGCCTCGGCCTGTCGCCGATCCTGGTGCAGGAGATCTTCTCGATCATCCGCGAGATCAATCGCCAGCAGGGCACGGGTGTGCTGCTGGTCGAGCAGAACGCGGCCGCCGCGCTCGGCATCGTGCGCCATGCGTACCTGCTCGAGAACGGCCGGGTGGTGATGAGCGGCGACGCGGAAGTGCTGCGCGAGAACCCGGACGTGCAGGAGTTCTATCTCGGCGGAACGGGCAAGGTCGATTACCACAACGTCAAGCATTACCGCCGCCGCAAGCGCTGGCTCGCCTGACGCCACCGCGTCCCCGCGACGCGATGATCGAGACACACGCATGAACGCAGACGAACACCTCGAGTCCGACCTCGACAGAGGTATCCGCCACCTGCGCATCGCGCGGCCCGCGCGCAAGAATGCCGTGACCCTGTCGATGTTCGCCGCAATGGCCGACATGGTGCGCCTTGCGAATGACGACGATGCCACGCGCACCGTGCTTGTCTCGGGTGCCGGCGACACCTTCTGCGCCGGACACGATCTCGACGCATTCGCCGAGTGGCCGCAGCACGCGGAAGACCCGGTCCCGCGTTTCATGCACGCGCTCGCGGATTTCGGCAAGCCACTCGTCATTGCCGTGCACGGCGCCGCGGTCGGGGTAGGCGCGACGATGCTGCTGCATGCCGACTGGATCTGCTGCACACCGGACGCGCGCCTGCGTTTCCCGTTCGTCGATCTCGGCATCGGGCCCGAGGCCGGCAGCAGCGCCCTGCTGCCCCGCGCTGTCGGTCTGCAGCGAGCCCGCCGGCTCCTGCTCGGTGCCGAAGCCATCGATGGACGCCGGGCCTTCGACTGGGGTCTCGTGACGGAACTCTGCGCGCCTGACGAGCTGGACAGCCTGGCACTCGATCGAGCGCGCGCCCTCGCCGCGAAGCCGCCCGATGCGATCGCCGGGGCCAAGCGTCTGCTGAACGCCCCGACACACGATCTCTCGCAGCGCATCGACGTCGAGGTCGAGTTCATCAACGAGTCGCTCGCGGCCCGTGCCGCGGCCGACTGACACGGAGGAACGAACGACATGGGCGCAATCAGCCGCTTTCCGGTACCCGACATCGACGTCCTGCCCCCGGACTTGCGCGAGCGCGTGGCCGAGCTCGAGGAGAAGATGGGCTTCATCCCCAACCTGTTCCGCGTCATGGCGTACCGCCCGGACGAGCTACGGTTGTTCATGCAGTACCACGACGCGCTCATGGACAAGGAGGCCGGACTGAGCAAGGCCGAGCGCGAGATGATCGTCGTCGCCACCAGCGCGGTGAACCACTGCCTGTACTGCGGCGTCTCCCACGGTGCGTTCCTGCGCATGCGCTCCAAGGATCCGCGCCTCGGCGACCAGATCTCGCTGAACTATCCGGAGGCCGACATCACGCCGCGTCAGCGAGCCATGCTCGACTACGCGGTGCAACTCGCGGAGATGCCCTGGACGGTCACCACGGACCAGCTCGAAGAACTGCGGGACCACGGATTCGATGATGATGATCTGTGGGACATCGGTGCAATCACCGGTCTGTTCGCGATGTCCAATCGGCTGGCCAGCCACCTGGGCATGCCACCGAACGACGAGTTCTACGGGATGGCGCGCGAATGACGCGCGCGCCGAGCGGATCAGCCGCCTGCGTTGGCCACGGCCAGCGTTACGGTCGCCTTCGCGCACAGGCGATCGGGGTCGTCGCCGGACACGGCGTAGAGCCAGGCCTCGGACACGAGGATGCTGCGCCCCGGGCGCAGGACTTCCGCCTCGCAGCGCAGGCGTTGTCCGACGCCCGGCCGCAGCAGGTTGATCTTGAACTCCACGGTGAGGACGAGATCCTCGGGTGCGACCAGGCTGTAGGCAGCGGATCCGGCCGTGTGGTCGCACAGGGTGGCCTGGACGCCAGCGTGGACGTAGCCGTCCTGCTGCCAGTGGTCGGGGCGTACCGCGAGCGTCGTGACACAGCGCCCCGGGCTGACTTCCGCGAGTTGCAGGCCGAGCGCACGCGCGAAGTTCGCCTCCTCGACGATGGCGCGCACGCGCGCTGCATAGTCCGGATTCCGGGGCTCCATCGGCATGGCTGCTCGTCCTCTCCGCAGGTTGAGCTCGATATGATATTTTCCGTTTACGTAAACGGAAGGTAATGCGAGGTAATCAGACCATGGCAGGTGTGCGCAAGGCAAGGGACGAAGCGGCACTGAATGGCACGACCTACACGATCGGCGACCTGGCGCGCGAGTTCGGTGTGACCACACGCACCATCCGCTTCTACGAGGGCGAGGGGCTGCTCAACCCCATTCGGGTCGGTCAGAAGCGCCTCTTCCGCCGCCGTGACCGCACACGTCTGAAGCTGATCCTCCGGGGCAAGCGACTCGGTTTCACGCTCGGGGAAATCCGCGAGACGTTCGAGCTCTACGACCAGGCACACGGCGAATCGAAGCAGCTCCGCTACTACCTGCAGGTCCTGAACGAGAAGCGCCAGCAATTGCTGCAGCAACAGCGCGACCTCGAGGAGACGCTCGCCGAGATCGACCAGTCCTACGCGCACTGCCGCCAGCTGCTGGACGGACAGGACGACAAGGACATCGCATGACCGGGCCGCAGCGCTGCGCGGCACGACCACCGGAGAATCCGTGATGAGCCAGTATCCGACCCTGAATTTCGGCCTCGGCGACGAGATCGACATGCTGCGCGATACGGTCGTCTCTTTCGCCGCGAAGGAGATCGCACCGCGCGCCGCCGAGATCGATGCGACGAACGAGTTCCCCGCCGACCTGTGGCGCAAGATGGGCGACCTCGGACTCCACGGGATCACGGTGGAGGAGCAGCACGGCGGCGCGAACATGAGCTACCTCGCCCACATGGTCGCCATGGAGGAGATCTCGCGCGCCTCGGCGTCGGTCGGGCTCTCCTACGGGGCCCACTCCAACCTGTGCGTGAACCAGATCCGCCTCAACGGCACGGACGCGCAGCGCGAACGCTACCTGCCGGACCTGATCTCGGGCGAAAAGGTCGGTGCCCTGGCGATGTCGGAGACCGGGTCCGGTTCCGACGTGGTCTCCATGCGCCTGCGCGCGGAGAAGCGGGGCGACCGCTACGTCCTGAACGGCAACAAGATGTGGATCACCAACGGGCCGGACGCGGACACGCTCGTCGTCTACGCCCGAACCGACCCGGACGCCGGCAGCAAGGGCATCACGGCGTTCCTGGTCGAGCGCGGCATGCCCGGTTTCTCCTCGGCGCAGAAGCTCGACAAGCTCGGCATGCGCGGCTCGAACACCGGCGAGCTCGTGTTCGAGGACTGCGAGGTGCCGGAGTCCAACGTGCTCGGAAAGGAAGGCGGCGGCGTGCGCGTGCTGATGTCGGGCCTGGACTACGAACGCGCGATCCTCGCCGCCGGCCCGCTCGGCATCATGCAGGCTTGTCTCGACACGGTCCTGCCCTACGTGCACGAGCGCAGGCAGTTCGGCCAGCCCATCGGCGAATTCCAGCTGATGCAGGGCAAGCTCGCCGACATGTACACGACGTTGAACGCCGCCCGCGCCTACGTCTACGCGGTCGGCCGCGCCTGCGATCGCGGCGCGACGACGCGCAAGGACGCCGCCGGCGCGATCCTGTTCTCCTCGGAGCGCGCGACGGCCATGGCTCTCGATGCCATCCAGTGCCTCGGCGGCAACGGCTACATCAACGACTACCCGACCGGCCGGCTCCTGCGGGACGCGAAGCTCTACGAGATCGGCGCCGGCACCAGCGAAGTCCGCCGCATGCTGATCGGCCGCGAACTCTTCGCCGAGACCGGATGATCCATCGATGAGCGTGATCCGATCCAAGATGGACCCGCGCTCGGAGGAGTTCGCGGCCAACCGCAAGGCGATGGAGACCCTCGTCGCCGACCTGCGCGAGCGGATCGCCACCATCAAGCAGGGTGGCGGCGAGAAGGCGCGCCAGCGCCACACCGACCGGGGCAAGCTGCTGCCGCGCGACCGCATCCGCGTGCTGCTCGACGTCGGCTCGCCGTTTCTCGAGCTGTCGCAGCTCGCCGCATACGGCATGTACGACGACGAGGTCCCGGCCGCCGGTGTGATCGCGGGTATCGGCCGAGTCAACGGCCGCGAGTGCATGATCGTCGCCAACGACGCCACCGTGAAGGGCGGAACTTACTACCCCATCACCGTGAAGAAGCACCTGCGCGCCCAGGAGATCGCGCGCGAGAACCGGCTGCCCTGCATCTACCTCGTCGACTCCGGCGGCGCGCACCTGCCCAGCCAGGACGACGTATTCCCGGACCGCGATCACTTCGGGCGCATCTTCTACAACCAGGCGACGATGTCCGCGATGGGCATCCCGCAGATCGCGGTGGTAATGGGCTCGTGCACGGCCGGCGGCGCGTACGTGCCGGCGATGGCGGAGGAGAGCATCATCGTGCGCGAGCAGGGCACGATCTTCCTTGGCGGGCCACCCCTGGTGAAGGCCGCCACGGGCGAGGTCGTGACCGCCGAGGAGCTCGGCGGCGCCGACGTGCACTCGCGCACGTCGGGCGTGACCGACCACTACGCGCTCAACGACGCCCACGCCCTCGGCCTGGCGCGCAACAGCATCGCGCGCACGAACGGCGTCAAGCAGGTCGACCTGGACATTCGCGAGCCGAAGCCGCCGCTCTGCGACCCGGCCGAGTTGCACGGGGCCGTGCCCACCGACCTGCGCAAGCCCTACGACGCCCGCGAGGTCATCGCGCGCGTGGTCGACGGATCCGAGTTCGACGAATTCAAGGCACTCTACGGCACCACCCTCGTCTGCGGCTTTGCGCGCATCTTCGGCTACCCGGTGGGCATCGTCGCCAACAACGGTGTGCTCTTCTCCGAGTCGGCGCTCAAGGGGGCGCACTTCGTCGAGCTCTGCAGTCAGCGCGGCATCCCGCTGGTCTTCCTCCAGAACATCACGGGCTTCATGGTCGGACGCAAGTACGAATCCGGCGGCATCGCCAAGGACGGCGCCAAGATGGTCTCGGCCGTGTCGTGCGCCGCCGTGCCGAAGCTCACGGTCATCGTCGGCGGCAGCTTCGGTGCCGGCAACTACGGCATGTGCGGGCGCGCCTACTCGCCGAGGTTTCTCTGGATGTGGCCCAACGCGCGCATCTCGGTGATGGGCGGCGAGCAGGCGGCCAATGTTCTCGCGCAGATCCGGCGCGACGGCCTCGAGCGGCGCGGGGAGGAATGGAGCGCGGAGGACGAGGCGTCATTCAAGGAACCAGTGCTGTCCCAGTACGAGGAACAGGGCCATCCCTACTACGCGAGCGCCCGTCTCTGGGACGACGGGGTCATCGACCCCGCTGACACGCGCATGGTCCTCGGGCTCGGGCTCTCGGCGAGCCTGAACGCACCGATCGACGAGACGCGTTTCGGCGTCCTGAGAATGTGAAGGCGAGGCGAATCGATCCATGAGCGAAACGAACATCATCGACCACGTCCAGGCCGGCGTCGCTACGGTCACAATGAACCGCCCGGACCGCCACAATGCCTTCGACGACACGCTCATCGCGGAGCTGAGCACGACGCTGAAGCGCCTCGGCGAAGAGCCCGAGGTCCATGTCGTCGTACTCGCAGGCGAGGGTCGGAGCTTCTCCGCGGGGGCCGACCTGAACTGGATGCGGCGCATGGCCGCATACACGCACGAGGAGAACAACGCCGACGCGCTGGCGCTCGCCGGGCTCGTGGAGACGCTGGACGCCCTGCCCTGCCCGACCATCGCGCGGGTGCACGGGGCGGCCATCGGCGGCGGCGTCGGACTGGTCGCCGCCTGCGACATCGTGCTCGCCGCCGACACGGCGAAGTTCGCGCTGTCCGAGGTGCGCCTCGGCCTGATCCCGGCGGCCATCTCGCCCTACGTGGTGAAGGCGATCGGCGAACGCCAGGCGCGGCGCTACTTCGTGACGGCCGAGCGCTTCGACGCGGACGAGGCCCGTCGCATCGGCCTGGTCCACGAGGTCGTGCCCGCGAACGCCCTGGACACCCGGCTCGCCGAGATGCTCGAAAACCTCCATGGCAACGGCCCGCGGGCCATGGGCGCGGCCAAGGCGCTCGCGCGGCGCGTGGGGCGTGGACCCGTGGATCAGGCCATGATCGCGGACACGGCGCAACGCATCGCCGACATCCGCGTGGGCGAAGAGGCGCAGGAGGGGATGGACGCCTTCCTCACGAAGCGCAAGCCGAACTGGACCGGGAGCTGACACCGTGTTCGACACCGTCCTGATCGCGAACCGCGGCGAGATCGCCTGCCGCATCGCCCGTACCTGCCGCGAACTGGGCATCCGAACCGTGGCCGTGTACTCCGACGCCGATGCCGACGCCATGCACGTCGCCGTCTGCGACGAGGCGCATCGGCTGGGTCCGGCGCCGGCGCGCGAGAGCTACCTGGACAGTGAGAAGATCCTCGACGCCGCCCGCGCCGGCAGCGCGCAGGGGATCCACCCGGGTTACGGCTTCCTGTCCGAGAACGCCGAGTTCGCCGCAGCTTGCGCCAGAACCGGCATCACCTTCATCGGGCCGCCACCCGACGCGATCCGGGCCATGGGCTCGAAGAGTGCGGCCAAGGCGATCATGGAGCATGCCGGCGTCCCGCTGCTGCCCGGGTATCACGGCGATGACCAGGATCCCGACACGCTCGCCGAAGAGGCCGAGCGCATCGGCTACCCGGTCCTGATCAAGGCGGCCGCCGGGGGCGGCGGCAAGGGCATGCGCCGGGTCGACACCGCCGACGAATTCACCGAAGCGCTCGCGGGCGCGCGGCGCGAGGCCGCGTCGGCGTTCGGCGACGAGCACATGCTGATCGAGAAGTGCCTGCTGGCCCCGCGCCACGTCGAGGTCCAGGTGTTCTGCGACAGCCAAGGCAACGCGGTGCACCTGTTCGAGCGCGACTGCTCGATCCAGCGCCGCCACCAGAAGGTCGTCGAAGAGGCCCCCGCGCCCGGCCTCGATCCGGTAACGCGCGATGCGATGGGCGACAAGGCCGTCGCGGCGGCGCTGGCGATCGGCTATGTCGGTGCCGGCACCGTCGAGTTCATCATGGACACCGACGGCGGCTTCTACTTCATGGAGATGAACACGCGGCTGCAGGTCGAGCATCCGGTGACGGAGATGATCACCGGACAGGATCTCGTGGCGTGGCAGATCGCCGTCGCCGGGGGCGCCCCTCTGCCCGCGCGCCAGGATGACCTTGCAATCGATGGCCATGCCTTCGAGGTGCGGCTGTACGCGGAGGACGCCGAGCGCGGCTTCCTGCCGGCCAGCGGCACGATCAACCAGCTGCGGCTGCCGGCGGCCGGGCGGCACGTGCGCATCGACAGCGGCGTGCGCGCGGGCGACCCGGTACCGGTCCACTACGATCCGATGCTCGCGAAGCTGGTCGCCTGGGACCACGACAGACCCGCCGCGCTGCGCCGGCTGCAGGACGCGCTCGCGCAGTGCAGCATCCTCGGCACTGTAACCAACATCAGTTTTCTGCAACGCATCGCGGCCCACCCGGCATTCGCCGAGGGTGGTGTCGACACCGGCTTCATCGACACACACGCCGACGACCTGCTGGCGCACGATGCCGCGCCGGCCTCGGATGCATTGCTGGCC
>Ga0102944_1001306_pt1 | contig 16783 bp, 15 predicted proteins | sample SalPonD_shore_MG_FD_78172 | JGI IMG/M metagenome (GOLD analysis project Ga0102944, IMG submission 78172) | Salt pond soil microbial communities from South San Francisco under conditions of wetland restoration - Salt Pond MetaG... | ecosystem: Environmental > Aquatic > Marine > Intertidal zone >...
CTTCAGATACTCCGGCAGTGAACCCTCCGTCCGCCAGTTGCTGCAGCGCTGCGGCAGTCGGCGTATGACCAGGCCGCCGGCGTGGACCCGGGTCGATTCCTCGTCCTCGGCGGTAACGCCGGTGTTGCCGATATGGGGATAGGTCAGGGTGACAAGCTGCTGATAATAGGAGGGATCGGTAAGGATTTCCTGGTAACCGGTCATGGCCGTGTTGAAAACGACTTCCCCCTCGGTCCGGCCGTCCGCGCCGATGGACTGTCCGTAAAACAGGCTGCCGTCTTCCAGGGCCAACAAGGCTGTATGATGGGTCAATACTCTCTCCAGGTCAGTTCAACCGGCCGGGTTATGGCGTCAGGGGGTAAAAGCCGCCCGGCAGGCATGCCGGATGCTCGCCGTGGGCGGTTGCCTGTCCCCGCCACCGGGCTTCCAGATGCACGAAAACGGGAGCGCGTGCGGATTAACGGCACACTTACTCCCGTTCGGTCGGATTTGATAGATTGTACTTAACGAACCAGCAAGCTGTCTACGCCGCGCACCAACCATGACCGGAATTCGTTATCCACTCTGCCGGGAGGAGGACCTTCCCGAAGACGGCGCCCGCGGCTTCCGCGTGGAGACGCCGGCCGGCACGACGGCGGTGCTGCTGACACGCCGCGACAGGCGTCTGCAGGCCTACCGCAACCGCTGCCCGCATACCGGCATCAATCTGGACTGGGTACCGGACCAGTTCCTGGATTTCAGCGGCAGTTACCTGCAGTGCGCCACCCACGGCGCCCTGTTTCGTTTCCACGACGGCTTCTGCATTCGCGGTCCCTGCGCCGGCCAGTCCCTGCAGGCGCTGACCCTGTACCGGGACGGGGACGAGGTGGGCGTGATACTTTGAACGGTGCACGGGAGGAATTATTGCAATCCGCGCCTCTCTGCTATCTTATACGGACGACAGATCGGGTCGAGCCCGGCGGCATTGCGCCGCCACGGCAGACCCTCCCGGACGGATCCCGGCGGCTGTCCCCCGTCCCGCAACCAAGCGACGCGACACGTGAGCAAAGACCGGACAAAACGCAGGCAAATCAATGCCCTCGCCCGCGGCTTCGAGCTGCACTGGTACGAGATCCGCGACATTCTCGGCCAGGGCGGATTCGGCATTACCTACCTGGCCTATGACAAAAACCTGGCCCACGAGGTCGCCATCAAGGAATACATGCCCGCGGATCTGGCCGGCCGGGCCACAGACCATACCGTGGTGCCGGTCTCGCCTGAACTGGAAGAGCGCTACCGCTGGGGGCTGCAGCGTTTCATCGAGGAAGCCCGCACCCTGGGACAGTTCAAACACCCCAACATTGTCCGCGTCAGGAACGTATTTGAAGCCAACAACACCGCCTACATGGTCATGGACTACGAGCTCGGCGAGAGCCTGCAGGACATCCTCAGCCGCCGCAAGGTCATGGACGAGGCCGACATCAACACCGTCATCTTTCCGATCATCGACGGCATGAAGCTGGTGCACGCCCACGGTTTCATTCATCGCGACATCAAGCCGGCCAATATATTCATCCGCGTCGACGGCGAACCGGTGCTGCTGGACTTCGGCTCGGCCCGGCAGGCTATGGAGGAAAGCCGCGATCGCATGACCAGCGTCTTCTCCAAGGGTTACGCCCCCATTGAACAATACCAGAGCGAGGAGGATGCGCAGGGGCCATGGACGGACATCTACGCCCTGGGCGCCACCCTGTACCGGGCCATCGCCGGCATTCCCCCCATCGACGCCATCGATCGCAGTTCCGGTATCAGCCTCGGCTCCCGGGATCCCTACGTGTCCGCCGTCGAGGTGGGTCGCGATCGCTACAGCCCGGGCCTGCTGCGGGCCATCGATCACGCCATGCGCTTCGACCGCCGGGAACGGCCGCAGACCATCAGCGAGTGGCAGACCGATTTCGCGATGCCCGCGGAGCCGGCGCCGGAAGCGGGTGGCGCGGACAACGTCCTCGAGGAAACCGTCAACCAGGCCGAACTGGGTGACGTCGAGGCCCAGGCTTCCCTGGCCTACATGTATGCCAAGGGCATCAACACCGCTCGCAACGAGGCCGCGGCGGCGAAGTGGTACGAGATGGCCGCCAAGCAGGGTCATATCAACTCCCAGTTCAACCTGGGTGTGATATACGCCCAGGGGCGCGGCGTGGAACGCAATTTCCGCGAAGCCTCGTACTGGTACGCCAAGGCGGCGGAACAGGGTGATCCTGAGGCCCAGGCCATCCTGCACCTGATGTATGCCCGGGGCGTGGGTGTGGAGCGCAACCCCCGCGCCGCCTTCGAATGGTGCCGGCGCGCCGCGGAGCGCGGCCACGTCAATTCCCAGTACCGCCTGGGCGAGATGTACCGCAAGGGCATCGGCGTGGACCAGGACGATGCCAGGGCCTTTGAGTGGTTCCGGCGCGCGGCGGAACAGGGGCACATCAACGCCCAGCTCAGCATTGCCTACATGTACGGCAAGGGCGAGGGGGTGGAACGCAACGACGTCAAATCCTACCACTGGTACCGGCGCGCGGCGGAGGCGGGCAATCATAATGCGCAGTACAACCTGGGCGTTATCTATGCCAAGGGCCGGGGCATAGAAAGAAATCTCGGCGAGGCGCGCCGCTGGTATCGCAGCGCCGCGGAACAGGGCAACGAAAACGCCGAGAAGGCCCTCGCCCGCCTGGGGTAATCATCATGACCTGTCTCAAAATTGATCAACAATCGGTTCTCGCCAAGGCGCCAGGACGCAAAGAAATGCATTGGTATTCTTTTCCTTGGCGCCTTTGCGTCTCTGCGAGATCCATCATTCGTTAGCTGCAGGATTCGGAATAACAGACTGTTTACACGGGCCGCCGGATAGTCAGACGGGGCCGCATCGGGTAGGATCGCACCCACGTCCAACCGCTATTCCGGATCAACGCCCGTGTCCATGCATTCCGGCCTGCCCGGCCTCATCAACGCCTTCGACGACCTGCGCGAGACAGAGTCGGAGCTGGTCCTCGCCACCGTCATCGAGACGGCGGGATCGACCTACCGCAAGGCCGGTGCGCGCATGCTCATCACCGCCGACGGGCGTTTTTTCGGCCTGCTCAGCGGCGGCTGTTTCGAGGCCGATCTGTACGAGCATGCCCGCAAGGTGTTCGACGGCCGCAGCGCGCACACCGTCTTTTACGACATGCGCTCCGGTGACGATCTGGTCTGGGGGCTGGGCCTGGGCTGCAACGGCGCGGTGCGCATCCGCCTGGAATATCTCTCCGCCACTGACGGCTTCACCCCCCTGAACCTGATCCGGGACGCCCTGGCGAGTCGCCGGCCGGCGGTGATCATGACGGTCACGGCCTCGGAACACGAACAGTTTCCGGAAGGCAGCCACTACCTGTACACAGCGAACGCCAGCCCCGCCATCCTGCCGCCGGAACTGGCGGAAACCGCCGCCGCGGTGCTGGCCGAAGGCAAATCGCGCAGCGCGGAACTGGTTTTGGGCGGGCAATCGCTGCAGGTGTTCTTCGGCCTGGTCAGTCCGGCCGTGCGGCTGCTGCTTATCGGCGCCGGCCCCGACGCGCTGCCGGTGACGGAGACCGCCGCCCTGCTCGGCTGGAATGTCACCGTGGTGGACCACCGCGCGGCCTTCAGCCAGCCCGAACGCTTCCCCGCCGCCCGCATGGTGCAAACCATGCCGGAGGCGCTGGCGGAAAACGTCAATCTGGATGACGTGGATGCCGCCGTGCTCATGACCCACAAGTTCGAATACGACCAGCGCTACCTGGCGCAGCTTGCCGGTCAACCTCCCGCCTACATCGGCCTGCTCGGCCCCGAGGCCAGGAAGCAGCAGCTCCTGGAGGGCCTGGGCGAAGCTGCGTCCGGTCTGGCTGATCGCATCTACGGGCCGGTGGGCCTGGATATCGGCGGCGAACTGCCGGAGGAGATCGCCCTGTCCCTGATCGCCGAGATCCAGGCAGTGCTGCACAACCGCGGCGGTGGCCGCCTGTCGCAGCCGGCAACCCCGGCGGCCGTGGCACCGGCGGCGCGCGAAGAGCTTTATGCCCTGATTCTGGCCGCCGGCGGTTCACGGCGCTTCGGCGCCCTCAAGCAGTTGCTTGAATTCAACGGCCAGAGCCTGCTGCGCCAGACCACCGCCAAAGCCGGCGCCATGCTCGGCAAGCGCGTGGTGGTCGTGCATGGTCCCAAGGCGACCAAGTGCCGGCGGGAACTGGCCGGTCTGGAGATCAGCCAGGTCGATAACGAAGAATGGCACAGCGGCATGGCTTCTTCCCTGCAGGCGGGGATCCGCGCGCTGCCGCGGGAGTGCCGCGGGGTGCTGATCCTGCTTTGCGATCAGCCCCTCGTCGAGACCGCACACCTGGAAAACCTGATCGAGGCCTGGTGCGCACAGCCCGAACGCATCGCCGCCGCCGCGTACGCCGGCGGCGCGGGCGTCCCGGCCATTTTTCCGGCCCGCCTGTTCGACGAACTGTGCCGGCTCGCGGGCGACCACGGCGCCAAGCCCCTGCTCGAATCCCACGCCGCCGATGTCGTCACCGTCCCCCTGGAAGAGGCAGCCTTCGACATCGATACCCAGGCGGATTACGAAAAACTGCTGATGCGCAAGCTGTCCTCGGGTTAATTCACCGGGCATCTTCTGCATTTGGATTGAATCACGGAGGACACGGAGGTGATATCGTTATTATCGTCCGAAACCGCAATTCGATGCGCAGCTAATTCAGCATCAATACCCCGAAACACCACTATCCGCCAACAGCCGGCTGTTGAGCAATTCTTGTTTCTCCGTGTCCTCCGTGATCTCCGTGGTTCAATGATCGTTTAACGAAGCAGGAGGTCGGACCGCGGGCCACTACTTTATATTTTCGGTGGCTTCCTTGGCCATTACCCGACCCAGCTTTTCCTTGGCCAGCTTCCAGTCCGGCTGCAGTTCCAGGGCCTTGCGGTAATCGGCCTCGGCAACCGCGAGGCGGCCCTGTTTCTCGTATGCCATACCGCGGTTCAGATAGGCGATATGCCTGCGTGTCAGCTTCAGATCGAGGGCGTGGGTATAGTCGTCGATGGCCTTGTCCAGCTTGCCGGCAAGAAAATAGATGTTGCCGCGGCCGACATAGGGCTCGGGCAGTTCCGGCATGGTCTTGATAGCGCGTTGGTAGTCGGCGAAGGCGTCCCGGTAGCGGGACAGTGACGCTTCGACGATGGCGCGGTTGACGTAGGTGCCGGCCCGGTCCCGTCGGGTAAGCGCGGTATCATCAATGGCAATGTCACAGGACTTGAGGTCATCGCGCGAGGAAAACATGCCCTCCGCGGCATTCTGGGCGGCGTGATAGCAGGTCCGGGCTTCACTGCCGCCGCTGAGGATGGTGACCGCCCCGACGCCGGCGAAGAGCAGCGGGCTGTAGATCAGGACGAGGGCGACGAGGGATACAACAGTGACTCTGGATAGCATTTTCTACCTCCTGCCAGAGAAAACAGCACTCTTCCAAGTATAGCCCATGGGCCTGCCGCCGGTTAGCGGGAAACGGATGCCAGATACACGGTGTTGGCGGACTCACCGCCGGTATAGGGATTAGGGAAACAGACTTCCCGCGCCTCGGCGGCGGCGAAGCACGACTGCAATCGCTGCAGAAAAACCGGGTCCGCCGGCGCGTTGGACCACAGGGAGAAAACGCCGCCCGGCTGCAGCTGCCTTGCCAGGGCCTGCAGGCCGCCGGTCTCGTAGAAAGCGGCATGGCCGGGTTGCAGCAGATGATCCGGCGCATGGTCGATGTCCAGCAGCACGGCATGGAAGCGGCGCCCGGGATGCTCCGGATCGAGACCCTCAGCCGCCAGTCGGAAGAAGTCGTCGTGAATCATACGGCAGCGGGGATCGGCACTCAGGGTTGCCCCCAGCGGCACCAGTCCCCGCCGGTGCCAATCCACGACCGCAGCCTGGTACTCGATGACCAGCAGGGAACGCACGGCCGCAGATTCCAGTGCCGCTGCCGCCGTGTAACCCAGACCCAGGCCGCCGACAACCAGGTCCAGCGAGTCCCGCCCGGACAGCGCGTCCAGGGCCAGCCGTGCCAGTGCTTCCTCTCCCTCGCTGAACAGACTCGACATGAGGAACTCGTCGCCCAGCTTGACCTCGTAAATCTCCCTGCCGCCCAGCCGCGGCTCGGAACGCCGCCGCAGCACGAGCTCGCCCATGGGGGTCTGTTGGTAGTCCAGTTCTTCGAACACTGACAGTGAGTAGTAATTAGTAAATGGTGAATAGTGAATTGTAAAGACAACTGCATACCAGCAGTATCAAGCGAGGAATAATGCTGCAATAGCCGATACTCCGTAGCATGCAATTACCGATTTTACTATTCACTATTTGCTATTCACGATTCACTTTTCAAGCCAATGCTTCCGCAATCGGCGTATCGCCATGAAAGAGCAGCACGGTTTTACCAACGGTGGCCGGGTTCTGCAGGCAAAACACCACGGCGTCGGCCACGTCGTCGCGGCTGATGTATTGTTCCGCGGGTTCGGGACGCGTTGTGCGGATCCGGCCCGTACCCGGATCGTCGGTGAGTTTTCCCGGGCGCAGGATAGTGTACTGCAGCGTGCTGTGCTGCAGGTAATCGTCGGCGATGTGCTTGGCGATGAGATAAGGCTTGCGCGACGCCGGGCCGCTGTCCGGATCGCCGGCATTGCGCGCGCTGATCATGATAAAGCGCGGGATCTGCCTTGCCTCGCAGGCGCGTATGGCCTTGATCGCGCCCCAGAGATCCACCGTGAAGGTCTTGTCCGGACCGGTGGCCCCGCCGGAGCCCGCGCTGAACACCACCGCGCCGCATCCCTCCAGGACGTGTTCGAAGTCGCCTTCCAGATCGCCATGCACCGCTTCCACGCCCGCGTCACGAAGTTCGAGCAGTTGTTCCGCGCTACGCACCATGGCGCGCACCGGCAGACCGGCGTCCGCCATCTTCGCGACCAGCCGCCGGCCGATCCCGCCGTGGGCGCCGATGACAAGTGTTTTCGACATGTTGATTCACCACCAGGTATCAGGAATGCCAGAACGGCAAGGGTACCGTGACGGCACGCCGCACTCCAGCCGGGCCGCGGCGGCGTTTGCCCTTGCCCGGTGGCTGTGCTGTAGTAATCCCTGCCCTGCCCCACCGGCCGCCGTATACGCGAACCATTGAGCGGAGATGACGTGCGCGAGGAACAGAACCGATTGAAGCGGATGCTGCCGCGATCCCGCGGCCCGGCCGTATTCCTCTTTGGTTGCCTTCTGCTCGCCGCCTGCGGCGGTGGACCGGAACTGCCGCACCTGGACGGCAATGCGGTCATCCTGGCCTTCGGCGACAGCCTCACCCACGGCAACGGCGCGGCCGCCAACGAAAGTTATCCCGCCGTGCTGCAAAAGCTCAGCGGCCGCCGGGTCGTCAACGCCGGAGTCTCGGGTGAGATATCGGAAAAGGGCCTGAAGCGCCTGCCCGGACTGCTGCAAAAGTACCACCCCGATCTGCTGATCCTGTGCCACGGCGGCAACGACATCCTGCGCAGGCTGGACCCGGGCAAAATGGCCGCCAACGTCAGGCGCATGATCGGCATGGCACAGGATCGCGGCATTCCCGTGTTGTTGCTCGGCGTGCCCCGCCCGGGGCTGCTTCTTTCATCCGCTGATGCATACGCGGACGTCGCAAAGGAGACGGGCGTGGTCTACATGGATGATCTCATCCCGGACATCCTGAGCGACAACTCCCTCAAGTCCGACACTGTCCATCCCAACGCCAGGGGCTACCGGCGCATGGCGGAAGGTATCTACAAAAAACTGCAGGAAACCGGTGCCCTGTAACCTCAACGGGAGCCTTTGACTCGCCGTTCCCGTTTACGCCTTTTATTAAACCACGGAGAGCACCGAGGACACGGAGAAACATATTTATTTATTATCGATTATTAATTGTAATGGGCAAATACCTTGCCCTCATAATGGCAATCCGTATTAGCCAACGGACAATATTTCTTAACCTCCGTGTTCTCCGTGCTCTCCGTGGTTAATAGGTCGTTATACGTTTGATCGGTAACTAAATACAGACTATGTACGCACCTGCAGCGGCAGGGCCGAGGGGCTGCGGAAGGTGGTGGAGGAGTTCCACTGCAGCGACGGCGTCGCGCGCTCGTATTCCGGTATGTGATCGAAGAAGACGTTCATGGCCGCGGCGGTGACCTGGCGGCCCACGGCGCTGCCCAGGCACAGGTGCTTGCCGCCACCAAAGCCCAGGTGGTTGGCGGGACGCCGCTCCACGTCATAGACATGGGGATTGGGGAACTTGCGCCGATCCCGGTTGCCCGCGCCGTAGCACAGGCAGACGAAATCGCCTTCCTTCATCTGCTGGCCGTGCAACTCCACGTCCCGCATGAGAACCCGCCGGAAGCGCTGCGCCGAAGTATTGAAGCGCAGTGATTCCTCGACGGCGGGCGCCATCAGATCCCTGTCGGCGATGACACGGCGGCGGGCATCGGGGAAATCGTGCATGTTGAGGGCGAACATGGTCATGAAGCTGGACAAGCTCTCCACGCCCGCCATGATCAGGGTCGCCGAGGTCATAACCACCTCGGAATCGGTCAGCTTGTCGCCATCGATCTCCGCCTGCATCAGGCGGGTAATGAGATCCTCGCCGGGTTTCCTGGTTCTTTGCTCCACCTGATCCTTGACATAGTCCACCAGGTACTGAAAACCGGCGATGTTTTCCGGGGATTTCTGCCGGGTTTCACTGTCGGTGGAAATGGCGAGAATGACTTTCTCGCGGATCACCCGGTGGTCGGCGCTGGGCAGTCCGAGCAGGTTGAAGAGAATGGTGACGGTGATACGGCTGGAATAATCCGCGACATAATCGAACTGCTGTTTTTCCACGCACTCCTGCGCGCAGCTTTCCGCCACTTCGATCGCCTGCGGAATCATTTCCTTTACTGTCTTTGAAGTGAAGACCTTCTGAATCAGTGCCCTGAGGCGATCGTGGCGCGGCGGATCCAGGCTGCCCAGGGTGGAACCGGAACGACCCGGGATCTCATCCAGGAGGTTGCCTTTCGAGGAAGAATAAGTCTCCCAGTCCTGCAGGGCATTCTGTATGTCTTCGTGACGGGTCAGGATCCATATGCCCGCCTGTTCACTCCAGAAACAGGGGAACTCCTCCAGCAAGCGCTCATAGGCCGGGAAGGGATCTGCGTCTATTTCGGGTGAATAAGGATTGAATTCGAACATGAGCCGCCCCGCAATTATGAGAGTGAGTTATAGTCGCGCGCACCACTCCCCTACGGATCACCGGCGGGACGGCTTAAGCGACAGGGTTATGAAGAATGCGCGAAAAAAGCGTGTGATTCCTTGTTCTGGATCAAATCAGTCGTACTTCTGCCGCCGCTTCCCTGCCGTCATGTTTCAATCCTGCTCCACCCGCGGATCAATCATCCGCCTTGTTGCTGTCCTTCTGCGCTTCCTTGTACGGCGTCAGATCCTTGACAAAACAACGCTCGCCGTCGGGCAGGTGGATGGTCGTCCAGCGATCCAGTTCGAACGGCCCGGAGGTTTCAAACGCGACGGTGTCGGTAAAGCGCAGGCCGTTACACGGACTCATGAATGTCGCCAGGTACTTGTCCCCGTTGTTCAGTTCAACAACCATGTGCCTGTTATCCAGTACGAACCAGTCCCACAGGCTGCTGGAACCATATGCTTTGGGGATGCTGACCGGTTTCGGCTTCTTTTCGATGACCATAATATTGGCTTCGGGTTTATTGGCCGCTTTCTCCTCGGCCTGGGCAGCACAGGTCAGCGTTACCGTGATCAGGGCAGTCAATACAGCTGTCAGGAATTTCATTTCCGTTACCTCGCAAAGGCAGTTCCGTTACCTTATAAGACAATAACGCCGGGTTCGCGTTCAGCGAACGCCGGACCGGTCAGTCCCTGTCGGCGATGCCGCCGCGGGTCAGTTGGCGAGGATCGAGGATGGTTTCAAGCTGCTCGCGGGTGAGGTCGGTTTTCTCCTCCGCCACGTCGATGACCGGCCGACCTTCCCGGTACGCCTGCTTGGCGATCTCCGCCGCCGCCATGTAGCCGATGTGGGGATTCAGGGCCGTAGCCAGAACGGGATTGCGGGCCAGGCTGCGCTCGAGATTCTCGCGGTTCACCTGGAAATCGGCAATGGCCTTGTCGGCCAGCAGCCGGCTGCTATTGGCGAGCAGTTCAATGCTCTGCAGCAGGGTGTGGGCGATCAGCGGCAGCATGGTGTTGAGCTGGAAATTCCCCGCCTGGCCGCAGACGGTGACGGTGGTGTCGTTGCCCATGACCCGGGCCGCGGCCATAACCACGGCTTCCGGGATGACCGGGTTGACCTTGCCCGGCATGATGGAGGAACCGGGCTGCAGGGCCCGGAGTTCGATTTCCGCCAGTCCCGCCAGGGGTCCGGAATTCATCCAGCGCAGATCATTGGCGATCTTGGTCAGCGTCACGGCCACGGACTTGAGCCGCCCGGAAAGGGATACCGCCGTATCCTGGCTGCTGATGGCCGTGAACAGGTTGTCGGCCGGGCGCAGGGACAGGCCGGTCTGCTCCGTAAGCTGCTCGCAGATGCGCTGCGAAAACTCTCCGTGGGTATTGATGCCGGTGCCCACCGCCGTGCCACCCTGGGCCAGCCGGCACAGGGCGTCCAGTTCCTGTCGCAGCCACGCCTCGTGCTGACTGATCTGACCGGCCCAGCCGCCGAGTTCCTGGCTCATGCGTATGGGCATGGCATCCATGAGATGGGTGCGTCCGGTCTTGACGCAATCATCCAGGCGGCCGGCCTTGTCCTCGATGGTGGCACGCAGGTGCGCCAGGGCGGGCAGCAGGCCATGCTCGATGGCAAGGGCACTGCTCAGGTGTATAGCGGTAGGGATGACGTCGTTGCTGCTCTGTCCCAGGTTAATGTGATCATTGGGATGCACCTGACGGCCCAGTTGGCGACCGGCCAGGGTGGCGATGACCTCGTTGACGTTCATGTTGGTGCTGGTACCCGAGCCGGTCTGGTAGACATCCACCGGGAACTGGTCGGCGTGATCGCCGTTGATGACGGTACGGGCGGCGTGGATGACGGCGTCCGCCAGATCGGCATCCAGCAGCCCCAGATCCCGGTTAACCGCTGCCGCCGCGTACTTGATCCGCGCTACAGCCTGGATGAAGGCCGGCGGCAGGCGGGTGCCGCTGACGGGGAAATTATCGATGGCCCGCTGGGTCTGGGCACCGTACAGAGCGTCGGCGGGAAGCGTGACCTCGCCCATGCTGTCTTTGGCCTTGCGCTTGTCGGACATGGTAGTGCCTCCTGCGCGCCGATTGGTTTCAATCCGTCAAGTTTACATCATTGCGGCGTGGCTCGTGGCTCGTGGCCCGCAGATTATGACCGTTGCCATTACTTGCCACTTATAACTTGTAGCTTGTGGCTATCTTTTGTAGCTGATGCGGTAGATGACACCGGCGAAATCATCCGATACCAGCAGGGAACCGTCTTTCATGATTTCCATATCCACCGGCCGTCCCCAGAATTTCTTGTCCGGGGTAAGCCAGCCGGTGGCGAAATTTTCGTAGTTCTGCACCTTGCCGTCGCGGATAGTCACCAGCACAATGCGGTAGCCGTCCGGCGGACTCTTGTTCCAGGAACCGTGCTGGGCGATGAACAGCTGCCCCCGGTATTTCTGCGGGAAGGACGTCCCCGTATAAAACTGCATGCCCAGTGGCGCCACATGCGCCGGCATTTCCAGCGCAGCCGGGGTAAAGTCCGAGGCCGGACGATCAGTGTGAAACTTAGGGTCCACCAGATGCTTGCCGTAGCGGTAGGGAAAGCCGAAATTCAGTCCGGCTTGCGGGGCGCGGTTCAACTCTTCCGGCGGCTTGTGGTCCCCCATCATGTCGCGGCCGTTATCGTTAAACCAGAGTACGCCGGTCTTCGGATTCCAGTCGAAACCCACCGAGTTGCGGATGCCGCGTGCAAACACCTCCTTGCCGCTGCCGTCGGGATTAATACGGGTGATAACACCGTGCTGTGCGTCCGGCACACAGATATTACACGGCGAACCGACGGGCACGTACAACTTTCCGTCCGGGCCGAACTTGATGAATTTCCAGCCGTGGTGGTATTCCTTCGGATAATCATCGGTGACCACCACCGGCGCCGGCGGATCCTTCAGGTTGTTGCCGATATCGTTGTAGCGCAGGATACGGCCGATTTCCGCCACGTACAGATTGCCGTCATGCAGGGCAACACCGTTAGGATAATTCAGACCGTTGGCGATGGTCATGATCTTGTCGGCCTTGTGATCGCCGTTAGTGTCGCGAATGGCGTAGACCTTGCCGACCGGCGGCGCGCCGAACGGCCCCAGGGTCCCGACGTAGAGCGTGCCGTCATCACTGAGTGCCATCTCACGGGGAGAATCCAGGCCGCTGGCATAGATGGAGATGTGAAACCCCGGCGGCAGCTTGATCCTGTCCAGGTAAGCGGCCGGGTTCACATGCATGGGGTTCTGGTGAAAACCCGGTGGTGGACCCTGGTTACCCTGGGCGGCGGCGGCGCCGCAGACGCCGGCCAGGATCGTGATCAGAACGCTTGCGGTCAGCTTGCGCGATACTTCCTTCATGACCATACCTCGGAATTCACATGGTGTAAGTGGTACGAACCGGTTCCGGCGTATTGAGTGGCAGCATCTTCTGCCTGCCCGGGAGGTGAGCGCAGTGTATCACAACGGCGTATACGCGAATATGACCTCGAGGATCATGCGCAGCGCCAGCAGAGAAAGCAGGATCTTCAGCACGCGATTGAATATCCTGCCGCTGACCCTGCCCCGCAGCTGTGTGCCGATCCAGGAGCCCAGCAGCGCGCCCGCTACCAGCATGGCCAGCGGGATTAAATAGGCAGCAAAGGAAAAGGCGAACACGCCGAAGAAGGTAATCTTGCAAATATGGGTGATGGTCATGAACATGGCGCTGGTCGCGACGATCTTTTCCTTGTCGTCCAGATCCTTGATGAGGATAGTCATGACCAACGGACCGGTAGCGCCGACCACCAGTCCCAGACCTGTCTGGAGAATGCCGGCGAGGAAGTAGCTCTCGTACCGCTGCAGCAGGCGCCGGAAATGCCGGCTCCAGATATTCAGCAGAATATAGACACCGATGAAGAGCGGAATGGCGTCCGTGGAAATGTGGAACAGGAGCAGTCCGAACATGGCCATGCCCAACAGGGAACCCGCCAGGAACGCCGGCGCATGCCGCCAGTCCACCGCGGAAAAGGCAAATACCGCGCGGCTGGAATTGCTCATGAGCTGCGTGGCGCTGTGCAGGGGCACAATGGCGTTGGCCGGCACCAGCGACGGCAGTATGGCAATGAGCAGCATGCCGCCGCCGATGCCCAGGACACCGGCAACCATGGAAGTAAACGTCGCCAGAATGAAAAGTTCGCTGTGAAAAGGCAAGACTGAAGCTCTGATGGTATTTACGGGTTGAATGCCGCAGGTATTTTATCGAAGCCACAGCAGCCGGCAACAATCGCCGTGTTCCCGGATATCCCGAGTCTGCCGGCGGGGTCTGAATACAGATAACTTCAAGAATGCCACAGAGATCACAGAGGACACAGAGAGAGAATCTCCATGTCAATTACAGCCGTTACTCTGTGTCCTCTGTGGCTGCAGTTACTGTAGATGGTTTTCCCTCTTACTTGCTGCCTGCAACCAGCCACCCCCTTGAACAGTTTCGCCACGAGCCACGAGCCACGAGCCACGAGCCACGAGCCACGAGCCACGAGCCACGAGCCACGTAAATTGTGACCCAATTATTTGCATCCCATCGCATAATCGTTACATTATAGAAAGATTGAAGCCGGAGACCCGATTATGAAACGCTCAATATTGACGTGCCAGTTCCTGATCGTCTGTCTGTACTTGATTACTATTGTGCCGGCGCCCGCTGCCGAGGACACCTACAAGGAAGACACGGTGATGTCCGACGTGTCGGACTTCTTCGGCGAGGGAGCGGAAGGGGTCGGCAAGGTGGTCAAGAAGCTTTTCAGCGATCTGGGCAAACCCAACGGCTATATCAAGGGGTCGGAAGCCAGCGGCGCCCTGGGCATAGGAGCCCGCTACGGCCACGGTGTGCTGCACATGAAATCGGGCAAGACCATCAAGGTGCACTGGACCGGCCCGTCCATCGGCTTCGACGCCGGCGGCGACGTGTCCAAGGTCTTCGTCCTGGTCTACCATCTCCACGATGTCAATCAGCTGTTCCAGCGCTTTCCGGCCGTGGACGGCAGCCTTTACGTCGTGGGCGGCGTCAGCGCCAATTACCACCGATCGGACGGCATCATCCTGGCCCCCATACGGCTCGGCGCCGGCCTGCGCACGGGTGTGAACGTGGGCTACATGAAGTACACCCGCAAGAAGACATGGAATCCATTTTGATTTGCGGCTCGGGAATCGTTTGATCAGCCACAGAGATCGCAGAGTACACAGAGGAGAAATATAAACAGTAAATTGTAAGTGGTGAATAAACGACTCGCCGATCACCATCACGATTTAGTTTTACCAGCTCTGTGATCTCTGTGGCTATATATTCAGTCCCCAATTCCCGTTCCCGGGCCAGCCTTTCGCTTCTGCCGTAACACGTGATACAACGTGCGCACGTCTGATCGCGGCGTATCAAGAACCAGCGTAATTACAACCTGCTCCAGTCCCGCCGCCAGGCAGATGAAGGCGGCGATGTGGAACGGCAGGGACGGTCCGTCCAGTATCAGCGCCAGCAGCGAGAAGGCCGTGACGAAGACGGCCGCCTTGACCAGCCAGGTGTGGTAACTGCTCAATGTCCCGAATCTGGCGAGGGCGGCGACGCCGGGACAGATGAGACCCGCCAGGACCAGGACGACGTAGATCCGTTCGCGCAGGATAATATCCGGCCACAGCCACCAGAAACACGCGGGCAAGACCGCGTAGATGGCCAGGTCGGCCCATGAATCCAGGCGTGGCCCCAGTTCGGTGACCTGGTGCAACCGCCGGGCGATGGGACCGTCCAGGGCATCAAACACGAATGCAGTTATTGCCAGGCCGATAAACAGGTTTTCGCAGCCGTTCCAGGCGACCAGCAGCAGTACCGGTGCCAGCAGCAGGCGCGAGCCGCTGAGCAGGTTCGGCAGATTCAGAGCATAGCGTCTTTCCATCAGCGGCCGGTTACGTCGCCGTTCAGTTCGAAGCTTGCGTACAGAGGACTGTGATCGGACAGACGGTACCAGGGCCGCCCCTTGTAACAGGTGCATTCCAGCAGGTGCAGACCCCGGTAGTAGATCCGGTCCACCGGAATCAACGGCATCCAGGACGGGAAGGTCCGGGCGTGACGGCCGTGCAGGTACTTGAAGGTTTCTGACAATTCCAGATCCGTGGCAAGCTGCTGGTCTACTTTCTCTCCCCAGTCGTTGAAATCCCCCGCCAGAATCAGGGGTTCATCGGCAGGGATATGTTCCTTCAGTCGGGTATTCAGGATCTGCAGCTGACGCTGCCGCTCATGGGCGACAAAATCCAGGTGGATGCACACGACGTGAACGTTTTTGTCCATGGAGGGAACATCGATGACGCCGTGCAGGATGCTGCGGCTGGCGCGCCGTAGCGAGGAGACATTCAGATTCTCCCACCGGACGAAGGGATACTTGCTCAATATGGCATTGCCGTGATGCCCTTTCTGGTAGATGGCATTCTTGCCGTAGGCATGGTGATGCCAGATCTGATCGGCCAGGAACTCGAATTGCGTGGATGACGGCCAGTTATTGATGCGTTTTTTCTTGCCGCTGTGTTCTCCCTGTATCTCCTGCAGAAAAACAACGTCTACGTCGGCCGCACGGATCTGTTCACGGATCTGGTGCAGAACGAAACGGATGTTGCCTGCGGTAAATCCCTTGTGGATGTTGTAAGTCAGAACTTTCAGTTCGCTACCGGCATTTCGTCCGGCGGATTCTTCATGCTGTGTCATGGCGGCAGGCGGGTTTGCAAGATGCGATCTGTATCTCCGGGAACGTCCGTGAAGTGTTTTTCATTAAATCATGATACCCCCGGTTTTCGCCGTGATACAAACGGCTGCGAGACGGTTATGGCGGGGCCGGAGTCAGAGCCGGATACTGTCTCCCTGTTCGGGAAGCAGCGCGTCAATATCCAGCCTGTCCCTGAGCAGTTTCTTCAGCGTGGTCATGGCCGGCTCCTCGCCGTGGACCAGGCAGAATTGCGGTTCGGTGGTAAAGGCCCCGGCCCAGTCCAGCAACTCCGACTGGCCGGCATGGGCGGAGAAACCGCCCAGGGTGTGGATGCGGGCCTTGACGGCGATGGTCTGGCCGAACAGCTTGATGTGATCCACGCCGTCGATGAGCAGGCGGCCGAGGGTCCCCTGGGCCTGGTAACCGACGATGAGGACGTGGTTCTTCGGGTTCCAGAGACGATGCTTGAAATGGTGGCGGATACGACCACCCGTGCACATGCCGCTGCCGGCGATGATGATGGCGCCGCTCTTGACATCGTTGATGGCGCGCGACGCCTCGACGCTGTCGGTAACGCTGAGAACAGGAAGAAAATTCTCGAGCCTGGCACTGCCGTTTTTCTCCATCAGGGCGACATCTTCAGGATCGAGAATATCGCGGTAATGATCGTAAAGACCGGTAACGGCACTGGCCATGGGACTGTCCAGAAACACGGACCAGCCTTCCAGGTGACCCTGGTGGTAGAAGCGCCCCAGTTGGAACAGCAGTTC
>Ga0102944_1001308_pt1 | contig 16755 bp, 12 predicted proteins | sample SalPonD_shore_MG_FD_78172 | JGI IMG/M metagenome (GOLD analysis project Ga0102944, IMG submission 78172) | Salt pond soil microbial communities from South San Francisco under conditions of wetland restoration - Salt Pond MetaG... | ecosystem: Environmental > Aquatic > Marine > Intertidal zone >...
ATCTTGGTTTTTAGAACTAATTATGGTTGACTACAATACAGAGTGAACAAATGATGAAATCCTCCATTAATCTCTCAAGATACAGGATTACCTGAATTTACACTACAAATTATATATTAGATACCTGCAAATAATAGAGAATTAAATTTGAAAGAGTATGGAGAGAATTCTTGGAGATTTCTTCAGGTATATATCAATTTTATTGGATTTTACCCTGATCCTTCAGAATTCGGGTGGCTACATATGGTAGTATACCACCTGCGAGGTAGTATTCTACCTCAATATCTGAATTTAGCTGAACAATGGCATTGAACTCGGTGGTTGATCCATCATCAGCTAAGGCTGTGACCTCGAGTTTCTGATGAGGTTTAAGATCGGGACCAATACCACGAATCGTATATTTTTCAGTTCCATCAAGACCGAGTGTATTAGCATCTTCGCCATCCTCAAAGGTTAGGGGAAGAATACCCATACCGATCAGATTGGCTCGATGAATACGTTCGTAATCCTTGACAATCTTTGCCACTACTCCTTGGAGAAGAGGACCTTTTGCACCCCAATCACGAGATGAACCTTGTCCATATTGGTGTCCTCCTAGCACAATAACTGGAGTATCATCCTCCATGTACTCAACTGCGGCATTCCAAACGGGCATCAGTTCATCCTCAGGATATTTTCGAGTCCACCAACCTTCTTTGATCTCACCATCCTCTTTGGCAAGCTGATTATGCAAGCGGACGTTGGCAAACGTACCTCGCTGCATAATCTCATGATTACCACGACGAGAACCATACGTATTGAAATCTTTAGGAGCAATACCCAATTCCTCCTGCATATACTTCCCAGCAGGACTGGCTTTGGCAATTGCACCGGCAGGTGAAATATGATCAGTCGAGAGTTTATCACCTACTTTGACCAGGACTCGGGCATCCTCGATGTCAGAACCTACCACTTCACCTGGTTGGTAGGATGAGAAATATGGAGGTCTTCTAATATAGGTCGAATCTTCCTCCCAGGGATACAGAGTTGATCCTTCAACTGAGATATCATTCCAGTTCTTATCTCCCTCCATGATTTTCCCGTATTCATCCTCAAATAGATCGGGAGTAACTGCTTCTTGGATGGCATTATGAATCTCCTCAGTAGAGGGCCAAATATCTTTGAGATAAATCTCCTCACCATTTTGATTGGTGGCAATGGGATCCTCATTTAAGTTGATCAGGGTAGTACCAGCAAGGGCATAAGCAACAACCAGCATTGGTGAACAGAGAAAATTACCTCGTGTCAGATTATGGACACGTCCTCCGAAATTCCGATTGCCAGATAAAACAGAGGTTACATACAGATCATGTTGACGAATTGCCTCGTCAATTTCAGCATCAAGTGGCCCGGAATTTCCTATACAAGTGGTACAACCATACCCTACAGTATGGAACTTTAATGCTTCAAGATATGGTGTCAGTTCCAATCGGTTCAGATAATCGGTGACTACCTTTGAACCAGGAGCAAAACTGGTTTTCACATATGAGGGAACCTCAAGTCCCTTTTCAACGGCTTTCTTAGCCAATAAACCAGCACCTACCATAACCGAGGGGTTAGATGTATTAGTACAGCTAGTTATAGCAGCAATGACAATATCACCATCTCTTAGCTTTCCTTTTGACCCATCTCTGAATTCAAGTAACTCAGAGACACCATCTTCAGTATCTGCCTTAGTTCCCGATGCATCATCATTTAGCATGATCGGTTTCGATCGGTTCTCTGCATGATCATCGATAAATCCTTGTAGATCAGTTCTGAGATTAGCTACTGCAATCTTTTCATCAGGATTTAGTGGACCTGCAACAGTTGGTACAACATCAGTCAGATCAAGTTCTAGATTGACAGAATATTCAGGATCAGCTTCATCCTGTCGATACATATTGAGTTTCTTGGCATAATTTTCAATCATCTCAATCTTATTCTCATCTCGTCCAGTAAGTTTGAGATAATCACAAGTTTTGTCATCTACTGGGAAGAAGACAACGGTTGAACCGTGTTCAGGAGACATATTTGAGATAGTTGCACGATCGGGAACTGATAGACTGCTAAGACCTGGGCCATAGAATTCCACGAATTTTCCAACTACACCTTCATCTCGGAGCATGCGAGTAACGGTCAGAACTAGATCAGTTGCAGTCACACCCTCACTCAAGGAACCAGTTAATTTGACACCAACTACTTCAGGTAGAGGCATGTAGTAGGGTTGCCCAAGCATCACTGCTTCTGCCTCAATACCTCCCACTCCAAAGCCAACAACAGCGACTCCATTCACCATTGGTGTGTGAGAATCGGTACCGACACAGGTGTCAGGAAAGACTTGTACCTCGCCATTGACTTCACGCTGCTCGACAACCCGGGCAAGGTACTCTAGATTGACCTGATGAACAATTCCATTTCCAGGTGGTACAATCTGCATATTATCAAATGAATTCTTAGCCCATTTTAGCACCTTGTATCGCTCGAGATTTCGTTCGTATTCTTTGGCAATATTCTTCTCCAGAGAGTCTTCAGTACCATAATAATCCACCTGAACAGAATGATCAACAATCAGATCAGTAGGTATCAGGGGATTGACTTTGGACGGGTCCCCACCTTGTTCAGATACAGCTTCTCTAAGATCAGCAATATCTACTATCAGAGGAACTCCGGTGAAATCCTGAAGAACTACCCGAGAAGGCATATAGGGGATCTCAGTATCTCCCTGACCTTGTGGCCAGTTAACCAAGGTATTGATATCGTCAGTGGTAATCAGACGTCCATCATGATTCCGGAGTGCATTTTCAAGAAGTACTCGGATTGAAAATGGAAGTCGACCAATATCAACACCAGCATCCTCAAGAGATGTGATATCGAAATAGGTTGCCTCACCAGTCCCAAAATCATGGGTTTTCTTACTATTTTTGATGTGTTCTTCCGTTACTGTCATAGTGATCCACTCAAATCGATGAAACCAAACTCGTCGGTTTCAAGCGGTTGAACTCTAGCTAATTGGTAATACGAATGCGTATTCATATAAATTCCCTTTGTCGCGGACTCACAATGGAACTACGAATAAAAGCTAGATAGGTAGGATACACCATGGCTATCACTCATTGCGATCTGTCAGCTAATTTTGCTACCGAGTAATGAACTATTTTCAATGTAAGTGTGAGAAAATCAAGTGAACATTGAGAATTATTATATGTCATAAAATAAAATCAGAGTTAAGGAGAGATTTTCTTTCCTTTATTGTGTGGAAACATACGATATCAGGCGGACGCGTGGTGTAGCGGACTTATAAATCACTGCGATTTATAGCGTTAAAACATCGTGGCCTTCGGATGACGTCAACCTAGCGTTGGAAGTCAGCCACGGCCGGGGGTTCGATTCCCTCCGCGTCTACCATTTTTTTTATTTTATATTTTGTGTAGTATACACTTTCTTCCAATTTTTGAATGATTATGATGAGTAGAGGATATGCGAGCAATTACTAATTCCAGAGTTGCAATACTCATCACATTTTTCTTCCATGGTGCAATTTTCGGAAATTGGGTAACTCGTATTCCTGATGTAAAGCAACGCCTGAACCTCAGCGATGGACAGCTAGGATTACTGTTACTGGCAATATCTTCTGGATTAATTATGTCAATTAATTTTTCCGGAGGTCTAATCGCTCGCTATTCATCAGCAAAGATAACATTAGTAGCCTCACTGGTTGGTGTTAGTATCTTACCCTTTCTCGGTTTTCTGCCGACCTTCAGTGCTATGTGGCTGATGATGTTTGCTTATGGTGTTGCCATGACGTATATGGATGTGGCTATGAATGCTCAAGCAGTAATTGTAGAACGGAAGTATGGCAAACCTATCATGTCCAGTTTTCATGGTTCGTATTCTATTGGCGGATTTGCTGGAGCACTCTATGGTGGGATGATGATTGACTTTCATCAACCAGCAGAGATCCATTTTCTCTCAGTATCAGTTATTGTAGCCAGCTGTATGATGATATTATCAAGGTATTTTGTCAATGATCCTAAGGTTGCACAGCAGGAACAACCACCAATTTTCAAAATTCCTCCCATGACTCTCCTACCACTAGGAGTCATTGCCCTCATCTCTTCTGTAGGAGAAGGAGCAATGGCAGATTGGACAGCAATCTTCCTCATCAAATACCAGCAGGTCACCGAATCACAGGCAACCTATGGTTTCGCAGCATTTTCTCTTACAATGACCATTGGTCGCTTGGTTGGTGATAGGATCACTCGAAAAGTATCTCCAATTCAAATATTACAAGTCAATGGCCTGATTGCGATGAGTGGATTGAGTCTAGCGGTATTTTCCAATTATTTTGTCGTGACAATAATTGGTTTTGCCTTAGTTGGATTAGGACTTTCGGTTATAATCCCGATTGTTTTTACCCGGGCAGGGAATATGCCTGAATTCCAATCAGGAGTAGGAATCGCATCAGTAGCCTCAATCGGATACCTTGGATTTCTTGCAGGACCACCCCTGATTGGTTTTATTGCCCAACATATTTCGTTAAGATTTGCCTTTATGATCTTGGCAATTTTAATGACTGGAATCATCTTAATTGCTAGCAGATTAGAAAAGATCAATCTAAATGAGTAGTAGAGTCGAAGGCTGAGCAGATAAGATTGACGAATTCTTTTAGAAATATTGGTTGCCTCACTGAGTTAAAGTTTTATTGTGTAATTCTTGTCGTGATTTGTGAAGAAAGTATATTGGGTTAAAGGTCATGAACTCGAAGAACATCAATATTTTTCAGGAATGGATATATTTTCAGGTGATGTTTACGGGTTTGATGATCCGGAGACAGGGATCATTTGGATTTGGGTTGGTTCAAAGAGTTCTGTCGAAGAATCCACGGTAGCAGCATGGTTCATGAATAAAATTGATCAGGAACGAGATGGGTTACCTGATATTGTGACTATTGAGGAAGGAGAAGAACCCATGCTCTTCAATGAAACCTGGTCATTCAATGTTATAGATGATGATACTCCTGGTTTTCTCAAGGAAGCAGAACTTGATTATGTCGAGTACAAATTATTTCGCGTTTATACAGAACAGGAAACGCTCGAGCTTGATGAAGCAACCGTCCAACAAGTTCCCATATCCCGCAATTCGTTAACTAGTGATGATGTCTATGTTCTGGATGGAAATGGAGGGATCTATTGTTGGATAGGAAGGACTGCCAATATTGAAGAGAAACGAATGGGACAACAGATAATGCAACAGATCGATGCCGAGAGAAATTACTTACCAATTCAATATACCGTCTATGAGGGCGATGATGACAAATCTGAACATGCATTTTACGAGCTGCTAGACAAACTGGAAAAACTAGCACCAGAAGATCGATCCGAGGTCTCAATTGAAGATCAGCGAGAATTGAATTATGTACCCGAAGAGGCTAAATCCGTGGACGAACACAAGGAGGAGGTTGATGAGAAATTCGAGGATAGTCAACCTGAAAATATTCCCGCTAAAGAAGTAACAGCTGGTTCTGACGAGCATCAGCAGATGATTGATGATTCTAAGATCACCCCCAACGAGATTATTACCTCAAAACAACATACCGAAGGAATAGAACATGGTGAAGATTTAAACGACCAGCCCTCGATTCCCGATCCTATTAGCGAAGCACCAACATCAAACATAGAGACAACCAGTCCTGATGATAAGCCAGCTATAACGGAAGCAGATTCAGTCAGTGATGAACAGAATGACTACTCATCAACGGAGATTGAGGAAACAAACCTCACAACACCTGAGAACGAAGTGAATGAACAAACTCGAACTATTAAAGATGAGATTAACGAAGAGGAGCTTGAAAAAGACAAATTATCTGATTCAATTGCAGAAAAACCTGAACTGATGAATGAGCCTCATAAGGATGAACAATCTGAAGCAGTAGTAACTGAGAAGGTTGATGAGGTTACTTCTCCATTACAAGCCGAGCCTTCCGCAAAAACGGTCCAACCACCTCAACACGATATGCAAATACCTGCTCGCGATAAGAAAAATAGTGATCGTAGCATGGGATTTGGAGGTGCTCCCGAGCCAGAATTATCAGATTTGAGTGAGGGACCACCAAAAGATGGTGAGACTAAACCTGTAGTGGAGAAACCCAGTCAGATGCCTCCAAACTACGAACCAAAACAATTTGAACAGAATGAACCAATCAGTTCCAATGGTGGATCTCCGGATCAAGCTAAAACTGAACCGAAGAAGATAACCCCAGCACCGATTCCCGAGCTTGAAGATGAAAGTAGTTCTGATGAAATGGTAAAACCAGCCAAACGGAAAACCGTACCTATACCAGATGGATCTCCTGATTCTCTTGATCAATCAACCGAGCAAAAAACCGTTCCAACAAAAGAACCCGTATCACAACCAAAAGCATTAACCAATAATAAGGTTCATGCAGATTGTGTTGCAGTTAGATCCCATGCCACTATTTGGCGAGGAGGAAATTCATGTGGTATCTGTGGAATGGTCGAGAAAGATTGTCCCAACCATGAAGAGCATTGGGATCAGTGGCATGATGGACAAGCCTGCAGTATCTGTAAAGCAAAACCGTAATCACCATTTCATCTCAAATCAATCAATACCTACTTTATTTTCTAAATCATGAGATTAGTTATGATCACCACAGCACCTGCAAGTGATCCTGAAGATCTCAAATTTGTATTGGCTAATTTATTCTCCAATATCTTTGGCAACCAATTAATTATCGGTGATATTCATGCTCCGATGAACCAGATCAGTGACATCTTCAAAATAGTCAGAGGTGATCAGGATATTATTGGAGGTTGGACCCTATTCTATGGATTTGATCGGCCTACAGTGGCATTTCCAGTAGATCCCACAGGCTGGGATGCAATCAAAGGGTTCCTCTCAATGACACAACATGATGAGTTGATTGTTCCATTTCCAACTGAATTTGAAAATGATCATGGTAAGCGACCCTGGGATGATTGGAATCATTATCAATTGGAGTATCTCCATACGGATATAGCTATGCGGATTACTACAAAAGATATCGAGGTCAGAGATATATCCGATCTTCCGAAGATCAGAGCTGCAACTGAAGAAGATACTAAGCGATTACAACGATTCTATCAAGATATTGATAAAAGTGAATTCCAGGGATTCTTTCATCCGTTACAACTGGAATCAGATAATTATGTAGTTTGTGAGGATGTTGGGGAGATTGTAGCAACAGCAGGAACGCATTTCGAGACAGTCCATACCGTTCAACTTGGGAATATCTATGTGAAGAAAGCATATCGTGACAGGGGAATTGGCAGAGCAGTGACCACTGCTGTTACCTTAGGAGCGATCAAGACTAAACGAGTACCAACTCTCTTCGTGAATGAGAAGAATGCCAAGGCAATAGCCCTTTACGAGGATATTGGATTTGAACGATACAATGCTTATGATTTTTACGTAGCAAAACGACGATAAGTATTAGAGAAAATAAAATGAGAAGATCAGTTAATGTCGCGGAGATAATCATCGATACCAAAAACTAAGAGTCTCTAGTATCTCATTTTGGGGTTTTAGCTTCATCTCCTCTCAGACTTATCTACTCATCGCTGTTAATCATAGTTTCGATGGACTACAGCTAAGAATTTTATGTAAATCAAGTAGGTTTAGTCGATTTCATCACGATATTCTTGATTCAGTAATGTATTGATTTTAGCTATCGTTCCTGAAACTACCCGGATGGTCACAAGATTATCATCAAAATCTAGTAATTGAATGGCGCTCTCGACAAGATCACGAGATTCAGTCGTTGCCCGGATAATAGCAAAATGATCGAGAACATCGATGACGTGAATACTGGCTTTTGCCAGTGCAAGCTGTCCACCAAGACTTTCAATATTATTTCGCAACTGATTTATCAATTCACGCTTACTGGGTGGTGATCGATAAAATTCCACCAGAATATACCGCTTACGCTCATTCTTCACGACCAATAAGTTCAACTCCTGGAGTGGGTATGATCCCTTCACGTTTCTTACGATTTACCATTAACTTCTCACGAATATGACGATTAGCACTTGCATGTCGTTCAATACCGAATAACTGCGCCAACGATTGCAGACCACGGTAGGATCGCAATTGGAATGGATGGCGTGGTGAGTTAGTGAGTACATATTTTACAGGGGTGGCACCAAAGGATGTAACAATCCGGTACAGCTGACGAATTTCTTTACTATAGTAATTCTTGAAATAGAATGAAAGATCAATCTCTACCAACGTATCATTCTCCACCAGTCGTTGAGCATAACGTTTATTGTAGATTGACAGACCAACTTTGGGATTGATCCGGACAACGTCAATTCGACCATCCCGTGCTGCAAATGCAGCAGTCCCAGCAGTTTTCGGTTCAACAACAAGTAGATCAGTGGATTTCCTAATAGAATGGTTACTGATCTGTTTTCGGATCTCCTTAAAAGTCGAATCAAACTCAGAGAAGGTCAATCGATTGTAAAAATTCTTTGCAGAACATTTTTCGTAGATCAATTCATGATTTTTGAGAAAACTGATGACATCAGCTAAGGATTCATCATCTTGATGTCCAAAATAGCTCACAAACATGTTACTCACTTATCAGCTTGTAGTGGAGAAGAAATTCCCGGACATTCTCTTCGGTATTTTGTGCCTGCGTATAGGCATTATAGGCAATTTCAACCTGGATAACATCGCTTCCCTCCGTAATGAATAATTCATCCTGATATGCTTTGTATTTATCCAACCTGAAATAAACCGATCGATTTTCCAGATCCAATTTCCGGGAAAGATGACGAGAAAGATATGCTTTGCTTTTCTCTGTCAATGAATTGCCTAGATAAGTGGCTATTGCATCGATTTCTGTGGTCTCATCAGTCTCGAAACTGTAAATAACAAGGGGATCACCAAATTGTGAATTGGATGGGATCTTGATTAATGATTCAGTTCGTAATTCATGAGGTAAGGTATTTCGTAGTGCCTGAACTACTCGATCATTCTCCTCTGTCACATAAGAGAAAATAGTAACGGAGATTCTACCTAGTTCTAGCATTACGAACACATACGGATAATCTATTTGTTCCTATTACCGTGAGCATTGCGTGAGGGTCTAGCCTTTTCAGCACCGACACCTTTGTTTCGTAGTCCACGAGCCCTCTTCGCAGAAGAAGTAAGACCACGGAAGACACGACGCCTCTGGTTCTTGGAACGGATCCATGAGATATTCTTGTCCTTGAATATAGCAGGATGAGTAGGATCAACTAATATGACTTCAAACCATTTTGATCTACCATCTTGTCCAACCCAGTAGGAATTGAGAACTTCAAGATTGGAATATTTGCGAGCGGTTCTGCTCTCTGCAATCCATCTGAGGTTCCTGCTAGATGTGATATCAGAATTAGCGAGATTCTTACCAGTACGACCACGATTTGGACGGGGCATTCTTCTTGAACCTCGTCGGACTCGAGTTCTGACTACAACAAAACCTTGTTTTGCACGATAACCCAGAGCACGAGCACGATCAATTCGAGTTGGTCGTCGGATTCGAATGGAGGTTGGTTGACGTCTCCATTCCATCATTCTTTTTCTTCGCAATTCTTTAAATTCTTCGGAATTTCGGTCCTTCCAAAATTCCCGGACATTCTTGTAAAGATTCATTTACATCACGTAGAGCCTCATTTTCGTCATCAGCTCTGATACTAGCATTATCTTTTCTTTAATTAAGACTATTGTTAGCAAGCGCGGGAAAGGTTTCCTTTCCTCATTATTGCGGGAGAATTTTAGTGGTGAATTCGGGTAGTATGGCTATCATCAGATCTATAACAGTGATATCTGACTTATCTACATAGCTGCTTGATCAGCATCGATCATCTTGCCATCACGCATATGGAGTACTCGATCCGCACGATCAGCAACATTTTGATCATGGGTGACGACGACGATGGTGACACCCTCACTGTGAAAGGATTCAAGTACATTGAGAATCTGTCCGCCAGTGATTGTATCTAAATCCCCCGTTGGTTCATCGGCAAAGATCACATCGGGTCGATTCATTAAGGATCGAGCAATAGTCACTCGTTGTTGTTGACCACCAGATAATCGCAGAGGAAAACCTTTGATATAATCCTTTAATCCGACCTCATCCAGGAGTTGCTCGGATCGATTTGATTTCTTGCCTATGTCCTTTTTCGTCCCTAGATCAGCAGGTAACTGGACATTCTCCTGATTAGTAAGATTAGGTAGCAGATTATAGGATTGATAGATAAAGGCAATCGTATCACGTCTAAATTTGACTAGTTCTTTTTCAGAGGCTTCACCGAGATTCAAGCCAGAAACCCAGATCTGTCCACGATCAGGTTCCTCGATTCCAGATAGGATATTGAGGAGAGTAGTTTTACCCGATCCTGAAGGACCCATAATGGCAACAAATTCTCCCTGATTGATTTCAATATCAATTCCACGTAGTGCATAGACTGTGGTTGTCGCCAATGGGAAAGTTTTGAAGATATTTTCTGCAAAGATGACCTGATTCTTGGTTGGTTGGAATTCTAAGGTCTCTGAAGCGGAAGAAACTGCTACACCTCCACCCATAGAGGTGAAACTGGGTATGTCTTGTAGTGTCTCGGTAATAAATCTGAAATCCTCAAGATCATGGTATAATCCTGCGACATATGCTGAGAATTTCTCAATAACTGGAGGTGAAGTACCTGTAACCTTGGAACTCTCAATTATATTGTAGGTTTTCCTGATTTTCTCGGAGTTTTCACCTAAAATATCCATGATCTCCTCAGATAATTGTAGAGATCGGGTGATATCAGCCTCAGTGATATGATCTGCATAAACTGATGCAACAAAATCAGATCCAGTATTTTCTACCTCCTCATTGATATCATCTTTGAGTTGTAAATACCGTTCTAGTTGTTTTTGTGCGAGTTGGATGGGTTCACGAATTCCCAAAAGTTTACCAAGAAACACAGATGCCACTTCAATTAATAATCGTTTTTCTTTCTCATCACGGAATCCATTAATCCCATTCTGAAAAGTCGAAATCTGCCCAGAGAGTGCATTAAGAGCCTCATGAATAACAGTTATTTTCTTGGTTACGAGAGGTACATGGTGTTTGGCTAATGCGACAAGTGCCATTTCATCAGCAATTGAGATGATATCAAAAGAACCATATTCATCAATACTAATTACCTCATCACCAATAATAATCCGATCAATCTGATCACCCGGAAGATCCCACAGGATCATCTGAGAGTTCATAAACAGGGATTGAATTTGATCTCGGACACTGGTTGCAAGTTTTTTCAGATCTGATAGTTCGCTTGAAATTTCAACTTCTGGATGGGAGCTGATATCCTTGATTGCTTTGAACGATGCAATGAATTCCGGATCCTGTTTAACTTGATTCGCAATTTCCTTAAGAGTTTGACTAGCGATTTTTACATAATGCTTATTGATGGCTCTTTCTACTTTTTCCCGGTTTTTTACCCGTTCGTATCTTTCCTCATCAGATTCCATTGAAAGGTAAACAAATTGATTCAATTCTTCTACTACAGGTTGATATTTTTGACCAATAAATCTCCCAAGAAAATGAGGTAATCGTTTGGCAAGGAAATTCGGTTGCATCATCTGCAACTGTTTACGTAATTTTCCTTTAAACTGGTAATTTACCCGTCGGAAGGGTTTGTATATTGGGAATGTTGCTACTATTTCGGTTGTATCTTCGGTCATATTATCAATCCTCCAATCCAGTAGATACAATTCTACCATTTTCAATGCGGATAATTCTATCACATTTACTTCCAATCCATTCAGAGTGTGTAACTAGCAGTAAAGTCTGTTTTTTCTCACGATTAATTCGACGAAACATTTTCATCACACCTTCCTCAGATACTCGATCTAAATCTCCTGTGGGTTCATCCCCAAGGATGATAGCAGGATTAGTAATTAAGGATCTTCCAATAGCCACACGTTGTTCTTGACCACCAGAAAGCTCATTTGGAAAATGTTCCAATCGTCCACCTAGTCCAAGTTCTCTGAGCATCATCGTTGTCCTTCGCTTGGCCTGATCATTGGGTAGACCCTGTGTCAGTAATGGAAGCATAACATTCTGTTCCGCAGTCAGAAATTCAAGGAGATTAAAATGCTGGAAAATATATCCGATATTATTCCGTCGAAGCTTGGTACGCTCCTCTTCAGAGAGTTCAGTCACCTCGATATTATTGATTTTGATTAGACCACTCGTTGCTGGAGTGAGACCACCGATCAGATTGAGAAGAGTGGTTTTACCTGATCCTGAAGGACCCATAAGAGCTACCATCTCTCCTTTGTATACCGTAAAATTGGCATCTTTTACCGCATGAACCTCAGCATTGGTACCCTCAAGATATTTCTTATCGACATCCTGAAGTTTAAGCATTGAAGTTTCCCAGTCTACGTTTGGATTATCTGTTCTTTTCATAATTTTATCCTCCTCTAACCTGTGTAACGCAATGCGTCAGATGGTGGAATCTGACTAGCTATAATTGCCGGGAATATCGCTGCAAGTATTGCGGAGAATAGGGTAATAATCCCGTACAATGCAACTAATCCCCACGGGATGAGGAATTGGGTGCCACTTTGGACCTGTGTGAGAGCATATCCCATCACTGTACCATTAACAAACCCAATGAAGAGACCAATCATTCCCATCACGATTAATTCAAGCACTACTGAAACCACCACATCTCTCCGGCGGAACCCGAGAGCCCGAAGCATACCAATTTCTCGCTTCCGTTCTGCAACCGATCTCGATGCTACGACAAGCAATCCCAGAATACCTACAGCAAATCCAAGTGAAACAAAAGCCTGAAGAAATTGGAAGAACCGATATTGACCCTCGAGCTGTGCTTCATAAATCGAATAGCTGGAAACCGCGATTAAGCCATACAGACCATTATTCTGCTCAAATTTACCAGCATTCGCCCATTTCTCTATTCTTTGCAAGAGAGGTGGGATTTTTGCAGAATTTACATTATCCTCACTGGTCTTACCGAGATAGGCATTCTCATCACCGACAAATCCTGAAAAGGCGTCTAGTTTATCTTTCCAATAATCTGAGATATACATGGTTGGTACCAGTCCCGGTGGCCCCTGCGGTGCAGACAATTGAATATCTCCAAGAGGATTTCCATTACTAAAAGCACCTATCACAAATTCCTGTAATCCACCATCGGTAAGGTTGAGAAAGACTGAATCTCCCTGTCGTTTAGTAACTTTGAATGAAGTACCTGTGAAATCAAAGATCAGCGAAGAAATGAGAACTGGTCTCTGTTCTCCATCTTTATTCGGGATAGTACCATTATTTGCTACAGCTTTCCAAACTGCCTCATCCTCTGGGGTTGCTGCAGGATCACCTTTAACATCCTTGGACTGTTCAAATGGAGTACCTGTCTTGTTATCAGCCAAATCGAAGGCGAAGATCCAATTATCCTGTGAACTGGTCGACCACAACGAGTCATTGGCAATACTCACCGCCCTGAAGTTCCGTAGCGATGTCGGATCTGACGCATTTTGATAATAGGGATTACCGCTGGTCACAGTAAATGATTTCAGAGTGGTCACATACGGACTATTACCACTGGATTGACCAAATTCATCGAGTAATTTCTGTGGTAGATTGATTGTTTGAGGTACAGCATTATCCGGAGAATACATGACCATATCCGAACCACCAGTAAGAGCAAACACCTGACTATCAACCCCATATCGGAAGGAATAACTGAAGGTCCCAATCCAGATATTAAGCGTTAATATCGTAGCAAAAAGGGCAAAGGTCAAGGTTGATCTGGTCACATTTGACCGCATCTTTCGGAAAGCAACCATCGTTGTTCCACGAATCGGAGTTTCCCGTGATCTAGCCAGCCAGCTTGTAATCCGCTGACCAACTGAGGCCAATCCACCGAGATTTACTGCCATAATAATTACTGTACCGATGAGTAATGAGGCAACGAGGTAGATGATATAGTTCAAGCCTCCACTTCCAGTCTCAATCTGATCCATGACCCAGAAAATATTGAAGTAAGCAAAGCCCAGGAGGAATAAACCTACTACAGTCAGACCTAGGCGTTCACTTTTATAATAGGCGATTAAGAGTGCAGGACCGGCAATGATGAGTACAATCGGTAAATATGCATGTTGGACATCATCGATATTTTTGAAAGCTTCAACGCCATCAAATATGGGGTTTGGACTTAAAGTTAGAATTCCACCAATTGCAATTATCGTAAGAATAATTCCAAAGTAAAGCGATTTTTTACCAAATTCTTCCTTTTCAGGTGCATCAATACCTCGTAAAACTCGGGCAATATTCACCCGTGAGGCTTTGATTGCAGGGAAAAGTCCGGTGATTTGACTAAGGAAGAAACCGGCAAGAAATGAGTAGATCAGAGTTTGCTGTCTGACCACTGTTGGCACATCACCAGTTGGAAACTGGAATGCAATTCCCAAAAAGGCAACCAGTAACCGACCATACAAGATCCCACCCCCAAGTCCAAGGACTGACCCAAATACACCTAAAAAGATAGATTCAATCAGATTAGCCCTAACTATTTGTCCTCGGTTGGCCCCAATTGCCCTGAGAATACCCGTTTCTCGTTCTCTAGCTGCGAGTGCCATAAACTGAATATTTATAATAACAAGAACACCGGCCAGGATAATGATTGCTCCAAATCCATTTAACAGGAGTTCAAGTCCATCAGTTGCCGAACGGAGACTATCTTGAATATTTGCACGAGTATCATCGACACTGTAAAAATCAATCAGACCGGAACCTACAATAGATTCCAAAGCAGATCTAACCTTCATTGCAGCAGCCCCACTCTCCTCACCGATCTTGATACCATCTTTCCATTTGATATAAATACTGGATATTGGCGATGAACCATAACCAAGTACCGCTTTTCCCTTCAATGCAGCTTCAGCTTTTACCTGATTGTAGGCAGAAACGACCATCTTCTGAAGGGAGCCAAGTGGAGAAATCATATAATCAGACAATTGTTCTCTCCCAAGACCTCTGTCGGCAAATACATCCGCAATTGTTAGATTAACATTGAATGGAACAGAAATCGAAGTGATATTCAATTGAGGTTGGGCCATACTGAAAAGTGTGGTCTGTACGGTAAGATTTTGACCTCTAGGATCAACACCTGCACCAAATAAATCTTTAGCAGCATTCTCACCAATATAGATCTCATGATTTCCCAAATCACTGATCTCTATCTCGGTACCATTTAATTCATAGAGATGCCCGAACGAAGAGTCCTGGTTGATATCAATTCCAGTCAATCTTTTTCCCACTTCGATTGAACCGGTATCCGGTTGTAATGCTGTAACTTGCAAGTTTAATCGTTCAGAAAAGGCTTGAACCTCGGTTAAACTCGTATTCTGTCGTAATTGGGTAATAACACTTGGTGAGGATACTGCTTGGGGATTTAATTCTTCACTGATAATTGATGTGGTCAGAAAGAATGGGGTAGCTGTTGGTGAGATAGTGGCGTCTCGTTCACCAATTGCATGGATGTTTAATTGTAATAATCCAGCATTTAAGCTGTCACCACCCACTTGAACTCCCACAAATAAAGATACTCCGAGAGCAATTCCCAATATTACCGCTAGATTCTGCTGCGGTCGTCTAAATACAGAACGAAATGCAAGTTTGAGAGAAATCATTTTAGATAATCGAAAAGACAATTAAGCCTATAAAAACCAATGCAAATATTCCAAAAACAAAAGATTATATTTTTAAAAATAGGAATAAGGAAAATTTTTATAATTGGCTTATGTCTTATCCGATTAATAGAAAAAATAATAAATCATTTTTCGGGATTTGAGTAAAGGTAATTTTTTCTTAGAGTATCTTCAGATAGAAAATCAAGATTCTACGCAATTTTAATAATCTTTTCCTGTGATTAGCATTGGATTAATCAGGTATTAAAATCGAACAAGAAATAATATGGGAGATTTAACAAAAATTGGTCGTTTGCTAGCGTTGATCTCAGGAATATTAGCAATTGTATCAGGAGTATTACATATCGTGAATGGGGAACTTTCGGTTCTTGATGTTGGTACTCTTAATGTGATCGGTGATCGGCTTACCGGTGCAATAATTGAAATTGTATTAGGTATCCTCCTAGTCATTATCTACCAAGGGAGAATACATATTTCTGATCTAACTGTAGAGGCAGTAGTCATCCTAATCATCGGACTTTTTGGTGGTGGTGGTCTCGCTATTATTGGAGCTATCTTGATCTTAATTGACATCCTGTTCGTATCTGGAAATACAAGAACGAAACGAAGATAATCGTAACTATAGATAACATCCATAGAGATATCTGGATTGTTCTCACATTCTCAAATTGAAATTACCGATATTCAGATAGTAAATCTACTGAATAATCTATTCAAGTGATAGGATCAGATCTTTTTGTAATTCAAGAATTTCCTCAAGCACGTCTGAGAATGCCTGCCGCATATCCTCGAGATCATCACGCTTTGGAATGGATCGTCGGGCATTAACTGCTGCCAGCATCAGTTCATTTAGACCACGGAGGATCATATCAGGAGAGTACCAGGGTCGTTTTGATGCCCACCATTGCTGGCATGAGTGGGCACCACGATCGAGCATCGACCGGGCAACATTCCAGAAATGTTCAC
>Ga0102944_1001309_pt1 | contig 16753 bp, 12 predicted proteins | sample SalPonD_shore_MG_FD_78172 | JGI IMG/M metagenome (GOLD analysis project Ga0102944, IMG submission 78172) | Salt pond soil microbial communities from South San Francisco under conditions of wetland restoration - Salt Pond MetaG... | ecosystem: Environmental > Aquatic > Marine > Intertidal zone >...
ACTTATTAAAAGAATAACTTGATTCCTAAATTCGCAGACAATCCTCCTAAGTTCAGCTCCAATGTCTCTCCTTCGTCCCATTGAGTGGTTAGAGGATGTTCGAACTCCTGTTTGGCTATGATGTATCTTCCTGAGGCACAAAAAGCCACACTGTGCGTGAGATAAAAATCCATCCCTCCAGTAAAATTGAACCCCAGCTTATTAATATCTGCTTCAGCAAACTCGATTTCTGTGATCTCAACTTCATGAGTCCAGTCCAAGAAAAAAGACTCCTCGTAAATGATATCATTCGGTAAATCCATTTTTCCTGAAATATAGCTCACACCAGCGCCAATAAAGGGACGTATATTTCCAGAAGTGATGGGATGAAAATTAATCACAAAATGAAACACTGTTTCTCTAAATCCTGAATTAGCTGTGGCTTGGTCAGAGGCAATATCATCCCATAAAAATACATTAGGCAGACTGAATCCATATCGACCGCTCAGTGATTTGGAAGATATATTCATGCTAGCAGCAATCTCCAAATATTCAATGATATAAAACCCAGCACCCGCACTGAAACCAAGAGCCTCTGAATTATCCACATAATCACTTATGGTAAATTCCTCGCCCCATATCTCATCTGTGTATTTATAATTGTATCCCACTTGAAGGAGCGACAACAAACCGCCTATATCAATGCTGGCTATCTTCCGTTTGGGCGTCCATTTAGAGGTATAATTCCTTTGGTCAGTGCTTTTGGTTCCTGCAAAACTGGTTAAAGCCAGAAAAACAACCGCTAAACAAATAGATGAAATTTTATAAACATTTTTTGATCTCATGTCTTCTCCTTACTTTACACATTATTTATCTTTTTCTGGCTCTCCAGATTCTTCAGGTTTTTCCGGCAGTCCTGGTTCCTTGTATTCCTTTTTAGTTTCTTCTCTAAATCCAGGTTGAGGTTTCTCCTCTGAGGCTGACTTCTTTTCTTCTTTGACGGCAGGTTCCTTTTCTTTCTTGACTGGTTTCTCAACCGGTTCTTTTTTTTCTGTTCTAGGCTTGCTTCTGGCGATAAAAGAAAGCACAAAAATAACAAATCCGACAATACTCACCACTCCTGCCACAGCAATCACCGGTGAAAACAGATGGTTCACCACAGCTGTTTGTATCCAAGCTGTTTTTTCTATCACCAATTGATGCAGTTCTACTGACCAGTTCTCAGTATAAGAATAGGGAAAAAGTCCGATTCCTAAAATGGCCAAATGTTTGGTGAACAGAGCTGTAAGTAATGCAATAAGACCTCCGGCAAGTATGGATAATCCGCTCCATCTGAAAAAGCCTGCTGTCGATGATGCTGCAATCACAGCTCCTATCAAAATAATGAACGCGGGCAAAAGAAACAGACCATATGAAGCAAGTTTAACAAATCTGTTAATGCTTAAGGGGATAAACCGGGTGTTTGAAAAAATCTCTATCTCGCTGTTCATATCATCCGTTAATTCTCTAAGGTGAGCACGGATAACCTGTTCTGAAATTTGAACATCAGGACTGCATGCAGGAAAATCAAATAAATTATAATCTCTTTGTATCATGGTCAACCATTGTTCTCTCTCTCGCTCATCACAAGGAGGGAGTGCTTTAATGACCTTCATCATATAATCGCTGAATGCTTGGCTGTTTAACGCTTCTTTTAGAGGACGAAGGTTAAACACAATGGGACCAGCTCTTCTTCTGCCTCTCAATACATCTCCGATTTCATCAAAAGTAACTGACATCTCATTTTCCAGCCAGTCTAAAAGCCCCATACTCCTCATTAATTCACGAGGAGAGACATCCACTTCTGAAGCTGCCTTAAACCAAGCCCTGGTGTTTTCATCTGAAATCAATTCTTGTTTCTGCGCATCCTCAAAGATCTCCTCCACCACAGAAGGCACTTCCTCAATGATCTCCTGGGGAAGGTCAGAAACAAATTCGGGAGAAACAGCAGCCCGGGTAATTCCTACCGCCCATATGATGGCAAAAAGTATGGGAAGTCCTATCAACAAAACAATCAAAAGCCCCAATATTTTTCTTACTGCTTTCATTTTATGTCCCCTTTTTTCATCATATTTAAAAATTTAAATCTTGCTGTATGCACTTATATCTTTACTATCCCATATCACAAGAAATGTCAAAGAAAATATATCAAATATTAGTTATTTGCGAAGCTCCGTAAAATAATGAATTGAAAAAGTACTTAAAAGAACCGTGAGATTGGGACCTGTATTGGGCTGGAAATCCTATTAAAATCACTCTTCCTTTACCAAAAGGAATATCCACCAGAGCGCTTTTTCCAGTCATATGCTTCTCTCCACTGACCCATCCACTTAGAAGGCAATCAGGAGGATACTTCACTATACTCTTTCCTTCAAAAGGACTAAACACAGGGCTTCTTCTGAAAAAAACAGCTGCATCCCTTGTATACCCGTAGGTTATAGGATGATCAGAAACATTGATCACTTTGAGCAGAGAACCAGGGATAAAAAATTCATCCCGGCTGAGATTAGAAACCGTATTCTCTACCCCCAAATGAAGACTTTTTACGGCGAATTCAGAGGACGAATTAAGAGTGATCAGCGTGCCTCCATTTTGAATAAATTTCTTGATATTCATCACTCCAATTTCGCCTATTCCTCCTGCGTATTCAGGAGGAATCTCCTCTTCTGACAAGCCCTGAACAATAGCCCGATCGCCGAGACTGGAAAAAATGATCACATCAAAATCTTCTATCAAATTTCCGGCTCTGATGTCTCCATCAAAAACACTCTGATAATCAAATTCAAACTGCTCCAGAACAAACCTGGTCCAGCCTTCATCCATAGAAGCGGTCCAGCTTTTATAAAGCCCTAATCTGGGTTTTTGGAATGAATAGACTTTTATTCCCGGACTCTTGGTGATTCCTTCAAACCGGACATAAATATCTTCGGAGACATCTGTTAGGTCATTGACTGTTTGTTCAGAGGATTTTAGGATCATGGTTCCTTGGGGATATGTCTTGCCCTCTGACTTGAACTCTTCAGCAGCCCAGAACACCTCATATCCTTTTTTGAGCAGCCTGTTTGCCGCCACAATATCATCATTTGACTGATGGCCCCATACATAAAAAGAAGCTCCTTTTTCACCCTCTATGATTGAATCAGGTCTGGTTATATCTTTGATCAAGCTGGTCTCTGCTTTAAAAGGCTCATCAGCTTTTATTGCTGTAACTCCCATCAGAAAAGGAAGGGTGTGGCCCACCACATCATAAGGAGTCTTCAGAGGACCGCCCTGATACTCCCTTATCTCTGGATAGACCTGAGGCTCAAGCAGAGTTTTGGCAAATCCGCCAAAGGGCTGCGCCATGTAAACGATAAAAGTTCCTTCCGGGTATTGGAATCCCTCGGCTTTAAAAGACTTTTCGGCTCTGTGTATTTCCACTCCTCCCATGTTAAGGATATTGAGCATTTTCAAAGCTGTGGAAAGGTCCCTCTGTTCTTTAGGGATTATATAAGAATAGGGAGGAGCTGTGCGCTCCACAGCCTTTTTAAAAATCCGGTAGTAATTGCGCACCCAGTTTTCTCTGAGGCAAGCCGCATGAGTCAGAGCGGCTTGGACCGCACTATAGTCATAATCCACAATATCACCTAAGGTCCACAGCCCTCCTTTCCAGGGCATGGGCATAGCAACAGATTCCTGCTTGACCTGGGGGCTGAGATTTTCCCATGAAATTTCAATGGGAGTGGCTATTTTTACGCTGGCCGCCTCAGTGAGAATGCGGATTCCTCCATGATAGTGATGATAGGCTCTGGCTGGAGTCCAGGCATCAAACCACACACTGTGCATGACTCCTGCTTTTCCTTCAGAGGTGAGCTCGGCGGCCATAAAGGTTCCCATCATAGCCACTTCCTGCCTGAGTATCGGATCGATGTTGGGCTCATAAGGGTCCACAAAGGGAGGAACAAACAGCCTGGGACCTGTGCTTCCCATTTGATGCATGTCCACAATCACATGCGGATGCCAGTCATTGTGGACCTTGATAGTTAACTGGGTTTCTTTTTGGGTGAACATAAACCAGTCGCGGTTGTTGTCATGTCCCACATACTTGTGATAAAGCCAGGGCATGCGCCCCCCTTCATATTTGGTTCCCAGGTTTTTTCTGTACCAGTCAACCACCATTTGAATCCCATCCGGATTGTGCATGGGAGTGAGAAGCAGCACCACATTGTTTAAAATATTCTGAGTCTTTGTATTGTTATTCACAGCCAGGTCATAAGCCAGGTTCATGGACATCTGACAGGCAGCTATTTCAGTGGCATGAATGGAGCAGTTCACCATAACCACAGCTCTCCCCTGGGAGATGAGCTCTTGAGCTTCTCCTTCTTTTAAAGTTCTTGGATCTGCCAACTTCTGCTGGATGTTCTGGTATTCTTCCAGGTTTTTATGATTTTCTACTGAGGTGATCACAGCCACAATGAAAGGATTCCCCATGGTGGTTTTGCCCACTTCTTTAACCAGGATCCGAGGGCTCTGTTCTCCCAGGATCATAAAATAATCAATGATCTGACTCATATCCGCTAACTTCCGGTCAGCCCCCACTTCAAAACCCAAGTACTCACGGGGAGACGGCAGCTGGGCTACGGCATTTTGGAATAAAAATAAAATAAATATCAAGCTAAATAGTCCTTTTGTCTTTCTCAATGATTCCTCCTTTGAGATTATTTATATGTAAAAATATGAAGTTGCCTTTTTCTCATCATGTCTTCTCAATGCTCAATGAGTCATCTCCCTCTATAAGGAACTCCTTGGGTTATCCAGTCCGGCCCTTTTTTATCTTTAAGATAGTGGTCAAAATATTCCTTCATTTTTTTAAACCAGTCTAATTTATTGGGATACTTCTGGGGATGATGAGGCTCTCCCCTGTAGGTGAGAAACACACAGTCTTTTTTAAGCCGCCTCATAGCGAGATACAGTTCTATTCCCTGATACCATGGAACAGCTCCGTCTTCATCCCCGAATATGATGAGAAGCGGGGTTTTGATTCGGTCTGCAAAAAACAGGGGGGAATTTTCTATGTACAGGTCTCTTCTTTCCCATAAACTGGCTCCAATACGGCTCTGCGTCTTTTCATACTGAAAAAGCCTGGCCATACCTGAACCCCATCGAATCCCTCCGTATGAAGAGGTCATATTAGAGACCGGCGCTCCAGCTACCGCGCATTTGAAGATATCTGTTTGGGTAATCACATGAGCGGTCTGATAACCACTCCAGGAATGACCGTGGAGTCCCACCGCATCAGGATCCGCCACTCCCATATCAATGATTTTATGGATACCGGGAACCAGGCATTTAGTGGCTGAATATCCAGGGGTCCCGATATCAAATCTGATATCAGGCAAAAACACCGCATACCCGTTAGACGCATAAAAAGGAAAGCACGGACGGTGATTGATGACCACTTGATTGAACTCATGAAGTCTCTGAGAGAAAAACCGGTAAAAATAGACAATCACCGGATATCTTTTGCCCGATTCATAATTTCCCGGTTTGATCAGGACTCCCTGGAGAGGAATCCCGTCAACACTTTCCCATTCCACCAATTCCGCTGTTCCCCACGCAAAATCTTGGATCTGCGGATTGACCTGCGATATCTTTTGAGGAGCATTGAAACTCATTCCACTGATCCAAAGGTCAGGAAATTCCCTGTAGCTCTCTCTGGTATAGAGAAAAATATCCGCTTCTTTGGCTTTGGCATGAAAACTGAATTTTTTTTCTTCCTCTAAAAGTTTTTTGACTCCTGTCTGATCAGGACGGGCTCTGTAAAAACCCCAGTTTTTTTCATAATTGTGATAAGCCGAAAGCAGGAGCTTCTCATCACTGGCTATGGCTTCTTTTTCCGGATCCAGATCAATGATGCGGAAGGTATAATCATGGTCACGGCCAAATCCAGCAGTTATACTTTCAGGTTCTCCCTGTGAAGTGGGGAATTTCCATATATCGTATTTATCATAGATCAACACCGCTTTATCTTGTTCCAGCCAACCAGCCACCCCATATCCCGGCACTTTACTGGGATAATCATGATCCTCATCATAAAAGGGCACCTTAATATCCTGGGTCAAGTTTCGTGTTTCATGAGTTGACGTGTCAAAAAGATGCCAGTGTTTATCTTTATAATAGACTACATAATTTCCTTCTGGAGAAAGGGAGGTTCTGTCTTTCAATCGAGAAACAATAAGCTCCCGGCTTCCATCTTTGAGGCTCACTAGATAAAGATCGAACAATCGGCCGTACCAGGTGATCATCTTTCTGTAAGGAGCATCCAAAAATCCCAGGGCATAAGATTTATTCTCATTGGTTCTGATTTGAGGCATATCCCTATCAGCCAGGGGCACAAATCTCTCTGCATCCATATGATAAACTGCCAAATAGGTCTGTTCTTTGGCCCGGGGCCACATTAATTTTTGATGAGTTCTGATATAAGGATCGTCCCAATGCCAGACATCCACTCCTCTATCCGCTAAAATGGCATTTACATCATACAGGTCCTGTTCCTGAAGCTCTTCTTTTTCTTTGTCTTCCTCTTTTTGGGCTTCCACTGCCTTAGCGATTTCCTTGGGTTTAAATCCAAAATAAAGTAGGCTTCCGTCTTCACTCCAGGACACATCATTTTTTTGGGGAAGAACCCAACCCTCCGGGGCTTCTTCTGAAGTAACCGCTTTGGCTAACTCTTTCTCTATGCCGTCCCATATATAAAGACTCACCTGCTTGTTATTTTTTTCAATTTTTTCAGATGCCATAAAAGCGAGCTGGCTTCCTTTTTCTGTCCAGGAGAGATCAGAAAATTCAGCTCCGTCTCTTTGAATAAGGTCACTGCGTTCTTCTCCAGCTAAAGACAGGTTCATCACAGTCAGGCTGTTTTCTTTATCCTCCGGCTTTTTGGTGATATAAGCCAGGAAACGTGAAGATTTATCAAAAGAATAATCAAACACATAAGGGATTTCAATCTCCTTCTGGGTACTGAGGTTCATAAGAATTAAAAGAGTCCCTGTATCCTTGTCAGCCCCTTTTTTCTTTTCTTCCTGGTTGTTCTTTTCTTTCTGTTCTTCTTTATAAAAATGGTAGGCGACCCAGGCTGAATCTTCTGAAAAATCAAAAGACTTGACGTTTTCGATTTTCTTCGTGCTTCCACTGGAGATTTCTAAAAGCGCCAATCCAGGTTTTGGTTTTTCTTTTTTTTCAGCTAAAAGCTCAACGGCTTCGGATTTTATCACCATTCCAACCCAGGATGAATCATTGGTAAATACTGGCTTGCTGCCTCTTTCTATAGTGTAGACTTTTTCATCTTCAATGCCTTTTACCACAGCTTCTCCGTCTCCCCTGTCAGGCTCAGCTGCATAAGCCACCCAAAGACCATTGTTTGAAATAACCGCATCATGGATCTCCCTAAACTTCATGATATCCTGATAGGTCAAAGCTTTTTTGGTTTCAGAATATCCCCAGGGATGTGCTGATATTAAAAATATGACCAGCAGTGTTCCCATGAATATCTTAGATGATGATTTTTGATGCATATTAAATTCCTCCTTGTTTTTTCGACTCACTATGAGTCTCCTCTTCTTCTTGGTCAAATTGTGTGTGATCCCATTCAATATCAATATATTCCCATTCAACGGAACTGCCTTTAATATGAATGAGAGCAAATCCTTCCTCCATTCCATCACGAGGACCTTCCCACCAATTGGCACATACCGCACCAGCAGTGATAAAGCGGAGGCCCCCGATGAAGATATCCTCAACTACATGGAGATGACCTTGAAGCACCAGCTTCAAATTATGATCTTTGAAAAGCTGGAGAATCGAGTGTCCATTATTCACCACTATAGAGCTCAACTTCCCTCCTACAGGGTTGCCGCTGAATAAAGGATAAGCAGAAATCAAAGGGATATGAGTGCTGATGATAATAGGAGTTTCTGGGGCCACAGATTGAAGGTCCTGTTCAATCCATCCCATCTGCTGTTCATCAACTTCTCCCACATAGGAATGATCCGAAGTGATTTGGACAGAATCAAGTATCATAAAATGCCAGCCCTTATAATCAAAAGAATAATAAAGCTCATCGATTCTGTTTTGGTACATCTTTTTTCCAAGCTCAGGGTGAGAACTTTTCACACCGCTGTTTTCATTCACTCCGAATATTTCATGATTTCCCATGGTGTTGTAAACCGGCATCTCAAACTGATCCGATAGATCCAAATACATTTGATAAAGCCTATCGGCTCTAGCAAAAGACTGTCCTAAAACATCCATAACCAAGTCACCGCCTGTTACTACAAAATCAGGTTTCAGATCATTGACCATTTGGACAGTCTGCTGGAATCCCTCACTGGCATGAAGCTCGGGCTGAACATGAATGTCAGTCAAAAAGACAAAAGAAAAACGATCCTCTTTCTTCTGACATGAAATCGAAGTCAAAACAAAGACTGTTATTAGGGCAAAATAAATTCCTTTTTTAATTGGGTCCCAATATTTCATTATGCCTCCGAATTAAATTTATATAATGCTATCAATCTAAAAAGGCGGCCTTAAGAATCTGAAGATAGTCTTGGACTGTGGCTTCACGGGGATTGGAAGGATTGGAATTATTCTGGAATGATTTTTCAGCAATAAACTGAAACTGATCTTCCTTGATCCCGATCTGTTCAAAACGGGGGATCTTCAGCCTCAGAGACAGGTCTCTTATTTTTTGGATTAATTTTTCCGCAGATTTCTTTCGGCTTTTCTCTTTAATCCCGATAAAACCAGCAATATCTGCATAGGAATCCTCAGCCGCAGGCAAATTAAATTCCATCACATAAGGAAGAAAAATGGAATTGGCCACTCCATGAGGGATATCATACACAGCTCCCACAGACTCAGCAATGCAGTGCACTGCGCCCACATCACTGTTCCCAAAAGACACTCCGGCCAGCATGCTGGCTTTCATCATGTTTTCTCTGGCATCACGGTCTCCTTCAATATCTTTATACGCTCTTTCTATAGATTGAAAAATCAGCTTAATAGCCTGCTCGGCAAACAAGTCTGTGATAAAGGTAGAAAGCTTGACCGAATAAGCCTCCACCGCATGAACCAGAGCATCCATCCCGGTTGAAGCAATAAGATTCCGGGGCAGAGTCCTCAGTAAATCCGGATCCACAAGAGCCGCAGAGGGAAAGGTGTGAGGTCCTTTAATGGACATCTTAAATTTTCTTTCTGTATGGGTGATCACAGAACTCCAGGTGACCTCACTTCCTGTGCCGCAGGTGGTGGGAACAGCCACCATGGGAATGGGTGGAACCTTGTATTTGTATTTTCCTTCGTAATCTTCAATTTGACCTTTATTGGTGACCAGAAGCGCCACAGCTTTAGCCGCATCCAGCGAACTCCCTCCGCCCAGTCCGATAACAAGGTCAGTACTGAGCTTTCTGGCAATCTCCCCTGCTCTGTTCACCGTGTCATGTTTGGGGTTGGGTTCAATGTCATCAAAAACCGTGATCTTTTGAAACTTAGACACAATTCCCTGGTCTATGCCTGCTTTTCGTATTCCTTTATCTGTGACCAAGAATATACGGACCGCCTTGAATTCATCCTCCACAATCTGTTTAACTTGATAAACCGTTCCAGATCCAAAGATGATTTTTGTGGGCAGGTGAAACCTTGTTATCAATGGTTTTCCTTCCTAAAATCCACCTGATCCTGATTGGCAAGGTCGAGAACAGCCATAAACAGCATCTGGGCCAGATCCTCCATGATTTCTGGAGTTATAATGTCTATATTATCTTTGGTCACATGATAATAAGATGGTGTTCCAAAAGCACTGAAAGAGAGTGAAGGAACTCCTTCCCATAAAAAGCGGGCGGCATCTAGCCTGGGACGTCCGAGATTGGAAAAAGAGCGCGGAAAAACCAACCGATGGGTGTATTTTTCATTGGCCTTTTTAATATAACTCCACAATTCCGGAAAATTTTCAGCAGACAAAGCGCTTAATTTATCTCCAGCTCCCACACCATCCATGTTGATGAGACACACTGTCTTTTCCAGAGGAACCACCGGGTTCTCCACATAATACTTTGATCCCACAACTCCCTGCTCTTCCGCACCAAAACAGATAAAAATGATTGACCGCTTGGGCTTCACAGGACTTTTTGCCAGAGCTTCGGCCACACCCATGATCACAGCCACAGCCGATGCATTGTCATTTGCACCGGGTATGATTTCATAACATTTTCCCAGGTGATCCAAATGTCCCCCAATGATGATGGCCTCATCTTTAAGCACCGGATCCGATCCTTTGATCATACCGATGACATTGTAGGTGATTCCATCCGGGTGATGCTCAGTTGTGTTTTTGATAGTGAAAGATTTTCCAGTTTTAAAAGATTGAGGCACCAGCTCCTTTTTGATCTTTTCAACAACTTTTCCATGATCTTTTCCTGTTCCGGCAAAAACATCATGCACTACCGTTTGTCCCACATGAGAGTAGATAAAGTTTTCATCATAAGCATTGTTGGGATTGGTGATGTGATAGTTGTACAGCATGCCTTTAGCTCCGTGAGCCACAGCGTTTTTTAACTTGTACTGATGGAAAGAATAAGGGCGCCATTTTTTAAACACCTCAGGATCATCATTCGGGGATACCGGAGCTTCCCGTTCCATGAGAACGATTTTTCCTTCCACATCCACTCCTTTGTATTCATCAAAATCCAACTCTGGAGCGGTTATCCCATACCCGACATACACCACTTCAGCCGTGACTTCTCCAGACCCTGACGTAGAACCAGGAATAAACTCTTCTTCGTATTTATAATATTTTTTCACTATTTCCCCATCCATCGGAATATTCATGCAAACAGTGCAGTCTTTAAACACAAGGGTGTATGGATTTATAAAAGCTTGAAGAAAAGTATTGTTATCTCCGGCTGGTAAAAGGCCCCATTTCTTAAAGTGAGATATCACCCACTCCGCACTCTGGTTGTAGCCTTCTGTGCCGCTGAGCCTACCCCAGTATTTATCAGAGGCCAGTTCTTTAACATAATTAAAAAGCGTCTGGCTGTGAATCGAGTGCATGACCTGCAGTAATTTCTGCTCCTCATCCAACTGTATGCCAGACCGCTGAGCCGGCAGATAAGACACCGAAAACACAAACAAAACCAAAACCCATATTCCAATTTTCCTATTCAATTTCATAAAGTCCTCCTTTGTAAAGATGTCATTTTTGTTATAACCGGACGGCTATACCGCCTCTGAGTAAAAACCCATCCCAGATCCCTGCATCAAAAAGCAGATACAGATTCTTTGTTATCTCTGCTTTGAGTCCTAAGTTCATTTGGAAAAAAGGGATAAAACTCGGCAGAAAAAAATCCTCCCCTTCGTCTTCCAGCTCCTGACGGATTTCATCTAAAGTTTTGGTCTCGCTTTCAGAATAGGACTCCACTATCTCTCCCTCCACCTCAAGCTCACCTGAATAAGAATAGCTGAGTTCAGATTCTTTTAAAGCTGTTCCTGTGGCAGCCCCAAATCCAAACGTAAAATAAGGCCGTATCCTGGAAGAGGGAAATAAATCCCATCTGAAGCTCAAATGAAAGGAAAGCGGCTTGATTATATATTCCGCGCTGGCGTCTGCATCAAAATAGCTATTAGATGTAAGGTCCATTCGAGCATAAATTTCAGTTAAGGCCAAACGCATGGTGGTCTTTTCTATGGAAAGCCCAAGGCTAAAAGAGCCATTGTGCCCTCCTGGATACCATCTCAATTCAAATCCAAAATTGTCTCCGCTGGAATCAAAAGATACATCCTGTTCATAGCTCTCTTTTTCTAAATTGGGATAATCATCCTGGATATCTGAAAGAAAATCATCTTCCAAAGTCGCCTCCAAGCTTTCCCCGATCACGTCTTCAATGATCCCTCGGATTATATTGATACTCCAGTAGGAATAATGAAATCCAAACTCGATTTTTCCTTGAGCCGAAGCTGTGGAAACCAATAAAGCAGAAGAAAAGAAAAGAACAGAAATGATTTTTAATAAATTCTTAACTCGCTCCATGAATCCCTCCGTTGATACAGCATTTTGATTAGTATACATGATTATGGAAAAAAATTTAATGACAAAAAAATCCCGTGGATTGCTTTATATGTGAGATTCTGGTATTTTGTTTATTCCGACATAGGAAAAGGAGGAACTCATGATTAAAAATATCTTCGTCCTATCATTGGCTCTTGTTTCACTTCTTTGTTTCAACACAAATGCAAATGCAGAGGAGAATACAATTCTTGTTGAGATAAAAACAACCAAAGGAGACATGACTTTAGAGCTTTATAAAGACAAAGCTCCTTCCACAGTGGATAATTTCTTGTCTTATGTGGATGAAAAATTCTATGATGGAACTATTTTTCATAGAGTGATCAAAGGGTTTATGATCCAGGGCGGGGGCCTCAACCCTGATTTTGTAGAGAAAGAAGCTAAAGCCCCCATTAATAATGAAGCCGATAATGGATTGAAGAACAAAAAATACACCATTGCCATGGCCAGAACTTCTGACCCTCACAGCGCCACCTGCCAGTTCTTCATCAACCATGCGGACAATGCCTTTTTAGATTACACAGCCAAAACAGTAGACGGCTGGGGATACTGCGTTTTCGGAAAAGTCATTGAAGGCACAGACACTGTGGAAGCCATTGCCAACACTCCCACCACCACAGCTCATGGAATGCGCGATGTTCCTACTGAAACCATTAAGATTATCTCTATAAGGAGAAAATGAAATCAGATTTAGTTGATTGGGCCTTTTCTTTCTTCCATTTATTTCTTCTTTTAGGTGTCTTTATCTATGCTTTCATTTCCCTGTTCATGGGAAACACCCTCAGATTTGGAATCATTATGGTCTGTCTTGGAGTTTATTATTTCTTGGTTCTCCACAAAAACTTGGTGAAAGAAATCAAGCGGACTAAGAAAAAAGGAGGAACTGATGAAATTCAGGAATAATATCATTTTTATTCTGGCTGCATCGGTTTTGTTTTCCTGTATGTTCGCCCAGGAAACAGACAAAAACATATCCAAAGGTCTTGAATTTATCAATCCTGAGGATGCCTATGAATATGTTAAAATCATGGCTTTTCCAAAATATGAAGGCCGCCACACCGGACATCCTGGATACAAAGCTGCGGCGAAATGGGCTGCAGAAAAATTTAAAAGCTGGGGACTCAAGCCTATTCTTGATGACAGTTATCTTCAGCCTTTTGAATCCCCTTATACTGTAGTGGAAAGCGCTGAGATGACTCTTTTTAAAACCAGCGAAAAAGAGGGAATCAAGCTGGAGAAGGAAAAAGATTTTCTCCCTCTTCTTGCCAGTGACACCGGGGACAACAAAGCCGGAGTGGTTTTTGCCGGATGGGGCATCTCAGCTCCTGAACTGGGCTACGATGATTATGCGGGTCTGGATGTAAACGGAAAATTTGTGCTCTGCTTTATAGGCACCCCAAATCCCAATGATAAACGCTTCCAAAAACATGATGAACACCGCCACCGGATGAAAACCGCCAAAGACAAAGGCGCTCTGGGAATCTTCTATATCTATCCCGAACCCATAGCCAATCCCAATATGGACTGGATCAAAGACTTCACTCCTGCTGTGATCAGTGAAAAAGTCGCTGATATGATGGTTGAAGAGAAAGAAATTCATTCCACAGATCTTAAAAAGGACCTCTTGACCTATAAAAAACCTCTCTCTTTCCCTCTTTCTTCAGAGATCCTTTATAAAGTCTCTTCCCGTCATTTTCCAGATGGAATGGGCTACAATATCGCGGGGTATGTGGAGGGATCAGATCCGGAGCTGAAAAAGCACTGCCTAATCTTTGGAGGGCATTTTGACCACTGCGGAAAACACATGGGACTTTTATTTGCCGGAGCCGATGACAATGCCAGCGGCAGCGCTGTGGTGATGGAGATAGCCGAAGCTTTCTCTAACCTGGAAGCCAAACCAAAACGGTCGGTGTTGTTTGTGCTTTTCGGAGCCGAAGAAAAAGGACTGCAGGGCTCACATTTTTTTGCAGAGCACATCCCCTCTGCTTTTGAAAAAGTGGACGGCATGTTCAATTTTGACATGGTAGGAGAAGGAGACGGCACCTCTTGTTCCATGACCCCGGAGCCCAAAGAACTCCATCAAATCATGGAACAAGCTGATGAATCCGTAAATATATTAAGGCGGACCCGTTTTTTTAGAGGAGTTGGAGTTAGAGGTTCTGACTATGTTCCCTTTTATAAAAAAGGCATCCCCTGTGCTTCTTTTGCCTCCAACGGACCCCATATTGATTATCACGGCACCGGAGATACGATTTACCGGATCAATCCGGATATCATGGCCGACATCGCCAAACTGGCCTTTATTGCCGGATACCACTGGGCCAACCGCTGACGAATGGAGCACAAGCCACACCACTAAAGCCCCAAAAAATTCAGGTGTGGCTGAAGCGACCTTGAAGATTTAGCCTTCTGATGAATTTTTCGAGGGTATCCAGCGGAGCTGGGCGCCGAGTATGTCTGACCCACGAACGGGGGGAGTTACGCAGGCGCTAAGAAAAATGAAGAAGAATGGCGTTAAAAATCTGAACGGAGCACAAGCCACACCTGAATTTTATTCCCCACGCTTGAATAAGCGATAAGTGGGATAAGCGAATTCAACATCGGGCTCTTGATTGAACTTTTGCAGGATAATTTGACATATTTTATCCTGGCTTGACCTTCTCTTTCTGGCATCCGTCATATAACGGAGGGTGAGCTCCACTCCAAAATCCACAATATTGGCCCATACTACAGGAGTCAGCTTCTCATAATAGATCAAATACTTTTTGGCCATATGAGATATTCTCTCTCTCACTGATTCACCATGGTCAAGTTCATCTTTAATGGCGGTATCCTGGATGATTTTTTTGGCTTTTTCCCAATCACTTTCAAAAGTGACGATTATTTTGATCTCGTTCCATATGTACTCAAATCCCCGGGTGTAATTAAAGATATCTTCGGTAAATATCTTGCCGTTAGGACAGTGGACCAGTCGTCCTGTGCTCTGGTCAGAACCAACCCAGTTGCCGATTTCGAGAAGAGAAGTGTAAAAAAGCCGGATATCAATCACATCCCCCTTCATATCTCCTATTTGAACCCGGTCTCCGGTATCATAGGGCCTTCTGATAAGAAGCAGCAACCAACCAGCAATCGAGGTGATAGGCTGGTGCAGAGCCAAGGTCAAGCCTGCTCCTCCGATCCCTATCAGCGTGGCGATGGATGTCTGCTCCTTCAGCCAAATCAAAATAATGTTGATGATAGCCAGAGCAGATACAATGTACACTACGGCCTTTCGAGCGGTGTACCGCTTTTTTAAATCAACAACCGTTTTATTGATAATCCGGTTGATCAGAAGTGAAATGACATAAGCTACCAAGATGGTCAGAATTGAAAACAGTAACTTTTGGATATTTGGCGATTGGAGATATTCAATCATTTTTCTGTTTTCCTTATACCACACCTAACCTGACCTATTCATAAAAAAATGGCGATGTTTTTATCACTCATTTATTTTCTGCGATAAACAAGTTTTTTTCAAGAACAATGATTTGAACATTTTTTTTGTTTGTATTTTTATTTTAATCGCCATTTTTTTACCATTGAGGCAAGCCGATCTGAAATTCAGATATGGCTTGCGCTCCGTTCGTCATCCAGACTGTGTCACAAATTTAACACAGTCTTCTTTTGAGAGCCGTTTTATTCAGATCCACGCTTGAAAATCCTCTATAGACAATAAATATCCTTTATAACCGGTTTTTTTTATGCTTTCTCAGCTAAAATGACAAGAATAAACGTCTCTTCCAGTCAGGAAACGGCACATATTTCCATTATCCTTTTCACTCCCAAGATATTTATCATCCGGGTTATATTAAAACAGCTAGACAGCAGACTCATCTCCGCCTTTACCCCCTCAAGGCCTCGAAGCAGAAACGCATCCAGCTTTAAATTGCGCTTGATATGGCCAAACGGCAGTTCGGCCCTTTGCTTCCTCAGCTTGTATATGGCCTGGGATTCCGGCTCCAAGTACTGCGCTTCAAGCTTTTCTCTGGTCTCTTCATTGCTGAGCCGGGCGATTTTCCGGCCTCTTTTGGATTGGGTGCATTTTCCATAATGCCGGCAGTTCAGACAGATCGATTTATCCTTTATCTGGTAACTTTTATGCTTTTTGCGTATATCAAAATGACTGTATTTTAATTCATATCCTTCCGGGCATATGTAGCAGTTTCTCTCCGGATCATAGCGAAACTCTTCTTTGGAAAAAGATCTGGGCTCTTTCTCAGAGGCCTGTCTCTGGGAAGGCACAACTACTTTGATGTTTTGCTTATCGATTTGCTCCAACTTGTTGGTATCCGCGTATCCGGAATCAGCACACGCAGCTTTGCATTTTTTTCCCATTGTCTCATTCGCCTGGTTAATCTGTTCGTCAAACTGATTCAGATCATTATTCTCATTGACTACATCGCTGTTGACGATCAGGCCCTCCTCCCCGTCCACCACCAGCTGCCCGTTGTATCCTGCGTGAACCCCGTGAACGCTTCTCACTCGAGTGCATTCAGGATCCGTTATGTTTTTCGATTTCTTCCCTTCCTCCTCCAGTTCCTCAGCCATTTTCTTCACCTTCTCCTTCAGCTTCTCCTGATCCTTAAGTTCTTCCTCCAT
>Ga0102944_1001310_pt1 | contig 16737 bp, 19 predicted proteins | sample SalPonD_shore_MG_FD_78172 | JGI IMG/M metagenome (GOLD analysis project Ga0102944, IMG submission 78172) | Salt pond soil microbial communities from South San Francisco under conditions of wetland restoration - Salt Pond MetaG... | ecosystem: Environmental > Aquatic > Marine > Intertidal zone >...
CCTTCAGCAGCTCCGCGACCTCGCAATACATCTGTGTCCTGACCATATCGGGGGTCAGGAAGTCGTACCAATTCGATGTGCCGGAATCCGCGCACATCCGGTTGTTGAGTTCACTCTGAATCTGAGCCATCTCTTTGATTGAAAACGTTCTCGTAGACATTACATTCCTATTTGTTGTGACACCGGCAAGAACTCCATGGTCGTCATTCGGTTCAACACCATGATGCCCATTTGAACACCTGTTTTTTCCATGGTTGCGTCGTCGAGAACGTCATGTTCATCACTCGGTTCAACTCCATGATGTCTCCCATCTGATTCACCTTCGCGGCGATATAGCGAGCCGGGAACCGATGTTGCAGACTATGGAACTGATGTTCCATCATCTCCAAGGTCGGCCGATAATCAAGGACGACAACCCTGATTACATCCGTTTCCATCCAAACGCGAGTAAACTGATCGATTGGTTTCCCCAGCCCGGTGCCGTCGATATGCTCGGCGATGTTCGGGTAGTACGTCTTGATCTGTTCCTCGACCTGCTCCACCATGCCCTGAAGTTCTTCTATCGTGGTGGCGGCCTCATAATCGACCGCGTGTGGGTCCGCGTTCATATCACTATCCGTGGGACATGCAGGATCGTATCTCCCTGATCACTGCGCTTTGTATGATAGGTCTTCAACCGATCACTAAGATCGTATCCCTGAATCCCGTCCGTGTTGTGCAGATCGACCTTGATACCATCGAATCCACCATTGGCATGGAGCACGTAGAAGTTCTGGCTGGCCCGGCTTTCGTAATGGCCGGCATGTGCCGAGTACTCGTTATCCCCAACCACGGACCCGGAGCGCGAGAATGTATCCGTGATCATGGCGTTATGGATGTGGCCAAAGATTACCAGATCGATCATGATCCCATGTGCCAGATACTTGCTCTTGCAACGCTGGATATCAACCTCCACGTTCTTGCGAAACGAATGCCCGTGGATGATAAGGACGTTCTGGCCGTTGACCTCGACGACGGTCTCGGACGGAGTCTGTGGGACTTCAAAGTGAATCCCGCTGGAGTCCAGCATCAAACGCAGCATCTCCATGACCGCGAAGTCGTAGTTGTCCGTGGCGACCTCCGACTGCCATCCGATATCCTTCGGGATACGGGATTCGTTGCCGGTCACATAAGTAACCGTGAGGTCAAAGTCTTCGTTCAGGTCCAAGAGCATCTGCTGAATCAGGTCCACGGCCAGCACAGAGGCTTTTGCGCGATTGCCGGCATTCCCCAGCAGTTCGTCCAAACGTCGATCAGAGTTGATGATATCACCCGTGAACGCCACCAACAATTTGGTCATGCCATAACAGGACGCAAATCGCTTGATGGTGTCCACCCGCTTCTTCTCACGCTTGGCGGCGATGTCCCAATCATAACTGTTGTGCGGCAACGATACCCGCTCGTTGTAATGCTGATCGGAGCAATGCACTATCCCCACTGCATCGGACGGCTGGTTATGGAACTTGGTTGGCGTGTTGAACTGGTGGGTCTTGAGTGCGTCGGCGATCTCGCTGGCATACTCTGCTACGGCGTTCTCGATGCGGGCATCTTCCCGGAAGGACTTGCGCTCGATCCGGTTGCTGTCCTGCTGCTTTTGCTTCTGTTTGGCCAGCCGGACATTCTGCTCGACGATTTCGTCGTCAAGCAGCGCACTGACCGGGGCACATCGATTGATCAGGACATGCCCCTGCTCGCGGAGCCGACTGCTCCATTTGCGGATGGTCCTGTCATGAACGCCAAACTCATCGGCAAGACTCTGTATCGTCGGGAACGTTCGAAAGTCGTTGTATGCGTCAAGCAGCGCAACAGGGGCACATCGATTGATCAGGACATGCCCCTGCTGGCGGAGCCGACTACTCCATTTGCGGATGGTCCGGTCATTAACACCAAACTCATCGGCAAGACTCTGTATCGTCGGGAACGTTCGAAAGTCGTTGTATGCGTCTAGAAACTCGTTGTCCGTAGGGTAGTTGTTGTCTGGTTGCATTGAATGCCTCAGTTGTTGTTCTTATTCGGCAATGATCAGTTTCTGCTTTGCCCTTGTTACCGCAGTATACATGAAACGTCTTTGATCAAGGAAATAGCTAACATCGTCATTGATCAGAAGGACCGTGTCAAACTCGCTTCCCTGTGAGTTTCCATGGGGGAATCCATTCTGAAGGAAACGTCCTTCCTCCGGTACCGTGACGCACATGCTCTGCCCCACGTACTCATCGATCTGTTGAATCCGGACATGAAGCCAGTCCGATGAATCGTCTCGATCTGGTGGGTTGTCATGAATGCGGACGTGCCAATGCCCGCCCCGAAAAAGAACAGACGAAACCATTCGAACCCGCAACAGTGCCACTTGGATGAACTTGCAAACGAATTCGTGCTTGGATGTGAATTGAACGTGATGGCGTCGTTCGTGGACCGCAGTCATGCGGTCATCCTCGAACGCCCCCCGAATGAATGCCTCCTGAACCGACAACGGCGAGCGCATTATGCATTCCGGTATGTGCTTGGCGCACGATCCCAATTCACCCACGCGAAGCAACCAATCCGAAATCCGGGTGGAACGCAACTCGGCCACCCAAGCATTGGAATCGGGATCACGCCGTGCCGCGATCCGCACGCCAAACAGGGAGTGGCACAAATCGGAAAACCGATCTGCCACAACCCGGTTACGCTTGAACACCCGGAAGCCTTCCGTGGATACACACCCATCAGCCATCATGAGTCCCAAAAACTCGGAAACACGGGCATCGCATTGCGTGGGGGTATCGAGTCCCGGTGATTGCGCAGGCAGGGCACACAACTCGGGCGGCTCAATGGAGCACCCCATCTTGAGCCGCATCCAGTCCCCAACCGTGGCGTCTCTGGCCTCTTTCAGATTCCAGCCCTCACCATCAAAACATTCGATCTTGTGATCGTCCGTGACGGAAACGCTGTATCCGTTTTCGCATGTGATCGTTCTCGAAGGCAGGGGAGGATTGGAAACCTTGTCGACATACGGGCGGTCTCCTTGCGCCGTTGCGATTCTACCCGTCTGCGGAATGCGCCGGATCGGGACCAGACCCGTCTCCGTCTCTACCAAGGTGTCCGGATGGACACACTTGTGGACAGTCATCGCATAAGCAAAGGACATCAGAAAGACCCCTTCCAAGGTCTCGCTACTCAGGAGGGATGCATCCTCGGTCAACCAGTATTCATTGGCCGTAGGCAACGCCGTAGGGCTTGTAGTGCCCCCGTCACTCACCGTCAGGACGGTTTTTTGATCACTCACACACGCGCTTTTCTCGACGGTCAGCACGGTACCCCGAGAGACGGAGGTCGAATAGGTCTCATCTGGCGTGATCAGCTCGCCTACTTGTGGATAGACGGTATTGATCGTACCCTTGGCCACGCGCATGAGACGGTTCATCTTGCGGCGAACCCGGTTCGTGCCACACAGGATGATGTCGGGATCGACTTGTTGCAGGAAGTCCTTCGTGATCTTGCGCTTGGGGATGAAGTCTATCTCTTGTGAACCGTGGTAGTTACGCTTTTCGTATGCACCCGTGACGCGAATCTCATTGGACAGGCGGATGATGTCGCTGGTCTCGGCATTGCGCTGGATTTCCGTCAAACCGAAATCAAACGAATCCATGATGTTGCCGTTACTGTTGATGGGGGGTAGCTGATTCACATCACCAAAGATGATGATGGGACCCGGGAAGACTTTCAGGGCAAGTTCCAACATGCTGTCGGACAACATGCTGCCTTCGTCGATGAACAGCAAGGAGGGAAGCTCCGCCACCATTGAGTGCGTGGGGCAGAGTGTGAGCATCGAGGTCTGTACTTCGGACTTCGATTTGGGTACAAAGACCCGTTCCCGATTGGGAATCGACTGATCCGGTTGGATCGGGCAGTGGAAGAACAGGCGATGGAACGTGCTAAACACACAGGAGGAATCCCAACCATGTTCGTGCTGCCGCGCAGATACCACGCGGTTAGTCAACGACACGTAGGCAACCCTGTAGTTGGTTTCCAAACGACGAATCAGTCGATCAATAAGATAGGTCTTGCCCGATCCTGCCACGCCATTGATGACCAACAACGGCTCTTGTGAGTTACAGAGAAAATCCAGACAGTGCTTGTAGACTTCGGTCTGCTGCCATGAAAGTGAAAATTCTTGTAACATCGAATTGGGGTGTCCTTATGCAGGATGCAACTCCCCTATCAAGGAGTCCGTCCATTTTCGACTCCAAGCGGGAAGGATGAAGTTCATCACTAGGCCCTCATAGAAGTAGCGACATTCGGTCGCCTTAAGTCTAGGGGGGACCCCAAGCCTAGTGATGAACGTTGTTTATGTCCGTGAACAGCAGGTATCCCCCGATACCACCACGAACAGTGCAAGTATAGCGATTGTCAAACCCTGTGGCAAAACACTCAGTCCTTGGTCTTGGTCTGCTTGTTACGACTTCCCGGTGGCCGACCTCGGCCACGAGGTTTCGGCGTTTCCGTTTCGTTCGACGATGGGTCCGGGTCCTTGACAGGATCGGTCGGATCGGCACTGGAAGTATTGCTGTCCTTCGGCTCAGACTGAGGCTCCGCCTTGCGTACGATCTCAAACAGCGGCTCATATTGCTTGAGTGCATTGCGCCCGTTGTCCAGTGTTTCATCGCGCATCGCCTTGAGCATTTCGCCGCCCTTGGCCTGAATGGCCTTGAGTCGCTGATAGTCAACCGGCATCAGCTTGCGAAGCGGAATGACGACCATCGCCGCCGTATCGTCCTTTAGAACGAAACAACGTACTAGCGACTTATCGTTCTCGGTCAGTTTCAAGTCTTTTATCATGTAAAGCTGGCTCCCATTGTGTAGCTTCAGGACTTCTATTTAGTCTCGTAACTGGAGGGTTTTCGAGATTCGGTCAAAATCGCTGCCAAACTCGGCCAAATCGATGTCGCGCAGGAAGCGCAGACAGGAGATATGGCGGTAGTTGCAAGTAGATGCAGTGCCCAACTGCTGCATGATGTCGGCGCGTATGTTCTCGGGCTGTTGTGTCAGATCGATCAGGGTCTTGTTGCGCTGGTACAGATCACCCACCCGCTCGCCACTATCGAGCCGATGTTCCATCAAGTTCTGCATTCCATACTTGGTCTTGTCATTCCATATTTCCTTGAGCTTCTTCGTGTAGATGCGCGGATAGGCCGAGCGAACGTTGTCACTGCTATCACCACGAATGCATTTGAGGAAGAGGTCAAAGTCCCGATCATCTTCGATCTCGCGCTCCTTGCGCCCCATAGGGGAATACAGTATTACCCCCTCGCGCAGCAATTGCATGAAGTCCTTGTCCGATGAGATGATGACGAACTCCCGGTCGGGATCGGATTGCACCGCAACCGCGATTACATCATCGGCCTCGGCGCGCTCACTGGTGACCACGGACCAGTTGGTATAGAGATCGAAGAACTCCAGTAGATATTCTCGTGCCCGATTGATCTCTGGATAGTACAGGTCGGTTTCAATCTGTCGATTCGCCTTGTAGTGCTCGTAGAACGCCTTACGCCATTTGTTGGTACCTTCCCCAGCCACAACCACATCCGTGGCCTTGTAGGTCTTGACGATGTCACAGATCATGGTCAACGTCTCTCGAAACATGAGTTGCGCGCCATAATCGTCTTCCCGCTTGTCCTTTGGCAACGCCGCATGGCGAATGATCATGAGGCAGTTGCTCAGATCGACGAGGGCGGTTCTTCTGGTAGTTTGCATGTCGTGTCCAATCAGTTGTATTCGTCTAGCTTCTGCGCAGTGACCTCATTGACCAGCAGGAGGAATGCCAGATGCGCGGCAAACTCATCTTCCCCGGCATCAGCGGGGATGTAGTCGTTGTCGATGAGTACCTGTGACATCTTCTTCATGTTCACGCGCGTGCGTACGCGGATGTTGAGGTCTTCGTCGATGAAGAAGGTAATCGTGGATTCATCGTCTTCAGAGAGGTATGCCCCGGCAAGGGGCGCATCCTTCTTTCTTCGATTGATTACTGCCTCGCCCTGAGAACGGTAACGATTGGCGACTTGGCTGGCCTTGGACTTGGAGATACCCAACTCTGCGGCCACGTCGGCTACCGTGGGGAAGGTCTCGATGTCATTGAATACGTCAATGAACTGTTCTTTGTCTATTTTGGTGTTTGTCTGTTCTTCTTGTGACATGTAAAGGGTTCCATTGTTGTTCTTTCTATGACTCGGCTAGCGAGTCCAAGTTCACTATCGACGGCGTAATGGACGTGTCTCGCATAACTCAAACTGAATGCCATCGGGACGGTGCGCGATCTCCTTGCTTATGTAGTGCGCATAAGACATGCCGGCCTCGATCTGTTCACACCAACTGATGCGGTCGGGACAGGTAAGCGATATGGGCGCAGTGCATGCGGAAGCGCTCTCCCAAAGACCCGCAACGGTTGCGCGAATGTAGGCGATGTCGGATGCAGGAGATCGGTTCATCGGCAGTTCCAGCAGTATGTGCGCATGGAGTTTATCAGAACTGCCGCGCTCAAATGCGACCATGCACGGCAGACATGGCGTACCTCGGCGACCGACCAACTTCCGACGGACACCTTTCAGGAATCTGCCAACTGCTTGCCTAGCGCGGCATTCCGTGGTGTCTTCTTTGAAGTTGAGGGTCAGGAAATGGGTCCATCGAGCATCTTCCATCCAATCCACTATCTGATCCCGTAAGCGATATCTTGGGGTATCTGGTATGGATGCGGTCATCTATGCTAGACGGTCCTCTTGCAGGCACTACTATAGCCAAGGCGATTGGCACAACCAATCAGTATCCGGCACTGCTCAGGTCCACAAATCAAACGGTTCGCTTGATCCTCACTGCGGCGTGTACAGATCAAGGGGATGGTGAAAACGGTTCTTTTTATGGTTATGGCAGGATTGTATATGAAAGCGTTCGAGGTTCCAACTGCTGCGGATGTTGTGTCTCACTGGTTTCCACCTTTCGATCAAAAGGCATACCAACCACACCGATATCCATCCGCTCCTTCCGCACACATGTCCCCCGTCCCATTACTAGAAACATTCTGCGACTAGGATGCCACACAAAGAAAAGCCGGGACCACTTTCGCGGTCCCGGCTGATTCCTACCCTCAAAGGCTTTCAATCAAACTAATGATTACTTGAAGCCAAGCTGTAGGTTGCTCAGCGTTGCACGAGCGTAGAAGTCCGGGCTGTTCGCCAGCGACGTGGCGGTATCAGTGAACTTCGCGAACGCGTAACGTGTCATCAGGCTCAGACGCGGGTCGAATGAGACCGGATCACGAACCACACCAGAACTCATGATCGGCACGTATGGGCAGTACACGAACCCGGTGTCAAGCTCAGAGCTTCCCTTGTAACCCATCAGGACGTAGTCGCTGGATGCGTACAGGTCAACGTAAACGCGAATGCTTCCGTTGAAAGTACCCACGAACAGCGTGTCACGAGGAGTGAAGTCGCCGGACGAAGTCGCCGGGGTGAAGCTGTTGTTGCTTGCGTTGCGCAGCGCTGTCATGACGTTGGTCGTGCAGACCATCCAAGTAGCCCCGCCACGGAAGATCGACTTCGAGATGCGGTTGGACAGGTCAGAGAACCCGACAGTCAGGCCAGTGAACTTCTCACCAGCGTAACGACCGTCAGCCAACGCAAAGTCGAAGCTGTCGGTGATACCGGCAAGGTTGTTCAGTTCGCCAAGAAGCTCACGGTCAAGCTCGCGAGTGATTTCATCCGAAAGCAGGGAAACCAGTTCGGATTCAAGATCAAGTCCGTCGAGAGACTTGGAGTCCTGATCGGCTTCAATGGTCCAGTTCGCCTGCAACTTGCGAGTCGTGGCGGTAACGGTCTGATTCACGACCTCGGTGTTCATTGAATAACCACCTTGCGCCTCAAGTGCGTTGGTGATCTGGTCCTCGGTACGTGCGTCGGACGCGTCATATGCCTCACCAGAAGCGATCAGCGAGTACTTCTCATAGATGTTCTGGCCGTCGGCTTCATCGCCTGCGGTCACACTGGTTGAACCGCCGCCGGCTGCTACGTTTTCTGCATACATGTGGCGGATGGTGCGGACGAGACCAGTAGGTCCGTCAAGCGGCTGATTGCCTACCAAGTCCATGCTCAACAGGGCTGGCGTCACGCGACGGATCAGCGGCATGAACAAACGGTCATAGCGGGCAAAGTTGGAAGTATGAGACGTTTCCGCTCCGGCCGTCTCGTATAGCTTGGAAATCTCTTTCTTCGCATTGTCGAGAAGGACAGAAGTCAAAGTACGCTCACTGCCATCAAGACCTTCCAGCAGTTGCTCCTTCTTGTCATTCCAATTCTTGTCACTCATTTGTGTAGTCTCCTAAGATCAAGTGAGTCTTATCTTTATTTATGGTTATCGCCAATTTTCCTGAAATTTAGCGCTTGTGATTTACACGGGCCAGACGCAGAACTCGGGACCAATTGGGGTCGTCGTCCTCTTCAGAGACAGCGTTCTCGTTGACAACGCGGCCTTCTTCTGAAGTTTTGGCAGCGGCCTCGGAAGCCGCCTTTACGTCTTCCTCGTTCTCGTTCAAAACCTTGTCAACCGTCTTGTTATAACGGTCTTCCAACTTCTCGGTCGGAGTGTTTTCAAGGATGGTGTTCATCACTTCACGCGAACGTCCACTCAGGTCCTTGACCAAGCTCTCAATGATCTCTTCTCGTTCATGAGTCTCGATCTTCTTCTTGGCTTCATTCAACTCTTTCTTGACCTCTTCAAGCGACTTGCGAATCTGATGGTCAGACTCGCCAAACCCATAGCGCTCGAACTCGTCTTTGTACGCTTCGTAAATCTTGCGTCCAAAGTGCTCCTTCTTCGCTTCCGAGATGTCTTCCTTCAGTTCAACGAATTCCTTTTGCACTTGCTCGGAAACAGCCTTCTCGAACTGCTCGGACAACTTCTTGGCATACTCTTCCTTGAAGTTCTCCAGACGCTTGGCATAATCGACCTCGATGTTCTTGTAGTACTCGATGTCATCCTTCAGTTCGCTGATCTCTTCCTTGACCATCTCGTCCAACGCTTCGTATACGCGCTGGTTCAGGGCCTTCTTCTCATCAGCCAGCTTGGATGCATAAGTAGCTTCCAGCTCGTTCTTGGCCTCTTCCACGGCTTCTTGCTTGACGGATTCGATCTGTTCTTGAATGGCCTCATTGAGAGCGCCCTTCACTTCTTCAGACAGAACCTCGTTCTCCAGTAGTTTCTTGATGTCACTCATTTGTGTAATCTCCAAAGTGATATGGTTACTAGTATTTATGAAAACCGGGATATTCGGCCTTGCAGACCACAAGAATTGGCTACTTCTTGTGGTTCTGGAACGCGTTTCTGATGAACTTCTTCATCTCGTGTTGAAAATATAGCTGTGCCTTCTCATCATGAATGACGGCTTCGGCCAACTTGTTGATCTCGTTTTCATCCCGATACATGTCTAGGGATTCCCATACACTTTTCGGCACCGCCGACTGACAGCTTGGCGTCGCCACAAGGTCAACCGTGGACAAGTAGAAGTTGGTTACCTCTCCGGTAGACTCGTTGACACTGCCACTACCACGACTTGACACCCCGATGTTCACACCAGAGCTGATCAGCGACTCCGCAATCTTTCCCTTTGGCGTGGACAGGACAACCGAATTGCCAATGGCCTGATTCCCATTCATATCGATGTCAAGAAGCTTGTGAGAGACGTTCTCCAGCTTGATGTCGAGTGAATCTCGATGGTCCAGTTCGCCAAGGATGTGCCGGCCATTGCGAGCAGCCTCATTGATGAAGTCGGCTGCGCGCTTGATCTCGTCGATCTTGTAAGTGCGACCATTCTGGTTTTTGGTGCCGGCCTCCATGTATACACCCCGCAGATACAGACGCTTGGTATCTCCGTCCTCGGTAACCGGAGTGGGGTGGATGTCAAAGTTGTTCTCTACTAGAATCGTCATGTGTAGTCCTCTCCTTCTATTTATTCAATCAAAAAAAAGGCCCCCTTCCGGGAGCCTTTGTGGTCTACAATGCTTTTGTGGTCTGTTGTTCTTATTCGTCAGTATCAGCAACGTCAGTTAGACCACGAGTAAGCGATACAACCTTGTCATGCACGCGCTGCGTGAAGGTTTCCGTGTCACCATCAACGAAGGTTTGGACGATGTTACGTTCGTCCGTCTTCTCCGCCTGCTTTGTCTTCTCCGCCTTCTCCTCCTTCTCCTCCTTCTCCGCCTTCTCCACCTTCTTCACTGGTTGTTCCTGTGTCGCCATCTTCGTCTCCTGTCGTCGTTTTCGGATCGTCGTCTCCGTCACCCAAGCTAAGGGCTGATTTGTCCATCATCGCAACCTCTCTACTGACACGATCCACCACCTGTCGATGCATCTCTTTCTTGAACTCGTCTTCGTCGGTTGCCAAGAGGTCTATCAGAGACGGAACCTCGTCCGTATTGTCTTCTTCGTGTTCACTCATTATGTGTTTGTCTCCGTTGCCTTACGCTTCATTCAAGGGCCGCATCTTTTTCCATTCGCCATCAATGAACACTTCGAGTGCTTTGGTGTCTTCATTGATACGCGCAGGATGCCCCGTCAATCGCTGTAGCTGTTCGACAATCTGCTGCCCTGTATACTGGTTGTTGTTGTCTGTCATGTGTTCTATTTAGTCCTCAAAAACTGCCAAATCTCCCGCCACCGCCACCTTGGCCTCCTCCATCACCTAAATCGATGCCCGAGGAACTGAGTTCCTTCTTGGCTTTGGACCCGTCACCATAGACCAGATTGTATCGCTGTTCCTTGGTCAAACTCTTGATCTCGTCTTGCGAAAGTCCCTGCTCTTCGAGTTGCATGTACTCGTTCTCGGTCAGTTCCTCCTCCGAAAGTTGGAGGAACTTCTTCATCGAGAAGCGTTTGGATAGCCCGCGTACATTGTCAGACGAATTCTGAACATTGAGCAACATCTGGTTCTTCTCCGCCTCCTTGTACAGCGCAAAGGACTGCGGCGGTGAAATGTCAAAACTTACATCTTCAGAAGGGATAACGACATCATTCTTCTTGCAGTACGCCTTGAAGTTATGAAACAGCTCATGGGCCAACTTGACCTGAACCCGGCGCACGAATCCCAAGTAACGCATCTCGGATACATATAGAGACCCGACCCGACCATCATTGTACTGTTGTGGCTGTGTGTCTTGGCTGTAGGTGTCCATATATCCGGGCGGGATACGCAGGCCAAGCGCCAGCTTCTTGTTGAAGTACTGCAAGTCCGACAACTCACCAAGATTCTGTCCTCCCTGCATGGTGTCGATCTTGGACCCCCTGCCATCTCCGGTCTGCGGGATAAAGTAGTCCTCCTGCATCGATTGCGGATTGTAGTCCGTGTTCAGCGAGTCGTCCTGTGACACCTGTTTCTGGCGCATCTTGATCTTGAGGCGTTCCACGTAAGACTCTGCGCGCTGGACTGGCATGTTGCCGATATCAATGTAGAACACGCGCCGTTCAGGAGCACGCACCACGCGATAGATGACAATCGCGTCTTCAAGGAGTTGCAGCTTGCGCCAAACCGTAAACACCCGGTCAAGGACAGACTGTCCGAATGGACCGTCTCCGACCTTGAGAATCACCAGTTCCTCAATCGGAATCTTGGCGTAGTCTTGACGATTGCCCGCTGAGAGAGACCCCACATCATCACCCTCTTTGTTCATGTAAGAGCTTTTGTCGTTGTACAGGTAATGGCTGACCACGGAATCATCATTGGCGTCGAGTATGTAGCCGTGCAGCCGCTCAGGAACCAAGTACTTCAGAGAGGCATCGGGTTGAATCTGTAGGAAGCACGCCCCATACTTCAATGCCTCGCGGACGTAGTCATAGAAGTAACGACCCAAGGCCGTGCGTTTCTCCCACCGTTCTCTCATCCGTTGCAGGGTGTTCATCGTGGTCTTGTTGATTTTGCCGCTGTCATCGAATTCGAGTATGAACGGACGCTCTTCGTCCGCGTTCATACTGGACACGTCCTCGGCAATCACGTCCAAGGCGCGGGCAATGTCTGTGGTGTTGTCCATCTGGTCATACCGATGCAGCTTGGTTCGCCGCTTGCCCTGATTCGAGATAAGTCGTTGGTACCAGTTGTAGTGCCGGCTGACATCGTTGCTGATGCCAAACCCACCATTGGTTGCCTCTTGAAGAGCGGAAGCGGTCGAAAAGGCATTCATGTTGACCGGCTTCCAGTTCTTTTCGCTGATTGATACTGTCATAGAGCACTCTCCTGTTGCCGCGTATTTATGCTGAAGATTCGCATAAACCTCGGAGATATTTAGGCAAGCGCAATATGTGCTCTATTATTGGGTCTGATCCCGGCTGACGTGGCCGTAAATTGCACCGATACGATCTGAAATTTCACCTATCGACAAGCGGCTTTCGTTTGGTTCCACAATCCAGATATTGAGGGTTCGGTGGCTAAATAGAGATTCGGCCGTACCCAAATAGACAATCCGATGGGAGTATTCCAAGAGGCGATTGATAACGCGGTTGTCCTGCCTTGTTGTCATGAAGAGGAAGTCATAGCGCCCGGCATTGTCGGCCGCAACATCAAACAGCTTCTTGACCGCAACGCCGGCCCGAAATGCCGGGTCGATGTACAGATAGCCGAGTTCCATGTCATGCTTGATAGCAATCGTCCCGACCATCTGTCCGTCCCCGGTGAACAGGCCAAAGGCCATTCCACGGCTACCAAGCTTCATCTCCAACTTGGCTGGAGTCAGCTCCCACGAAAGTTGCTCGCCGTCGTTGACGAGATCACAAAACTGCGGATACTCATCGGTGTCGATTTCGCGTGCGTAGTAATCAGTCATCGGATTCGTCCAGTAGGTCTTGCCAGTGTTGATAGAGACGCTTGGTCACTCGGCGCAGAGAATCGGGGTTCAGCGCCTCGTACCAGTTCGGATCGAAATAGCGACGGATAACAAACTTCTTGAAATCGTCGAAGTCAGATAGCAGGAACGCCTTTTGTCCCCCACTCATCCGATCCCAATCCTGATCGAGTTGGTGCGCCGCTTCCTGATAGAAGGTGTTCAGTTCGACCGGCTGATTGTAGTATGCATCGTTGTCGTTGGTCGAACCGGTGTGCATCTTGTAATTGGGATTGTTGGAAACGTAACCCCCGCTCCTCCGATCATCCAGCAGATGCACGTACTCGTGTATGAACATTCGTATGGTGTGCTGCGACTGAAGCAAAGTTTCGGTGATCAACTTGTAGTTCAATTCCATGGTGTTGCGGGACGAAAACAGCTTGATATCGGTCCCTTCGGGTACACGATCTGGATAGAGATAGACCTTGTCTCCCAAGTGACGAACAACGGACTTGACATCAATGTCATCAAAGGGGAGAGTGATTGTATGGCCCCCCATTTCAGTTGAAATGGATGCGTTCTCTGTCTGCGGACTGATGCTCAGACGAAACATGTACAGCGGCCGATCCGGGTCGTCGTTGTCATAAACCCGGTTGGTCAAATGAAGCACAGACATGGTCCATGCATCGTATAGTGTAAACTGATCCACCGTTCGATCAGACACCTGATTTATGTGTTTCATGAATTGGTGTGGGTCCATTCGATGGATGCTCTGGACGATATCCTTGAGAACCCGAAGGCCCGTGGTTCGGGCATCTCTATCGGCACCTGCATTGGCCTCCAGTAGTTGCTCGATCTTCATGTCTGCTGGCGTCCCATGGTCTGCTGAAGGTGTTTCCATGTCTGATACATCCGCTTGTTCAAGCGGCGCTCGGTATCACTGTTCATGTGCTCTGCGAAATAGTCCGGCAGGTACGTCATGAACATCTGTTTGAATGCATCGAAACTATTGAGAATCCGTGACCAATCATTGATATGGTTGTCTCGTCCCTCGGGTCCACTCCCGTACATGTGTTGACGAAATGTGTGCATGGCCGCTTGAAAGTGTGCGTTGAATTCAGAAGGGGAATTGACATACCCCGAAGCATTGTTGAGCGGATTCTTGACGCCGCCCTTCTCACCGGAAACATAACCGTGCGAGCGGATATCATCGTACAAATGGATGTACTCATGCATGAAGGTATCTTCTTCCTGAGAGAGCACTTCCACAACTACATCCTTGTGTACCTCTGGAGGTGAAGGGTTCGCCATGAACTCATGGAACGACATGTCATGGCCCCGTTTCAACTCGTCGTCGACGTAGTTCACGGTGCGCTTTCGCCCCTGAATGTTGATCAATATGAGCCGTTCCCGGCCAACCTGCTGCGAGAACGGATTACGCATGAATGCCCCACGGGCCATAGGAGAATCCAGTTTCATCAAAAGCACGAAATCCGTTTCTTCGTCATGACGTCCCAACAGGCGCGGCACATCGATGGGGTAGCGCATGGCAGCACCCACTGTATGCTGAAACGTGGCATTGTCCACGTCTATGAGAACGTCGACAAAACGGCTCGACGGCATCGAATCGAGGCGAACCACGATATCCGAAAACAGGCTGTATGCGCGCTTGCGGATATCTGCATCGACCGCTGCATTGGCCTCCAGCACTTGAAAGAGCCGCATCAGACCCCCTCTTCCACTACGCCTAGCAGGTTGGCATAGGCTTCGGTCTCATCATCCGAATAGTCACCACCGAGTTCCGTCAACATCTTGTCGCGCGCAATCGCATAATAGTAATCCGCACCATAGAACATCATCTCCAGTCCGGTCTTGGCCGCATGATTCATGTCACGCATATCGATCTCTCGTGGCGCGGTACGCTCCCACACGGGAGATTCATACAGATCGTACAATGAGTCTTCCATTGCATCATTACCGTCCGTTCCAAGCAACTGTATGCGCGCACTGCGCTTCTCCCAATCGATATGGCTCTGAAACACACTTCGGTCACCATTACGAAAGAACCCGACAACCCCCGAAGAGAAATCCCGCTTGCCATCCGCAGTGAAGTGTTCCAGTTCGTTCATGTAGAGCCGATAGAACTCTCTCACGGTCTCGGTGTTCAACGACAGACTGTCACTACCCTCCGTGACAAAGATGCGTGTGTCATTGGTCGGGAATACCACGTAGGGCTCACCATAGCGCACGGCCTCGCGCACATCGCCCGTGACAAAGGCCGCACGCAATCTAAGGCTCCCAATGTCATAACCGAACTGCACAATCTGGTTGTACACGAAGTTCCGAAACGGACCGTCTCGCGTGGCCTCTCCGGAGGTCGGACGGCGGTCCGTACGAATCGACTTGCGCAGCAAGTCCTTGTTCGCGTCGCGCAAGCCTCGATAGACAGGTTGGGTGGTTACCGACAAGAACTTGGAACACTCATGGTCCATTGATGCGAAGAATTCGTGCGCCTGCATGCCCGTTAATCCTCCGGCGTGTCCGCTTCGTTCACCTTCTTCTCCACCATGTCATTGAACTTGTCGATGGTGCGCTTATCGAGGTTGCTCAGCATGATCTCGCCTTTGTGCGCGCGATTGTACTGCGCACCCATGAAGGCATTGATCGCATCGAGTTCATCTTCACTCAATTCATCACCACCAAGTGCCAGTAACCCCGGAAGACCCTTGTCGTTATCGATCATGGTGCGGGTTTTGCGGGCCAAACGATCAATCTTCCGGCTCATGTCCATGATCTTCTGCATCGAATCGCCATCGCCGCTTGTAGCAACTTGCTTGATCAGGGCGTCTCGATCCTCCACCATGTCATTGAGCTTCTTGATGTTGCGCCGCACCTTGCCACTGCCAAACTCGGGCAGTATCTTCATCAGGGCGCCGGCCGCGCCAACAACGACCAGCGCGCCAATACCTCCGGACAACGCACCCCCCGTCAATGCCGTGGTAGTCCCAATGAGTGCCATGCGCAATGCAGACCAGAACGGGATATGCATGCCGAGCTTGTTGTCGGCCATGATATTGGCGGCATCCAATCCGATGAATGCCGCATCTGCCATGACCGCCCCGAGAACACCCTTACCAAGGACCTTGACGGCGTCACCGGTCTCATGCCAGAAGCCTTCCTGCACCGGGTCGTGGCTTTGATTTACCAGTTCATTCAGTTTCATTCAAATACCCTTGTCCAGTATTTAGCGACTAAATACGATACGAAGACCTCTTCCAGAAAAGACCCCTAAATAGAAGCGATATGGCATCGATCTCTCACAACATCAAAGACGATTGGGAAGACATGTATGATGGCTACGACAGCCACACGGTTGGTCTTGGTACGATCAGCCCCAACATCTATGCGTCGGATCGCTATCGCAAACGCAAACAGGACAAACTCCTGATCGGTGGCCTGTCAGAGATCGTCTATGCAGGCATGGAGCATGATCGCATGCCCATGGTGTGGACCATGGGTTATGAGCCGGCCTACAACACGGTGATCGGCTGGAACGCGCACTATGTGCCGATCAAGATCAGAATGGCCATGGCCAAGTTCATCCTCGAAACGAACGTTTCCCGCATCAAGAGTAACCAGCCACTCATGCTCGACTATCATGCCATGAAGCGCCGTATCCCGGAATCGCAATACATTGTGCGTCGATACAAGACGGTCGGGATTCACGTGGTAGGGAACATACCGCTGGCAGATTGGAAAGAGGCACTACAAAAGACTTCGACGTGGTCTAATCACTATCGCGTATACATGCACCAGTAAGATCACGCGCTACAGCACGTCCTACTTCTCGTTGTCGTCCTTC
>Ga0102944_1001311_pt1 | contig 16736 bp, 15 predicted proteins | sample SalPonD_shore_MG_FD_78172 | JGI IMG/M metagenome (GOLD analysis project Ga0102944, IMG submission 78172) | Salt pond soil microbial communities from South San Francisco under conditions of wetland restoration - Salt Pond MetaG... | ecosystem: Environmental > Aquatic > Marine > Intertidal zone >...
CATCGCTCCGATTGGCAGCCCCGATGGACCTGACACGCGTCACCTCCCCCCCCCCCCCCCCATGAACCCTAAGGCGTTCACTACGATCGCACAATTTGGTGCCTCTCACCGCTGCCAGCGCACCCCCGACACCCCGCCACCAGCGCTGGCAGCGGGAGGACCGGGAGAATCCGGTGGGCCGCGTGCCCTCACCGCCGGGAGCGATCGGAAAATCTGTATCGTTTCCCGACGATTTATACTTATCTTATCACCACGTATGTGTATGGAATCACAGAGAGGATTGCCATCGAGTGTCTTCGATTGGCCTTTTCGAGTACCGATCCTTCGTAAGTATTCACCCCAATGACAGGTAGGGAGTTATCTATGCGCAAATGGATTATCGCTGTACTGGCCCTTCTGATTGCTTCTCCGGCCCTGCAGGCGGAAGAGGGGATGTGGATGTTGAACGATCTGCCCATGCAGGAACTGCAGGCCGCCGGCTTTCAGCTGTCCCCCGGGGATATCTACGACCCGGCTGCCCCGTCCATCTCGGACGCCATCGTCCAGATCGGCGGCGGCACCGGCTCGTTCGTCTCCTCCCGGGGATTGGTGATCACCAACCATCACGTGGCCTACTCCGCGCTCCAGCGGATCAGCTCCAGCGGCCAGAATTACGTCAACACCGGCTTCCAGGTCTCCGACCGGAGCGACGAAGTGTACGTCCCGGGTTTCAAGGCCTACCTGGCGGTGGAATTCACCGACGTGACCAGGCAGATTCTCCGCGGTGTGAACCGCCGGATGGCCCCGGCGGACCGCGAAAAAACCATCCAGCGGAACATCAACGCCCTGGAGGAAAAATACGCCTCCTCCAACCCGGACCGGTTCCGGTTCGACGTCAACAAATTCTACAGCGGGCAGAAATATTACCTCTTCAAGTACCTGAAATTCGAGGACATCCGCCTGGTGTACGCGCCGCCCCTGACCATCGGGAAATACGGCGGCGACGTGGATAACTGGATGTGGCCCCGGCACACTGGCGACTTCGCCTTCTTCCGGGTCTACGCCAGCCCGGACGGCCAAACGACCACCCACAGCGAGCAAAACGTGCCCTATCAGCCGAAACGGTTTTTAAAATTTTCCAATGATGGGCTCAGCACGGGCGATTTTACCTTCATCATCGGCTATCCCGGCCGAACCCAGCGATATCGCAGCTCCTATTCCGTGGCTCACGCCATCCGCCAGAGCTACCCGTACGAAATCCGGATGTACACCGACGCCATCAACCTGATCAACCGGGAAACCGCCGATAACGAAGACCTCCGGATCCGGTACGCCAATACCCTGGCCAGCCTGAACAACTATCACAAAAATTACCAGGGCATGCTGGAGGGCCTGCAAAAGGCGGATTTGGTATCTCAAAAGCAGCAACAGGAGGCACAGTTCCGGCAGTGGATGGATCAGCAGCGTTCCCGCGATCGGACGTATGGCGACGTGCTGCCCGGCCTGCAGCAGACCTACACCCGGGTGGATTCCTCCTTCGACCAGGAAATGGACCTCTCCAGCATGAACTGGCTGGTCAAAACCTATAATGCGGCTTCCGTCATCGACAAATGGTCCGTCGAAAAGACCAAGCCCAACGTGGATCGGGACAACCAGTACACCGACGCCAACTTCCCGTCCCTGAAAGAACGCATCCAGCTGATGCAGAACCAGTTCGACCCGGCGGTGGACGCCGAGATGATGAAATACTTCCTGACCCAGCTGGCCGCTCTGCCGGCGAACCTCCAAGTCACGCCGTTGATAAACGCGCTGGACCGGTACCGGAACATCCCCCGGCAGAAGGCCATCAACCGGTTCGTGGACAGCCTGTACAGCCACACCGCCCTGACCGATCCCGACCGGCGCACGGCCATGTTCGACATGAGCCGGAAGCAGTTACAGGGACTCCACGACAGCATGCTGGATTTCGCCATGTCCCTCCGGCCGCTCAAGGACCGGCTGGAGGCCTCCGACAAGGGCATCGACGGCCGGTTTTCCGAACTGCGTTCCACCTACATTCAGGGCTTGCAGGACTGGCAGGACGGCAACATTTACCCGGACGCCAACTTCACACCCCGGCTCACCTACGGCACGGTAAAAGGATATTCTCCCAGGGATGCGGTCTGGTACGAGCCGCTCACCAGCGGCAAGGGTGTCCTGGAGAAATATACCGGGAAGTGGCCCTTCGACATGCCGGAGAAACTGCTCCGGCTGCTGCAGGATCGCTCCTATCCCGACCGGTTCAACGATTCCAATCTCCACGACGTGCCGGTGAATTTTCTGCACACCACCGACATCACCGGCGGGAACTCCGGCAGCCCGGTGATGGACGGCCGGGGGCGATTCATCGGGATCGCCTTCGACGGCAACTGGGAGAGCATCGTGGCGGACTGGGTCTTCATCCCGGAGATCACCCGATCCATCAGCGTGGACGCCCGGTACATCCTGTTTATCCTTCGGGAATACGCCGACAACGAGTACGTGCTGAACGAGCTGGAGATCGAATAGCCATGCCCCTGGCCGCCATCGATATCGGCACCAATTCCACGCTCCTGCTCATTGCCCGGCAGGAGGGCGGCCGGCTGGAGCCGGTGGCCAACCGGGTGGAGATCACCCGGCTGGGCCAGGGCGTGGATAAAACCGGCCGGCTGCATCCCGAGGCCATGGACCGCACCTTTTCCGTCCTCGCGGAGTACGCGGAGATCTGCCGAAAATACCAGGCGGAACCAGTATTGATAGGCGGCACCAGCGCCCTGCGGGACGCCGCCAACGGGCAGGACTTCCTGGACCGGGTCCGCAACGAACTGGACTGGGAAATCCGGATCCTGACCGGAGACGATGAAGCCCGGATCACCTACACCGCCACCCGGCACGAATTCGGCGACCTGGCGGGCCGGTTCCTGGTGATGGATATCGGGGGCGGCAGCACGGAATTTATCTATGGGAATAAAAAAGAAGCCTCCTTCGCGGTCAGTGTAAACATCGGGTCCGTGCGGCTTACCGAACAGTTCATTGCCGGCGACCCGCCGGCTGATTCCGACCTGGGACAGATACGGGAACACGTCCGCGCCCAACTGGAAAAAGAGATGGGCCGCCCCGACATCACCCCGGACGACACCACTTTGATCGGGGTGGCCGGCACGGTCACCACCCTCCTGGCGGTGGAAAAGGAAATGGACGAATACGTGCCGGAACAGATTCACCGCCAGCCCCTGACCTTCCGCCAGGTGGAAAACCTGCTCGCCCGGTTTGCCTCCCTGCCCTACGATCGTCGCAAGGATCTGCCGGGCCTGCACCCCCGGCGGGCGGACGTGATCATCGCCGGGACCGCCATCCTGCTGGAAACCATGGACGTGTTCGGGTTTCCCCGGCTGCTGGTGAGCGACCGGGGCGTGCGGTACGGGCTGCTGTACGACTACCTGGAATCTCTGGGAAAAGGCGAGGATGAATAACGAGTGACGATGGACGAGTAGGAATTGCTAAAATAAAACCTATGAAGAAGCACAGGATCACCACCCATGCCGCCAACTGAAGAAAAACACATGCAGGACCTGGCAATCGGCCGGAAGGCCACTTTTACCAAGACCATTGCGGAAAGTGATGTGTACTTATTCGCCGGCCTCACCGCCGACTTCAACCGGATCCACGTGGACGAGGAATACGCGAAAACCACGCCGTACGGCCAACGGATTGCCCACGGCTTTCTCATTGCCTCGCTGGTCCAGCCCTGCACCAGCCAGCTGACCACCCCGGGCGGTGTATCCCTCAATTACAACTTCGATATGAAGGCCCCGGTCTTCATCGGGGACACCGTCACGTCCAGCGCGGAGATTATCAAGAAGCGGGAGGACAAGCCGGTGGTCACCCTGCGGATCCAGTGCATCAAGCAGGACGGCACGGTGTGCATCGACGGCGAAGCGGTGGTTTATATGATCAGCGACAAGCAGGGCGGCTGATCTCCTGCGGCCGGCTACCGGGCCGACTCCAGGCTCACCGTGAACCGTCTCCGTTCGCCGTTCCGCACCACAATCAGGTCCACGACCTCCCCCGGTACAAAATCCTGCAGCGCATAGGTGTAATCATAGATATTGTTGATCTCACGGTTGCCGAAGTGTACGATAACGTCACCGGACTGCAGTCCCGCCTCTTCCGCCGGGCCGCCGGGCAGCACCTCGGTAATGCGCAGTCCCTGGATGGTCGCGGCATAATCCGGGATGATGTGCAGGGACACCCGGTACTCCAGGGCCCGCCGCACCGGCTGCTCCGAGGCGGTGAACGGCAGCGGTCCCCCGAGACTGTCCAGGCTCCGGACTACCGCCGCAATATACCGGACGATGCCGGTATACTCCGGATACTCGAGCTTGTCCCAGTCATCCGAGGGCCGGTGATAATCCCGGTGGACCCCGGTAAAAAAGAACAGCACCGGGATATCCCTGGAATAGAAGGAGACGTGGTCGCTGGATTCGTAGCCCTGCATGGTCGTTTGCAGCTCCCAGTGAAACTGCCGGTTCGCCCGGGTCAGCAGGGAGTCCCAGACGAGCGTGGAATTCGTCCCGCCCACGATGAGGGTGCTGTCCACGGGGCGGCCGATCATGTCCATGTTCAGCATGGCCAGGGTGCGGTCCAGGGGGAAAGGCGGATGCTCCACGTAGTGCCGGGATCCCAGCAAGCCTTCTTCTTCTCCGGAAAAGGCCGCGAAGATGATGGTATGCCGGGGCGGCGGGGTGCCGGCAAAGTACCCGGCCAGTTCCAGCAACGCCGCCGTGCCGGAGGCGTTATCGTCCGCGCCGTTGTGGATGGCCCGGGTGCCCGGCGCCAGCGAGCCCTGGCCCCCCAATCCCAGATGATCATAGTGAGCGCCGAGCACAATGGCGGAATCCCGGGCGCCCGGGGCGGTGCCGGCCAGCACGCCGATGACGTTCTCACCGTTCTTGTGCATATAATGCAGGTCCGTGCGCATCCGGGCCTGCACGTTCCGGAACAGGATGCCGCCGCCCACCTTGTGCAAATTAAGCTGCGCCTGGATCTCCCGCAACGAATCCGCCTGCCGGGCAAACAGCGGTTCGAACGGGGCGCGTTTGGCGGAAAGGGCCGGGATCCCGGCATCCCCGGCCTGGTCGTACTGCAGCCGGATCAGGCGGTCCTCCGGATACGGTTCCGGTCCGGGGATAACAATCAACCCCGCGGCCCCGTGGCGCAGGGCATTGCTGGCTTTGTAGCGCAGGGACAGGTAGGATCCGAATTCCCCGTGGGGGTTATCCCCTTCCGGACCGAAGCTCAGGATCAGTACGATCTTGTCTTCCACGTTCAGGCCGGCATAGTCGTCGTATCCCAGGGAATCCGCCGTGATCCCGTAGCCGGCGAACGCCAGGGGGCCGGTGACTTCCCCGGAGCTGCTCAGTCCCAGGGGCCGGAAATCCTGCTCCATGGTAAACGTGCGCACGGAATCGCCGAACTGCAGCCGGAAGGCGTTACCCGGCCCCGGCTCCACTCCGGCGACGTAATCGAAGGTCTGGTAGTATCGTCCCTGACTGCCCGCGGGAATTTTGGCGGCTTTCAGGGCCTCCACGATGAAGGCGGCCGCCCTGGTGGCGCCCGGCGTCCCGATGCGTCGCCCCTGCAGCTCGTCGGAGGCTAAATACCGGACGTCGTGTTGGAGATCCCCGGTGGTAATCCGGGCGGAGACCGGCGGCCGTGACTCCCGGTTTGCGCATTGCATAAAACCGGCGGTGAGCAGCACCGTGAGGAGGAGGATCCTCCAGCCCGGTGCGCCGGCCATGCGGAAGTTCGGTCTGCTCATGAACCCATCCTGTCCTGCCGGCCGCCCTGCTGCCCGGGACCCGGGCACCGGCCGCCGGCTGTTTATTTCTCTGGCAGTAAATACACCGTGCTGACGGTGACCCGCTTCACCCCGGCTTCCGAGAGGGGCAGGGTATGATATTTTCCGTGTAACCACAACGGGGTCTGATCGGCGTAATGCTTATTCAGCGGATGGCCGGACTGGCCGCTGTAAATGACGCTGAGGGCGCCGTCCGGATCCGCCAAATCCGTGATTTGGCGCATGGAGGGGCCTAACACGCTGGCGTAGGGCTTCCCGAAATCGAACTCACCGTTGTTCACGGTGGTGCCGGACCCCGCCTTCTCGAAGGGTCCCACGTTCAATCCGAACAGGAGATCGGCCATCCGGCTGTTCCGGCCGATGGAGTGGTAAAAGGTTACCGTGTGGATCCGCCCCCACTGCCAGTCCCACATGCTCCGGCCGTATTGCTCCCGCAGCCACCGGACCGCTTGCTGTAGCGATCGCCGCAAAATAATGTCCCGGTTCTCGAACCCCGGGGTGCTCACGTCATCCCACCAGGGATTGATGGGCCGCTCCAGCAGGCTGGTCAGGTTCTTGATGGGATCGCTGGGCAAACCGATAAACCGGTTGAACAACAGGTCGCCCATTTCATCCCGAAAGGTGTTCCGGACCAGGTTGAGAAAGGCGACGTTAAACACGGTGGCGGGAATGGACGAGGTGTCCATCCGGTAGTCCCACCGCTGCAGCCAGTCCAGGACCGCCTCCATGTAGCGGTCCTTCACCTGTTCTCCCTGGAATGCCTTCAGGAAGTACGGGGTGATTTCGCGGGCGTGGGGGGAAAGGCAATCCATCTGGAACTCCTGGAAATCCTTCGTCGTGAACACTTGTTTGGTTTTCAGGAGCTCCAGAATCCGTTCGATGCGGGAGGGGGGTTCGTACATGTTCGAAATATAATGGCCGAACGCGCGGTCATCGACGGTTTTATTATTGGCCGTCGCGATGTACCCCTCCTCCGGGTTGAACCGGGCCGGCATCTGGTTCGGCATAATGTAGCCCACCCATTCGTTGCGGTTCAGGTCGCCCCGGATAGGCATGTTTCCCGTGCCGTGCCGGCGGATGGGGATCTTCGCGGCCACCCGTAACCCGATATTGCCCCGGTGGTCGGCGTACACGAAATTTTGCCCCGGCACTTCGAACCCGTTAACCCCCCGGTTAAATTCCTCCCAGTTGGATGCCTTATTCACCCGGTATATGGCGGTCACCTCATCCGACACCTGGGAGCCGGTCCAGGCCATGGAGACCAGCTGATCGGATTCCCTGGCGATGGGATGGACGTCCGAAATAATCGGTCCGTGGTGGGTGACCCGTACCCGGATGCTGTCGTCCGGTTCCCCCTTGATGTGGATCAGCTCGGTGCGCCGCTGCATCCCGGACCACTGGCCCTCGTACATGTACAACAGCGGATTGTCCGGGTCCACCCGTTCCACGAAGAAGTCGGCATCGTCCGCCATCACGTTGGTCAGCCCCCAGGCGATGGAATCGTTGTGCCCGATCACCACCAGGGGCAGGCCGGGAATGGTGACGCCGGCTACGTTGATGTCCGGCGCCCGGAGGTGCATTTCATACCAGCGGGACGGCTGGGAATATCCCAGGTGGGGATCGTTGGCCAGAATCGGCTTGCCACTGAGGGAATGCTCGCCCGACACTACCCAGGCGTTGCTCCCGATATGGGATCCCGGCATCCCCATGAATCTCCGGAACCCTTCGTCCAGCGACAGGAACGGCAACAGCTGGGCCGCGATTCGTCCACCGGTGCCGGGAATGACGTAGGGTTTATCCTCGGGATAGGCCGGAAAAATATCCTGCCCTTTCTGCTCGCCCACCTGGTCGTAGATGGCTCCGATAACGATATCCTGGTGCCAGGCGATGTTCAGCTCCCAGGCCATGAGGCGAATGATGCCCAGGCTGTGTTCCACCTTCCAGGGTTCCGGGGTGATGTTCAGCAGCCGGTATTCCACCGGCAGGTCGTCCCGGTGGGTCCGGAGATAGGCGTTGATACCGTCCGTGTAGGCCTGTACCACTTTCAGGGACTGGGGATCGATATGTTCTTTGAGCCGCTCGGCCAGATGGTTAAACCCGATGGTGCGCAGCAGTTTGTCGTACTCCAGTGCGTCCGGCCCCAGAAATTCCGCCAGCCGGCCCTGGACGGCCAGCCGGGAGAGTTCCATCTGCCACATGCGTTCGGAGGCAGCCGTGAATCCCGCGGCAAAATAGAGGTCCGGCTCGTTCTGCGCCCGGATATGGGGCACGGCGTACCGGTCGAAATGAATGGTCACCGAATCCCGGAGACCGCCCAGATGCAGGGTCCCCCGGTAGGCCGGTTCCGCCGAGTGCATCGAATGCCGGTAATTCATTATGATCACCAACCCGGAAATCACCACCACCAGTAGCAGGCCCAGGATGATTAACAACACTTTTTTCATACGATTCTTGCTCCAGACATAGACTCACTGTTTGCCGTCCGCTTCACTGACCGGCCGACTGCTGATCTTCTGTGACCTCCGGAAGCAGCGGGCGTACCGCTTCCAGAACGTCGGCCGGGGTGACCAGGTCCAGGCACTGATATCCGTAGGGACAGTCAATATAACATTTCGCCGCCCGGCAGCTGACTTCCTTCCAAAGCGCCGGATGCCGGGGGTCCTCCAGTTCGTTCCACTCCCGGGGATTGGTGGGGCCGAACACGGTGACGGTCGGGATTCGCACGGCCGAGGCCAGGTGCCGTACTCCGGAATCGTTCCCGATATAACAACAGGCCCGGCTCAACACGTATCCCATGGTATTGAGATCCTGGAATTCCAGGAGCGCCGCCGGACGTTCGGCCATGTGGGCCCGGGTTTCCTCCAAAAAATGATATTCGTTGGGGCCCCCCACCAGGACCACCGGGAGGCGGTGCTCCCGAACAAGGGTATCCGCCACCCGGGCGAAATGCTCCGGGGGCCACAGTTTGTGGGGCACCATGCTGAGGGGCGCCATGGCCGCAAACCGGTCCGAACTGCCGATCCCCGCCTCGGTCAGCCGCTGCTCCCCGGCCCGTCGGCCCTCATCGCTGGGGAAAAAATCCATTGCCACGCCGTCCGGCTCATAGCCCAGCATCCGCACCGCGTTCAGCCGGACATCCGGGACGTAGGAGGCCGCCGCCGGCGACGGTTCGATGTACCGGTGATACGCCCGCCGCCGCACCCGCTTGTCCAGCCCGATCCGCAGCCGCGCTCCTGAGGCCAGGCTCAGAAAGGCGCTCCGGGGGTTGGCCAGAAAATCCACCGTCAGATCGTACCGGCGCTTCCGGATGCGCCGGGCCCAGGCCAGCGTATCGAACGTCTTGGAGGGATCCAGTAAAATCAGATGATTAATGGCGGGATTGTCTTCCAGCAGGTCTTTCATGGGTGCATCCACCGCCACGTCGATGGTGGCCTTCGGAAAGGCCTTGCGGAAGGCCCGGATGGCCGGCGTGGTGAGCAAGATCTCTCCCACCCGTTTGACCACCAGAATCAGGATGGAATCGATTGGTAACCCGTATGTGTCGCCGGAAGCATTCATAAATGCCGTAATATACAAGGACGAACCTCCGCTGGCAATCTGCGTTTGTCCGGGCTCCGGCCGGGTCATGGGATTCTCACTTCAGGAATACCTGGGCGGCCCGCACAAAGAAATAAACGGCCAGCGCCAGGAGGACCATACCCAGCCAGAACCTGATCCGGCGCTGCGTCCGATCCGAAATGAGTTTCTTGGTATGGTGAAGCACCAGCATCAGGGTGGTGAGATACGATCCCAGCCCCAGGCCGCCGCACAATAAAAAGGTCAGGTACACCGTAGGATCAGGTGACCCGATCAAATGGAGCTCCTGTAGGAAATGCAATCCGAACAGCCACCACAGGATCATCATGGGGTTGGTGACGGCCAGGGAAAAGCCCGTGACATAGGAAAGGCGTTTGCTGCGCAACAGGGTCACGTTCACCGAAGAGGGATCCATGTCCCCGCTTTGCCGGATAGTCAGCACCCCCAGGATGACCAGCAGCACGCCGCTGACCAACCAGAACCAGACCATCACGGTCTGGTTCTGGAGAAACCGGGCGATGCCGAAAAAGGCGATCGCCCCGTACATCACGTCGGAGGAGACGGAGCCCAGGACCACCATAAATGCCGGCAGCAGGTATCCTTCCAGGGATCGCTTGGCGATTTCCACCTGGGTCGCCCCCACCGGGATGGCCGTTAAAAACCCCATCCCGTAGACCAACAGAATAAATTCCACCGTTTTCATAGGGCCGTCACACCGGATCTGCTCATCGTGATTGCGGTTTTGATTTTAGCGTTCGGACGTTGATCGCAGGGTTTTCATCTTCAGGTAATACCCGATATCCCTCCCGATCCGTTCGGCGGGCACCCGCTGGAAACAGCGGACCTGTTTGCAGATTTTCGCCCGTTTATTGATACAAGTGATATTGCGGCAGGGGCTGTCGGCGACATAGGTTCGGGCCGGCGCATCCTGATTCGCCGGCATGAAGCCGGGGGCCAGGGAATCATAGCCGTAGATCCGTGCCGGGGTGGCGCCGAACACGCCGAAGACGGCCGTCCGGTTGCGGAACCGGTAGTCGCCGTTCCGGATCCGCTTACGGGCGGCCCCCACGTGCAACGGACCGCTGTCTCCGCTCACGAATACGTCGCAGCGATCGATCAGGGCGGCATAGGCGTCGAAGGGGAGGGTGGCCGGGACCACCACCAGCCGGCGCCGCAGCCGGACGGGCAGCTGCGCCAGTAATCTCCGGTGTAAATCGGGGATCTTCTGGCCGGCGCCCAGTAACAGCCGGACATCCAGGTGCAGCAGCCTCCGGAGCAACTCCACCTGGCTCGCCACGGGTATCCGTGTAAAACGGGAGGAGGCCTCCGGGTTGTACAAGATCAGCGGCTCGCCGGTGAGGAGGTCGTGCCCGTACAGGAAATCCATCGCCTCCTGGACCGCGTGCGGGGACAGGGTGACGCTGGTGCCGGAAAACGGCCGGAGGACGGCGGGATTCCGGAGTGTCGAAAACAGCCGGTGGACGTAGTAATAGGCCTGCCAGACCACATGGTTAATGACCTCCGGATCCTGCTCATTGTGCACCAGGGTTGCCGCCAGCAGCCGGTAATCCAGCACCCGCCGCCGCTCCGTGGCTAGCTGCTTCCGCTTGAAAAACGGCGAGTAGTTAATAATCAGATCATAGTCCCGCTCCGCACACAGCTGGTCCAGGTTTCGCACATCGCTCATTTCCGGGATAGGCGCCCGGGTGAACAGCGGATACAAGGTGGTGATATCCGGATTCCCCTCGATGAGCCGGGCGGCCGCCCGGTTGACCATGTAATCGATGGTGGCCTCCGGGAAATACTCCCGCAAGGCGGCGATCCCGGCCTGCATATTCACGGCGTCCCCGATATTCAGATCGGAAATCACCAGGATGCAGCCGAACTGCTTCACCCGCCGGACCCTGTGTAGATCCTGCCGGTGGAAAAATCGCGTCAGCCGCCGGCTGCCGGCCGTGGCAAACAACAGGCGGTCCAGCAGCCGGGCCCCGGTGACAGGCATCAGGTCGGTGAGCCGGCTGGCCACGTGGAACGGGATCCTGAGCTGTTTGATTTTCTTCCGCGACATGGGCGGCAGTTTGACGGACTCCGGACCGAACGAATTCACCCCGGTCCCGGGAGGGAAAGAACGGGCTACAATGACGCTCCGGCGTCCCTCAGGCCACCAGTCCTCCTTTCCACTAGGGTGTTGCAGACAGTCGTGGTCTTCATAAAAATTAAAGTACCGTTCCGGGAAGAAAAGCGCAAAAAAATGTCTTAAAGAATTTGTTAAACCTTGTCCGGCAGAGAAAAAACCAGCTCTCCGGAACCCCATTGCGGGTGCGATTGACCTTCCCGTAAGGAGTCACTACTTTTAATCCGAATCGGCGATCACCATCGAGAGGAGGTCAGCATGCGCGTCTTTGTGAGTGGCGCGACGGGATACGTGGGGGGCTATCTGGTGCCGGCGTTGCTGGAGCAGGGACATTCGGTGCAGGCCCTGGTCCGGCCGGGGTCCGAATCCCGGCTGCCGGCCCCCGGCCCGGGGAGCGTCACTCCGGTCTTCGGGGACGCGCTGAACGAGGAGCAGGTGGCCCGGGGGATGGAAGGTTGCGAGGCGGCGATCCACCTGGTGGGCATCATCCGCGAAGTCCCGTCACGAGGTATTACTTTCGAACGGCTGCACGTCCGGGCCACCGAATACGTGATCCGGGCCGCGGCGCAACAGCAGGTCGCCCGGTATGTACACATGAGCGCCCTGGGTGCGAACCCGGATTCCCCGGCCGGCTACCTGGCCACCAAGGCCCGGGCCGAACAACTGGTCCGCGCGAGCGACCTGGAGTACACCCTCTTCCGCCCGTCCATTATCTTCGGTCCCGGGGACGACTTCATCAATTACTTCGCGGGAATCATGCGCCGGTTTCACCTCATCCCCATCATCGGCGCCGGCCGCTACCGGATGCAGCCGGTCTACGTGGACGATGTCTGCCAAGCGTTCGTTCGCGCCCTGGACGCGCCGGAAACCGTGGGAAACACTATTGAAATCGGCGGCCCGGACCGGTACTCTTACCGGGACCTGATGCAGGTGGTGAAACAGGTTCTGGGGATCCGGGCGCTCCCGGTGTATAACCCCCGGATCCTGATGCAGGGACTGGCGAAGGTGTTCGGGCGCTTCGGGTTCTTCCCGGTCACCGAAGATCAGATCATCATGCTGTACGACGAAAATATCACCGACGATACCCGGGCGTTCGACCTGCTGGACATCGAACCCACCCCCTTCCGGGAAGGGCTGCAACACTACCTGTCCGCGTAGGGTGATCCGCCTGGGGGCATTAATTCGGCAGGATATCTTCCGGCGGCGTGTACCCGAACGGTCCCGGGCCGCTCCCCTCCCCCGGAATCGTGATCTCCCCGTACTGCTGCTCGAACCGGGAAATATTGTTTTCCAACGCCTTCAGGAATGCTTTGGCGTTCTGGGGCGCCATGATAATCCGGGAGTGGATTTTCGCCCGGGGCGTGCCGGGAACAACCCGGGTAAAATCCATGATGAATTCCGCATGGGAATGGGTAATAACGACAAAATTGGCGTAGGTCCCGTCGGCCTGTTCTTCCGGTAATTCAATGTTGATCTGCTGGTCTTTCGGCGTGCGATCTTCCTTCTGATCTGCCATACATCCCCCGTGCTTCCTGGTGCTGGTTCCATTCTATCTGCTGCGATAAAAAAAGGGATAACGTCATCTGGTAATGGCGGCTGAATGTGCCGAAGCGCCGGATCACGACAGGGGCGCTTCGTGGGAGTTCCGCACCGGGATGCATGCGGTTCGGAGCCCCCGGGTACGACGAGAAAACGGGCTACCTACCAGTCGTCATCTTCGTCGGCGTCGTCGTCCATCTCGCCTTCCGCCTCGTCCTCGTCCGGCATATTATCCCGATACGGCGTAAAGGGGGAAGCGCCCTCTTCGTAGGGCGACGCGTCGACGTCATCGAATTCCGAGCTGAAGGGGGTCATGATTTCGCTGCCATACAGTTGGAGGTCGAAAAAATCGATCTCATCCACGATTCCCTGCATCATCAAATACTCCAGGAAATCCTGGAATTTCTGCTGTTTCAGATTCACGCCACAATGAGGACAGATTAACGAATGATGTAAATAGTCCTCTTCCAAGCCCTCTTCGCAGTGCGGGCAAAATAAACTGTTCATATCTCTCTTCTTCGTTTAGTAATCGGGCACACTTTCAATGCGGGTTTCCCCTTGTGTTTCCTCTCTTCTCTCAATTTCAGGCGTAATATAGAAGCCCCTTCCTGGTCATGCAATAAGTAATTCGCCGATGAAAATCAATCAAAATATTCACTTCCGCAATGAAAGTTCCGGGAAAAATATCGGGGGGTTTCCGGGCCCGGTTTTCGATGTATTATCGGATGGTCCGGGAGAATGACCAGTCCGATTTTTCCGGGCAGGGATCCGGCGGCGGGCGGTCGGGAAACGGCGATCCGTTTCCCCGTATTTCACCCGGGGATTCTTGAGGCAGATCCGGGAAGGGAAGTCAGGCAAAAGGGGGCGTGGTGCGGCACTCAATGGAAGGAGGATCGGGAGGAGCGCATTCGGTTCGGGAAGGCACATAAAAGGGGGCAAGTTGAGGTGGCGGGCCAATCAACCGGGGTGAAATATCCGGCGAATACGGAACGCCTCACCGGGGCGCCCGGTGGCGTCCCTTACCGGCCCAACAGCCCCCCGGGGCACCGGTCACGCCGTGCCGGATGGTTCAGGCCGGGGACGACCCCGCATTTTTCTGCAGGACTTCTTCGGCAAACTCCCGAAAGTCGGGGTCGTCGATATGCCGCCGGACCGCCTTCACCAGTATGTTGAGGTGCATGTCTTCGCTTTCCAGCAGCTCTTCCAGCACATCCCGGGTCGGTTTATCCTGCTTGGCGATGAACGGCCGGTAAATGGGGGTCAGTTCCAGGCTCTCCAGGGCCAGGGCCACCTCGAATCCCTTCTCCAGGGTGAGGTTTTCTCTGGCCAGCACCCGGGGATACTCCTCCAGAAACTCGTTGATGGTGTAATATTCTCTGGCATTCACCTGCATTTCGCTCTCCTGGAGATCCCGGTCGCTGGCACTCCGCTTCCGCATCAGCCGGACCAGGCGGGTGTGGGTTTCTTCCTGTTCCGCCATCATGACCCAGAGCCGCTGGAGATCGGGGGTGGTGAACCGTTCCGCCAATCCTTCGTAGTAATGCTTCATCCCGAGTTCCAGAGACTCCATCAATTCCAGCAATTCTTTATATGGTATGGTTAAGGTCTCATTCACGAATCTCTTTTCTCCCGTCATGTCCGTCCAGGGGCTAAATATATGCGGGCGCCTGCACGATTCAAATAGGAATCGGCGCAGCCTCCCGTCAGGCGCCCCCGCCGGCCGTAATTGCGACAGATTCTCAATTACGCCATAAATGTACGTCTCGGGCCGGGCCGCCGCAACAAAGAATTTCGCGCGCCCGGAATCCAGCTTTACTCCCCGCCTGCCGGCAGTTAAATTCCTGCAACACTCTTGTAACGCAGGATAGCACCGTCATGCTTGATTTTCACCCCTTCGTTGTCCACTTCGCCATCGCCCTGCTGGCGGTGAGCGTGTTATTCGATATCCTTTCCGTGGCCACCGACCGGCCGCATCTCCAAACCGTGGGCTGGTGGAATTTATTTCTGGGGTTCCTGGCGGCCCTCTTCGCCGTCATCACCGGCCTGTACGCCAAGAACAGCGCTTTCTTCCCGGCCGGATCTCAATCGCTGGTGACCTATCATCAGTACCTCGGCATCGGCACCGCCGGAATCTTTACCCTGCTGTTCGTCTGGCGCTCCGGGATGAACCGGAAACTGAGCGCCCGATGGCAAACCTGGTATCTGGCTGTCGGGATCCTCGGGATTTGCGTACTGCTGACCACGGGATTTCTGGGAGGACAAATGGTATTCGAGCACGGGACGAACGTGGAACCAGTGCGGGAGCTGCAGGGGGAGGTGGACTCGCTGCACCAGGTCATTCAGCAGGACACGACACCTCCGCCGGCTCCCGCCCGGTAACAGGATGCCGTGGAAGGGAATGTCTTCCGGCGCCGGCGGCGCCAGTCCCGAAGAAATACTTATTCTGAGGAAAGACAGGCGGAAATCAAACGGGGAAGCGGACGGCTCCCCCGTTGATGAGAATCTGCCTCGTCGGAAATCGGGCGGTTATTCCTTGATCACCCACACTTTGACTTCCACGGTGACATCTTTGTGGAGTTTCACCGGCACCTGGTAAATCCCCAGGGCCTTGATGGGATCTTCCAGCAGAATATCCCGCTTGTCAATCTCATAGCCCTGCTCCTTGAGCAGCCCGGCGATATCCTGGGCGGTCACCGAACCGAAGACCTTATCTTCCTCTCCCACCTGCACCATGGCATTGAGCGAGAGGTTGGACAGTTTGTCGGCCAGTTTCCCGGCTTCCACCTGGGCCTTGTTCTCCCGGACTTCTTTCAGCCGGCGTTCCTGCTCGAAGACCCGGACGTTGGCGTCCGTTGCCCGCATGGCTATCTCTCTGGGCTGAAGATAGTTCCGGAAATAGCCGGGCTTGACATCCACGACTTCTCCGGATTCCCCCAGATTATCGATATCTTCGCGTAAAATTACTTTCATGGGTTCTGCTCCCTTGTCCTCGCATACACATTGGGCGGATTAATTATCGGTGACGTCAAAAGTAGAGGGCAGCAGCGCGATATTCCGGGCGCGCTTGATCGCCCTGGTCAACGCCCGTTGATGGCGGGCGCAGGTCCCCGTAATCCGGCGGGGAATAATCTTCCCCTGGTCGGTAATGAACCGCCGCAGTGTCTTCGGATCTTTATAGTCGATCTGCATGCGCCTCGGGTTTTCACAGAACTTACAGATTTTCCTTCTTGCCATGAATCTTATACTCCGTCTGATCTACATTTATCGGTTACACCGCTTCAGGTTGACGTCCTGCCGGCCCCGGATGGCTGTTCGATCAACAGCGTCCGGCGCCGGCAAACGCGCAACGGCTTCTCCCAGTGCCTCTCATTCTTTGTCTTCGTCCTCGTCTTCGTCGTCATCCTCATCCCCCTCTTCATCTTCATCTTCATCTTTATCTTCATCCTCACCGTCGTCCGCTTCATCGTCCGCTTCCTCCGCTTCCTCCGCTTCATCCTCCTCGTCGTCCGCTTCTTCCGGCTCCCGGGCGGTCTCTTCCGCTTCGTCCTGTTCTTCCTCCTCGTCGCCCTCGTACTCTTCGTCTTCGTCCTCGTCGTCTGCCGCTTCCTCTTCCATCCGTTGCCGTTTTTC
>Ga0102944_1001312_pt1 | contig 16725 bp, 13 predicted proteins | sample SalPonD_shore_MG_FD_78172 | JGI IMG/M metagenome (GOLD analysis project Ga0102944, IMG submission 78172) | Salt pond soil microbial communities from South San Francisco under conditions of wetland restoration - Salt Pond MetaG... | ecosystem: Environmental > Aquatic > Marine > Intertidal zone >...
ACCGTGCGCAGCGCCTCCTCCAGGGGCAGGCCGGAGGCGACCAGGGTGGCGAGCTGGCGGGTCGCCACGGCCAGGTCGGTGGCGCTGATGCCGCGGCGGCTGCCGCCGCGGCCGGACTCGCCGCGGTCGCGGCCGGCGGCCTCCTCCACCGCCAGCGGGGTCAGGCCCTGTTCGCGCAGCCGCTGGCGGACCTGGCGGGCACTCTCGCCCTCCAGCAGGCCCTTCTTCTCGCGGCCCTCCGGTCCCAGGGCGGTGTACTGGTACGCCCCCATCGCCGGTTACGCCTCGTGGGTCACGCGCAGGACCTCTTCCAGGGCGGTCTCCCCGACCAGGACCTTGCGCATGCCGTCGTCGCGGATGCCGGTGAAACGGGTCCGGGCCTGTTCCAGCAGGGCCTGCTCCGAGGCGCCCTCGTGGATCATGGTGCGGATGCGCTCGTCCACCCCGAACAGCTCGTAGATCCCGGTGCGGCCGCGATAGCCGGTGCGGTTGCAGGCCTCGCAGCCGACCGGCCGGTAGAGCGTGGGCGGCGGCTCGGCGGCCACGCCCAGCATCTCGCACTCGGAGGCGGGGGCCTGATACGGCTCCTTGCATTCGGCGCAGAGGACCCGCACCAGCCGCTGGGCGAGCACCCCGAGCAGGCTGGAGGAGAGCAGGAAGGGCTCCACGCCCATGTCGCGCAGACGGGTGACCGCGCCGACGGCGGTGTTGGTATGCAGGGTGGAGAGGACCAGGTGGCCGGTGAGACTGGCCTGGACCGCGATCTCCACCGTCTCCAGGTCGCGGATCTCGCCGACCATGACCACGTCCGGGTCCTGGCGCAGGATGGCCCGCAGACCGCGGGCGAAGGTCATGCCCACCTTGGTGCTCACCTGGGTCTGGCCGACGCCCTCCAGGTAGTACTCGATGGGGTCCTCCACCGTCATGATGTTGCGGCTCTGGTCGTTGAGCCGGCTCAAGGCGGCGTAGAGGGTGGTGGTCTTGCCCGAGCCGGTGGGGCCGGTGACCAGCAGGATGCCGTAGGGCTCGTGGATGAGCCGGTCGACCTCGTCGCGGGCGGTCTCCGCCATGCCCAGGTGTTCCAGGTCCAGCCGGCCGGCCTGCTTGTCCAGCAGGCGCAGCACCACCCGTTCGCCGTGGCCGGAGGGGACGGTGGAGACGCGCACGTCCACGGGCCGGCCCGCCACGCGCAGGGCGATGCGCCCGTCCTGGGGCAGGCGCTTCTCGGCGATGTCGAGCTGGGCCATGACCATGATCCGGGAGGCCAGCATGGGGCCGAGGGCGCGCTGCGGTTGCAGCACCTCCCGCAGGACGCCGTCCACGCGGAAGCGGACGGAGAGGCGGTTCTCGAAGGGCTCGACGTGGATGTCGGAGGCGCCTTCCTTGACCGCCTCGGTGAGCAGGGCGTTGATCAGCCGGATGATGGGGGCGTCGTCCTCGCTCTCCAGCAGGTCCTCCGGCTCGGCGAGTTCCTGGGCCACGTGGTCCAGGTCGAGGTCCTCGCCCACGTCGCCCATCATGGACATGGCGGCGTCCGAGCTGTGCTCGTAGGCCTGGCGCAGGCGGGCGTCGAACTCGTCCGCAGCCACCGGCTCCAGGGTCACCGGTCGGCCGTACTGGCGGCGCGCCTCCGCCAGGGCCTCGACGGGGGTATCGGGGCGAAACAGCAGGCGGGGTCCGTCCGCCTCCTCGGCCAGCAGGATGCCGAAGCGCTTGGCGAACGCGAACGGCAGGCGGCCGGGCGCGGGCGCCGGGTTCGGGTCAGCGGTCGGGCTCATCGGGGTTCAGGGGCGGTGGCACCGCACCGGGCTCGCGTCCTTGCATGGTCTCCTCGAACGGCGGCGGCAGGGTCATCCACGCCTCCAGCTCCTGCATCACCGGCACCTGGTCCTTGTCGACCAGGGAGACCCCGCCTTCGCGCACGGCCACCTGCTCGGCGCGCATGTAGCTGTACTTCTCGCCGGCGACCGCGGCGCTCTGGGCGGCGTCGCGCAGGATCACCGGGCGCAGGAAGACCATCAGGTTGCGCTTGACCTTGGAGGTCTGCTTGTAGCTGAACAGGCCGCCGACCACCGGCAGGTCGCCCAGACCCGGCACCTTCTGGATGCTCTCGCGTAGGGTGTCGTCGATGAGCCCGCCGAGGACCACCGCCTGGCCGTCGTCGACCATCACCGTGGTCTTCAGGGAGCGCTTGTTGGTGACCACGTCCGAGGCGCCGGTGGAGGCGGACGTGAGGCTGGAGACCTCCTGCTCCACCTCCAGTTTCACCGCGTCGCCCTCGTTGATCTGCGGCTTGACCCGCAGGGTCAGGCCCACGTCGCGCCGTTCGATGGTCTGGAAGGGATTATCCGGGGTACTGCCGCCGCCGGCACTGGTATAGGAACCGGTGATAAAGGGCACGTTCTGGCCGACCACGATCTCCGCCTCCTCGTTGTCCATGGTGACGAGGTTGGGGGTGGAGAGGACGTTGGTATCCGCATCGCCGGCCAGGGCCCGCAGCAGCACCGCGCCGCGGGCACCGTTGCCCGCCAGGTCGGTGTCGCCGAGGGCCAGGGAGATGCCGTCGCCGATGACGGGCGGGTCGGCCAGCAGGTTGGTGAGCCCCGAGCCGCTGCCGCCGAAGTTGATGACGCCCACCGGCTGCGACGAGTTGGAGCCGTCGTAGGCCCACTGCACACCCAGCTCCTTGGTCTTGTCGGTGGAGACCTCGGCGATCACCGCCTCGACGAAGACCTGGGCGCGGCGCACGTCCAGTTTCCGGATCACGGCGCCCAGGTCGCGCATCAGGGTCGGCGGGGCGTTGACCACCAGGGCGTTGGTGCTCTCGTCGGCCTGGATCGAGACCTCGCCGTTGCCGCTCTGCGCCTGCTGCCCCCCCTGCTCCTGCTGGGCGATGTTCTCGCCGACGCCGGTGAGCACCGGCACCAGGTCCTTGGCGTTGGCGTAACGCAGGTAGAAGACCTGCGTGTTGCCGGTCTGCTCCAGCGGCGTATCCAGGTGGGAGATGATGGTCCGCGCGCGCAGGCGCCGGGTCTTGTCGCCGCTCAGCAGGATGCTGTTGGTGCGCAGGTCGGCCGCGAGCCGCAGTCCCGGCCCGCCCTGGCCCTGGCTGGGCTGCACCTCGTTAAGCACCCGCACCACCTCCTCGGCGGAGGCGTGCTCCAGGGTGATGACCTCGGTGCCACCGTCGGCGGCGACGTCGACCCGGCCGATCACCTCCACCAGACGGCGGATGGCCCCGGCGGAGGCCGAGGCGATCAGGACGTTGCTGGGCGGGTAGGCCGCCAGGTGGGCGTGCTGCGGCAGCAGCGGGCGCAGCACCGGAACGAGCTGCGCCGCCTGGACATGGCGGATGGGGACCACCCGGGTGACGTACTCGTCGCCCTCGCCCGGCCGCCGGCCCGTGGCGGTCGGCACCCCGCCCTGCTTGGCGTGGACCTCGGGCACGATCTTGACCGCGTTTTCGCCCGGGATGGCCGCAAAACCGTGGACATTGAGAACGGAGAGGAAGACCTGATAGACCTCGTCCGGGCCCATGGGCCGGGGCGAGACCACCGTCACCTGGCCCTTCACCCGCGGGTCGATCACGAAGTTGGTGTCCGTCAGCTCCGAGACCGTCTGGATCACCGCGCGGATGTCGGCGTTCTTGAGGTTGAGGGTCGTCGTCTCGGCCGCCTTCCCGGCACCGAGCGAGGCCAGGACGAGCAGGCCCACCCACAGGCAGCGGAACAGCGGGGAGCGGCTCGAACGAGGGGCATCGGAAAAGAGGGGCACCCGTCTAGCCCCCCACCCGCACGACGACCGTCTGCTGCCGTCCGCCTCGGTCGACCGTCAGCACCAAGCGATCCGCCGTAGAGAGTTCCCGCATCACTTCCCCCATCCGGGTTGGGTCGCTTAAGGCCATCCCGTTCACACTCTTCAAGACATCCCCCGGCCGCAACCCGGCCTGTCGAAACAGTTCCTTTTCCTTCAACGGCGTCAACCGATAGCCCTTGAGTCTACCGTCCTCGCTCACCGGCTGCACCCGCAGCAACTCCATTGCCTGCTGCGGGTTCTGGACCAATTCCCTCCGGTACTGCGACAGGCGCCACGCCAGCTCCTCGCGCCCTCCCCCCGAAGAGGCGCGGACACGTTCCACCGCCTCCGGCAGCTCCTCCCGGGGCAGCCGCAGCGTCTCCAGTCGCCCCTCCCGCTCGAGCAGGACCCGGTCCGGCCGGATCTCGCGGATCACCGCACCCCGGGTCACCGTGGCGCCGATACCGAACGATTCCTCGTCGCCCGAACCAACCTGGATGATGGCCCGGGCGGTCTCCCGCTCGCCCGTCGCCAGCACCCCCCGGAGGGTCAGATCGAGGCGGGTCTCGGGCGCGTCGGCCACGTCTTCCGGCGCGGGCGTCGGCTCAACGTCCACGCGCCCAAATAGGTGGAGGTCGGCAATCCGACCGGCCAGGTCTTCCCTTCCCGGTCTCTCAGATGCCTCCGCCGGCCTGCTTCCAGTGACTGGCTCAACGCCCGCGCCGAGGCCGGCTCCCGGCCAGAGACGCCAGGTCAGCTCCGCCAGCGAGTAGGCGAGAAGGAGCACCATCAGACCGGTCGTCCAGCGGCTCAGGGTCTCCGCAGTCATCCTTAGATCGTTTCCCCGGTGGCGCGTCTTGCCGCCATTCTATCCCCATGAGCCCGGCCCGGTGCAGCCTTTTCGCGGGATCCGCCCACGAGCGGCCGGACCGAGGCGCCCCAACCCGACGCACCGCGTCAGCAGGTGACGCATTGCGTCACCTGTCACTTCCCAAATAAGCCCAGATTCCCGCCAAAACGTGTTCTGGCACACACTTTCCCGGCCCCGACGGCGTTTGGACAACTGGCACGCGACATGCAATGCTAGCCCCGCGAGGCTCAAAGCAAGAATTGGCCGGCATAACCGCCCGCTACCGTTTTGACAACGCCCCGAACAAACGCCCTGCATTCAGAGGAGAGAAGGAAATGATGAAGAAGGCCCAACAAGGTTTCACCCTGATCGAGCTGATGATCGTGGTCGCGATCATCGGCATTCTGGCGGCCATCGCCATCCCGGCCTATCAGGACTACACGGTCCGCTCGCAGGTCACGGAAGGCCTCAACTTGGCAAGCGGGGCCAAGACCGGCGTCGCGGAGTTTGTCCTGACCGATGGTTCCTGGCCCACGAACAATACGAGTGCCGGGATCTCTGCTCCAGCGGACATTTCGGGTAACTATGTATCGCAAGTAGACGTTAACGGCAGTGTTATCGCAATCATCTACTCTGCCAACGGCCTCGGCGCCAGTACCCGACTGGACCTTGTGGCAGCAACCAGCGGCGGGGGGGTCAGCTGGACCTGCGGTGGCACCGCCAATACCACGGTACCTGATAATTTCCTGCCGTCGAACTGCCGTTAATCCCGGCATAAAGCAACAGGCAAAAAAGTCCCGCCATTATGGCGGGACTTTTTTGGTATGCCGGACCACCATTTGACGGATGGCGCGTCAACGTCGTCCAGTCGGATTCTCACTTACCGCTTCCATAACCACACTATGCGATCTGTTGGCCTGCGGTCACCACTAGCGGTTCCGGGGCTTTTCCTGTTGATCCTGGGAGCCGCACTCAGCGTCTTTTGGCCAGGCCTCAGCGGCCCCTTCGTTTTCGACGACATCCCCAACCTGAAACCGCTCGGCTATCATGGCGGGGTCGTCAATCTCGATAATTTCATCGAATTCGTATTCAACGGCAAGCGGGTCCCGGGCCGCTCGCTGACCTACCTGTCGTTCCTCCTCAACGACGTTTCCTGGCCCAGCAATCCCTGGCCCTTCAAGTACACGAATCTCCTGCTCCATCTGCTGAACGGGGTACTGGTGTTCATCCTGGCCCGGCGCCTGCTGTCCCTTTATCGAACTGATCCCGTTTGGAGGGACTACACCGCCCTCGCCGTCATGGCGGTGTGGGTGCTCCATCCCATTCACCTTTCCACCATGATGCTGGTCATCCAGCGCCTGGTGGAGTTGATGAGCCTGTTCGTATTGCTGGGGCTCGTCGCTTACCTGAAGGGGCGGACCCTCGTAAATCAACGCCCTTTGTCCGGGTACATGTGGATGTCGGCCGGCGTCGGGGCCTGCGGGATCCTGGCGGTGTTGGGCAAGGAGAACGGTATTCTCCTCTCGCTCTATATCGCCGTCGTCGAATACGCGGTGGTCCGGCCCGCCGCCGGTTTGGCCCCGCCCCGCTACTGGCGGCTGTGGGCGACCGTTTTCATTATCATGCCGCTCGCCTTCCTGGCGGCCTATATCATTGCCCGCTGGGACATCTCCCTGACCATCTACGAGACGCGCCGCGCCTTTTCGCCTCTTGAACGGATCATGACCGAGCCGCGGATCTTACTCGACTACCTGTACCGGATCTTCTCCCTGCGGATGCGCGGCTCCGGCCTCTTCCACGACGATTACCCCTTCTCCACCGGCTTGTTCACTCCGCCCACCACCCTTCTATCCATTACGCTTGTAGCCGGCGCCCTGGCCTGGGCGCTCATCCCCCGATTCCGTTACCGCTTCCCGCTTCTGGCATTTGCCATCCTCTGGTTCCTGGCGGGCCACGCCATCGAATCGACTTTTCTCCATCTGGAGCTCTACTTCGAGCACCGGAACTATCTGCCAATGCTGGGGCCGCTACTGGCGCTGGTGGTCGGCCTGCTCTCCGTGCGGGGGAAAATCAAGCGGCTCACAATAGCGGCCCTGGTACTGTTTATCGGACTGCAAGCCGTTATCAGTTGGCAGAGCGCAGCCGTATGGGGGGATCGGGCCCTTTTTGCCAACATACTCGTTCGGGAGAACCCTACGTCACAGCGAGCGAGACAACAAGCCGCTGACTTCTGGTTACGAAAGGGAAGAGTCGATCGCGCCTTAGAACACCTGCGCGCCGCGGCAAAAGACAGGCCCAACGCCATCGACGTCCGCTTCCAGAGTATCTATCTGCAGTGCCTGACGGGGGAACTCCCCGACGGCGCAATAGATGATTTACTCCGCATGCTTACGCGTGGCAATTTCAGCTTTGCAACCCTCTCCACCATCGATAATCTCCGAGATGAGAAGATCCGTTCCAGATGCACGGAAATCGACCTGCCGTTGCTCCAAGAGATGCTGGACAGGCTCCTAGAAAACGAGGCGTACACCCGATATGCCCCACACCGATCCGTCTTGTACTACACGAAAGGAATCATCTCCTCCCAACAAAGACAGTTGAATCCAGCCATGCATTACCTGGACAAGGCCTACGAGGCGGATCCCTCCGTTGACATCGCGTTGCAACAGGTCACCTGGCTTTTGAATGCCGGATTGCCTGACGACGCGGAGCGGTATCTTGAACGCGCAAAAAGGACGCAGGAGAAACTCGGATACAAGGCGTGGTTTACCCCCTCCCGCACCCGAGACATCCGCCGGCTCGAAAAAACGATTGAGCGTATGCGTGCGAAACAGGGCGGGGAGGACCAGGAACAAGCCGCTGAACACAGCACTTCACAAGGTTGATACGCCAATGGCATCCAACGCGGAACCGCTCAGCATCATCATCCCGGCCTTGAACGAGGCCGACAACCTTCGAGGGCTTCTTCCCGAACTCAGGGCATACTTCCCCGATGCTGAAGTACTGGTGGTCGATGACGCATCGGGGGATGATACCCACGAGGTGTGCTGCGAGTACGACGTACGCGTCGAAAGCCACCTCTACACCCTCGGCAACGGCGCCGCCGTAAAAACGGGCGCCCGTCATGCTCGCGGCCGCGTTCTCGTCTTCATGGACGCCGACGGCCAGCACCAGCCGGCGGACATCGGCAAACTGCTATCGGCCCTCGACGAAGGGTTCGACATGGCCATCGGGGCCCGTGATCGGACATCGCAAGCAAGCGCAGGACGGGGCATCGCGAACCGCGTCTTCAACAGCCTGGCCAGCTACCTGGTCGGCCACCCCGTCCTCGATCTGACCTCCGGCTTCCGGGCGGTGGACGCGGAGAAATTCCGGGAGTACCTGTTTCTCCTTCCCAACGGCTTTTCCTATCCGTCGACCATCACGATGGCGTTCTTCCGGGCCGGATACGGAATCAAGTACGTGCCCATCCATGCGCCCAAACGCGGCGGCAAGAGCCATCTGCGCCCGCTCAAGGAGGGGGCACGGTTCCTCTTGATCATCTTCAAGATCGGAACACTTTACTCGCCCCTGAAACTGTTTATGCCGGTAAGCGTGGGCTTTCTGCTGCTCGCCGCAAGCTATGCGGCGTACACCCTTTCCGTCATGGGACGCTTCACGAACATGAGCGTACTCCTGTTCAGTGTCTCCATCCTGGTGTTGCTCATCGGTCTGGTCTCCGAGCAGGTGACTGCTTTGCTGTACCGGAGGTAGCCCCGAGGAACCAACCGATCGCGAACAGGATGGTCTCGACGCCCAGGAACCAAAGCCGGGCGGCGAGGGCCAGGGCCCCGGCCAAACCCAGGCTCATCCCGGCGAGCCCGAGATAGCCGGTCATGAACGCCTCGCGGGTCCCGAGGCCGCCGGGGGTAAGAGCGAACACGGTCCCCGCCACCTGCGCCACCGGCTGGTAAAACAGGGCATACCCGCCGGAGTGCCCGCCCAACGACTCGAAGAACAACTCAAACGCCCATCCCGTGGCCATCCATTGCGGGATACCCAGTATGTGCGTCGGAATCATCGAGGGGACCGTGAGCGCGGCGCCTCCTCTGGCATCTGACGCGGCAATCTTTTTCAGGACCGCACGCGTCATGGTGCGGCTGCTCACAAGAACCAATCCGGCCCCTCCCAGAATGGCCCCCGCCAATACCGTAATTCCTTGAGAAAGGAATGCCGGGAAGCCCAGGACCACCAATCCTGCCGCGCCGGTCAACAATCCACTCAGGATCAGACTGAACTGAAAGCAGACCGTCAGCACGACGGATTGCCGGAATGACCCCGCCAGCGGCGTGATCGATTCGGCGGCACCCATCACCACCCAGATCTTGCCGGGAACGTACTTGGCCAAAATCGGCCGGAAACGACTGACGACCGCCGATCGGTAGCCGATCGGAAGACCGCAGCGCCGCAAGAAGTGGAGCCACATCCAGGCCCGCACATGGAAGACCCCGACAAGGACCGTGACGGACAGGAACAGCTTCCAGGGACTCACCAGGACAAGGCTTTCCAGGCCGCCGGTGCCATGCCTTGCCAGGAACCAGAGGGCGAAGAGGATCCCTGCTGCGCTCAGGTAGCGGATGACGGTATGGAGCATCATCTTCCGATGAGGGCGAAGAACCGGAACAGCGTATAGCGCAGCGCGGTGTAAAAGAGGTATTCCGGCCACTTGCGCAGGTAGCGAACGAGGATCGCAACATCCGACAACCGCCTGCGCCATTCCCGGGGCGGGCCTGTGCGCCGCCCACGGGGGACACTCCGCTCGTAACCGAGGGCGCTCATCAGATCGCCACAAACGTTCTCGATATAGGCGACATCGTCCCCCTGCAGGTACGCCTTCCAATCATCGAGCCGCCCGGCATCGGGGACCATCCCCTCACGCACCGTATTGATCGCGAAGCGGGAGCGGGAAAAAAAGACGGGTTGGGCATGCCCTTCGATCCAATCGCGATCCACCGGCGCAACACCGAGAAAGCGGAATACCTTCCGGACTGTTGTGTCAAAGTCCTCGATCAGCGATTCGTATGACAAGACCAAGACGTTGTCGGCCGGGTTTGCTTGGTACGCGAACACCGCCTTATTATCGCGAATCCAGCGCCCGCAGGCGGCCTTGACCGAGTGGGTGTGTTGCCCCGAGCGAAGCATGGAGGCGACCACGGCCCGCGGGTCCCGGTGGACCAGGATCCATGTCGCACCCGGGAAACTTGCGTCGAGGAGGCCCATATGGCGCACAAAGCGGGGGGTCTTCTGCCCCCAGATGCGGGCACCGGACTGCAGCGCCATGTACCGATGCACCTCGGCGATCGCTTGCGCGCAGTTGGTGAAGGGGAATTCCGGCCCTTCATACCAACACCGTAACTGAGGCTCCCGGAAGAAAAACCAGTTCTTCAGCGTGACCGGGACCCGATCACAAAACCGCAGATAGTCCGTGATAAAAAGGGATTCAGAGGGGATATAGATATCGGGATGCGAATCGACGATGGTCCGCAGGTACGACGTACCCGAACGGCCGCAGCCGGCGATAAAAACAGTTTGTAGGTCCACAGAATCGGCCATCAACCGAGCACGTCCAGAAGGTGAGCAGCCATCTTTGGGTTTCCGCTCCCGACGGCGGCATTACGACGATCATTGAGTAATCAAAGCGTGTCCACGAGCCAGCATAACACCGAACGGGTTGTCATTTTCGTATCCACGGGGCGCACCGCCACCAAGGCCATGGCGACCTTTTTTTCCGCCATACCCGGGGTCATCGCGCGCCACGAACCGCCACCCGCCCGGGTGTTGCGCATCCTGATCAACCTGTACATGTGTGGACGCGTGGACCGCGAGACGATGCGCCGGGCCCTGACACTGTCACGAGGCCGACTGGCCCGGAGGGCCCGTACCTCCGTCTACGTGGAGGCCAGCCCCTTTCTGCGGGGTTGTCTGGACGTGTTGGATGATGTCTTCGGCAAGGTCCATGTCGTTCACATCGTACGGAATCCGGCGACCTATATCCCTTCCTATATCAATCATGGCGCCTTTAACGGGCTCAAAGGGCTGATCGGGAACCGCCTGCCATTCTGGATGCCCAAACCGGAGGAATGCAGCAGGCCCCCGCGGAAAACCTGGGCGCAAATGCCCCTCGCCGAAAGGGTGGCATGGCGCTGGACCTTACTGAACCAGGAATTGAACCGGGGCGAGACCCTTTTCCCCAACCGGTACTATCGGGTCCGATTCGAGGATCTCTTCGATCCGCATGGCAAGGCGTTGATGGAGGTCTCGCGGTGGCTCGGGCTGGCGGCTACGCCCCGGGACTTCGAGCAGATACAGCGCACGCGGGTGAACGCCAGTCGTACCCGACATTTTCCAGCCGCTGCAGATTGGGATGATAAAACCAGATCGATAGTCCAGTCCTATTGCGGTGAATTAATGGCCATGTATGGATACGAATTGTGATCGGGAACGAATCGGGCTCGCGGATCCGCAATGCTCCAAGTTCCAAAATCGGAACGCAAGGGAGCCGCACGGGCCCGCGCACGACGGAAGGTTCCCATCTTGATGAAGCCCAAGGGAGGGGACATGAACGGATGCAGGCCGAGCCCGACCCCAGCGTACAGCGTGCCCGCAGGACAAGCAGGCGACGCCCCCCGACAGCCGAGGGGTTTTGGCAAACGCTGCGCTTCGACAAGACTTGCGCCCGACCATTCATGGAACTGTTCGGTTTGTCTTTGCCATGCAAGGACCTATGATATGCTTCGGATAGATTAATGAAAAAAACGCGTGGCGGCATAAGCACCACATCATCGATTACGAATACGGCCCATCAAGCACGACATACTTGCAGAAGGAATGGCGACCCCACACCAGAATCTTCCCATGAGCGGCCTCGCCCGCAGACTGGTTAGTGAAGACTTACTAACCGAGGCGGACGCGGAGAAATATGCTGAAGAGGCACGCAAGGAGAAGGTGCCGCTGGTCAGCCATCTCGTGGAAAAGGGCGCCGTGGGCCCGCGCGAGATCGCTTCGGTCGCCGCCGACGAATTCGGGGTCCCCCTGGTGGATCTCGACGCCGTCGACCTCGACGCCGAGGTCACCAAACTCGTCGACGAGAAGCTCATCCGCCACCACCATGCCCTGCCCCTCTATAAGCGGGGCAACCGGCTCTTCGTGGCCGTCTCCGACCCGACCAACCTGACCGCGCTGGACGAGATCAAGTTCCATGTGGGTGCCAATGCCGAAGCGGTCCTGGTCGAGGAGGACAAGCTCGCCCGGATCGTCGAACAGGTCATTGAGGCGAATGAAACACCGATGATGGACCTGGAGGACTCGGATCTGGATTCCCTGGATGTCTCGGTCGACGACCAGGAGGAATCGGGTACCGACCTGACGGAAACGGACGTCAACGACGCCCCGGTGGTCCGGTTCGTCAACAAGATCCTGCTGGATGCCATCAATAAAGGGGCGTCCGACATCCACTTCGAGCCCTACGAGAAGCAGTACCGGGTGCGGGCGCGGACGGACGGCGTCCTGCTGGAGGTTGCCAATCCGCCGGCCCAGCTCGCAGCCAAGATCGCGGCCCGCCTGAAGGTGATGTCCCGGTTGGACATCTCGGAGCGCCGGGTCCCGCAGGATGGCCGCATCAAGATGACCCTGTCCAAGAACCGGGCCATCGACTTCCGCGTGAGTACCTGCCCGACGCTCTTCGGCGAGAAGATCGTGCTCCGTATCCTCGATCCCTCCTCCGCCAAGATGGGGATCGATGCGCTCGGTTACGAGGAGGAACAGAAGCGGCTCTATATGGAGGCGCTCAATAAGCCTTATGGGATGATCCTGGTCACGGGCCCGACCGGAAGCGGTAAGACCGTTTCCCTCTATACCGGCCTCAACATCCTGAATACGCCCGAGCGGAACATCTCGACGGCGGAGGACCCGGCGGAGATCAATCTGCCCGGCGTCAACCAGGTCAACGTCAATCCGAAGGTCGGCCTGACCTTCGCGTCGGCCCTGAAGGCCTTCCTGCGGCAGGACCCGGACATCATCATGGTCGGTGAGATCCGGGATCTGGAAACGGCCGAGATCGCCATCAAGGCGGCCCAAACCGGCCACCTGGTCCTCTCCACGCTCCACACCAACGACGCCCCCCAGACGCTCGGCCGGCTCATGAATATCGGCGTCCCGCCCTACAACATCGCCTCGGCGGTCTCGATCATCATCGCCCAACGCCTGGCCCGCCGGCTCTGCAACAACTGCAAGGAGCCGGAGGACGTCCCCAAGGAGACCCTGCTGCTCGAGGGTTTCACCGAAGAGGAAGCCGAGAACGTGACCCTTTACCGGGCAGTCGGTTGCGATAAATGCAACGATGGCTACAAGGGTCGGACCGGCATCTACCAGGTAATGCCGGTCTCGGAGGAGATGGGCCGGATCATCATGAGCGGGGGGAATGCCATGGACCTGGCGGACCAAGCGCAGAAGGAAGGCGTCCCGAACCTCCGTGAGTCCGGACTCAAGAAGGTCAAGGACGGGGTCACCAGCCTGGAAGAGGTCAACCGGGTCACGAAGGATTAGCCATGGCGGAGAAGGCGGCGAAAACAGAGACCTTCGTCTGGGAAGGGACGGACAAGAGGGGGAAGAAGACCTCGGGAGAGACCCCCGGCCAGAGTATCGCCCTGGTCCGGGCGGAACTGCGCCGCCAGGGGATCACCCCCAAGAAGGTCCGCAAGAAGCCCAAGCCGCTCCTCGGCAGCGGAAAAAAGAAGATCGTCCCCAAGGATATCGCGGTCTTCACCCGCCAGCTGGCCACCATGCTCTCCTCGGGCGTGCCGCTGGTTCAGGCCTTCGAGATCGTCGGCCGCGGCCACGAAAACCCCAGCATGCGGGAACTTCTGCTCCAGGTAAAAAACGACATCGAGGGCGGCAGCCCCCTGGCGGAGGCGCTGCGTAAGCATCCGAAGCATTTCGACGACCTGATGTGCAACCTGATCCACGCCGGGGAACAGGCGGGCATCCTTGAAGACCTCCTGAACAAGATCGCCATCTACAAGGAGAAGACGGAGGCGATCAAGGCCAAGGTCAAGAAGGCCCTCTTCTACCCTACGGCGGTCTTGATCGTCGCCTTCATCGTCACTGCCATCCTGTTGCTGTTCGTCATTCCCCAGTTCGAGGAGCTGTTCCGCGGCTTCGGGGCCGATCTCCCCGCGCTGACCCGCTTCGTCATCGACCTCTCGGCCCTCTTCCAGCAATACTGGTGGGCTGTGTTCGGGGCCATCATTGCGGCATTTTTCGCCTTCCGGGAGGCAAAACGGCGCTCCGAGGGCTTCCGAAACCTCCTGGACAAGCTCTCTCTGAAGATCCCGCTCCTCGGCGAGATCCTCAACAAGGCGGCCATCGCCCGCTACGCCCGGACCCTTTCCACCATGTTTGCCGCGGGCGTGCCACTGGTGGAAGCCATGGAATCCGTATCCGGCGCGGTGGGTAACGTGGTCTACGGCAATGCGACCCTGAAGATGCGTGACGACGTGTCCACGGGTCAGTCCCTGACGGTCAGCATGAACCAGACGGGCCTGTTCCCGAACATGGTGGTGCAGATGGTCTCCATCGGCGAGGAGGCCGGCTCCCTCGACTCCATGCTGGCCAAGGTCGCCGACTTCTACGAGGAGGAGGTCGACAACGCGGTCGACAGCCTGAGCAGCCTGCTGGAGCCGCTGATCATGGCCGTTCTGGGCGGCCTCATCGGCACCCTGGTCATCGCCATGTACCTGCCGATCTTCAAGATGGGCCAGGTCGTCTGAACGGGATGCTCACCGAGGCCGTACGTTTCCTCCAGGCCGAACAATGGGCCTTCGTCCTGGTGGCGGTCGTCATCGGCCTGATCGTCGGCAGCTTCCTGAACGTCGTCATCCATCGTCTGCCGCGGGTCATGGAACGCGAGTGGCGGGAGCAGTGCAAGGAACTCATGGCGGGGGAGTCTCTCGGCGACGAGTCGGGTCCGCCCCAGGAGGAGACCGGCGCGGGTTACGGGCTCGCCTTCCCCGGTTCGCAATGCCCCCATTGCGAACATCCGGTCCGCGCGCGGGACAACATCCCGATCCTCGGCTACCTCGTTTTGAAGGGCCGGTGCCGCCACTGCGGCGAGCCGATCGGCCTCCGTTACCCCATCGTCGAGGCCTTGAGCGGCGTGATGGCCGGCGTCGTCGCCTGGCACTTCGGCTTCGGTGCCCAAGGACTCGCGGGCCTGGCCCTGACCTGGGCACTGCTCGCCCTCACCTTCATCGACCTCGACGAATTCCTGCTTCCGGACGGCATCACCCTGCCCTTCCTGTGGCTCGGCATCCTGCTCGCTCTGTTCGGGGTCTTCGTCGATCTGCACAGCAGCGTCATCGGCGCCATGGCCGGATACCTGGTGCTCTGGTCCATCTATCAGCTCTTTCGCCTGCTCACCGGCAAGGAAGGGATGGGCTATGGCGACTTCAAGCTCCTGGCGCTTCTCGGTGCATGGCTGGGTTGGCAGGCCTTGCCGGCGATCGTCCTGTTGTCTTCGCTGGTCGGCGCGGTCGCGGGGATCGCCCTCATTGCCTTCCGCGGCCAGGACCGCAATGTCCCCATCCCCTTCGGCCCTTACCTGGCCGTGGCCGGCTGGATCGCCCTGCTCTGGGGCGACACGCTGATCCGCACCTACCTGCATTGGGCCGGGACACCGCCGGCCTGAATCCCCGGGCAACGGCATGATCCTGGTAGTCGGCCTGACCGGCGGTATCGGCAGCGGCAAGTCGACGGTTGCCGAGCTCTTTGCCGGGAAAGGCATCCCCGTCATCGATGCGGACGCCATTACGCGCGAGTTGGTCGAACCGGGACAACCGGCGCTCGCCGAGATCGCGCAGCGGTTCGGACCCGGCATGCTCGACGACGACGGGCGACTCGACCGCCGGCGGCTGCGACAGGAGGCCTTCGCCACCCCGGAACGGCGGCGGGAACTGGAGGCCATCCTCCACCCGCGCGTCCGCGAAGCCGTCCGCGAACGGGTTCAGACCCTCGACGGCACCCACCCCTACTGCATCGTGGCCATCCCGCTCCTGGTGGAGAGCGGGATGCAGGAGCTGGTCGATCGGATCCTGGTGGTTGACGTGCCCGTATCGGTGCAGATCGCGCGCACGGTCCGCCGCGACGGCGTCTCCGAGGAGCAGGTGCGTGCCATCCTCGAGGCCCAGGCCGGGCGCGATGAACGCCTCGCATGGGCCGACGACGTCCTGGACAACACCTCGAACGACGGGTCGTTGCGAGAGGTCGTTGACGCCTTGGATGCGCGATACCGGGCCTTGGCGGCACAGAGGGGGTAACGGACGGCAGCCGCCGCAACCCCGCGACCGGGGTTCCCGCCCCACCCCGTAAACGGGCCCGGCAGAGCCGGGCCAGTTGGCAGGCCGGACGTCATCGTCCACACTTCCTTCACAATTACCGGCGGGCGCCGCGCCGTTGTTGTCTTCGCCGCGCCACTTATAGAGAATGGAGCCCGTCAGCCCGGGAACCGGACACGTGCCGCACCAGACCATCATCTTCGAGCACCCGCTCAACGAGCGGGTCCGCAACTTCCTGCGCCTGGAGCTCCTGTTCCAGCAGGCGGGCCACTTCCTGGAGGGCGAGACCTCCTGGGACAGCCGCCATCTGGTCGCGACCCTGATGGAACTGCTCGACCTGTTCGGGCGGATGGACCTCAAGACCGAGATCATCAAGGAACTGGAGCGGAACGCGACCAGCCTCGGTGCCCTCGCGGAGAAACCGGGGGTCGACAGTAGCCGGCTGGATGCGATCCTGGAGCGGTTGAACAGCCTGGCCAACGGGCTCCACGCCACTTCCGGCCAACCGGGGCAGGAATTGCAGGAGGACCCCCTCCTGGCGGCCATCCGCCAGCGTTCCAGCATCCCGGGCGGCACCTGCGCCTTTGACGTGCCGCTCTACCACCGCTGGCTGCACAACCCCGTGGCGGACCGGATCGAGACCCAGAAGGCGTGGTTCGCCACCCTCGACCCGGTGCGCGAATCCATCGAGCTGCTACTGCGGCGCATCCC
>Ga0102944_1001313_pt1 | contig 16702 bp, 18 predicted proteins | sample SalPonD_shore_MG_FD_78172 | JGI IMG/M metagenome (GOLD analysis project Ga0102944, IMG submission 78172) | Salt pond soil microbial communities from South San Francisco under conditions of wetland restoration - Salt Pond MetaG... | ecosystem: Environmental > Aquatic > Marine > Intertidal zone >...
AAGCCGCCTGTTATCCGCGCGAATCTCGCCCATTTTTTCCCCGAGCAATGCTTTTACATACGCACGATCACGCCCGCGCCCGGAAAACAACCGGGCAACGGCTTCTCGTCCACGCAACTGATCAAGTCCCGCTCTATTCAGCAACGCAAGAAAAGCATTACCTCTCAGGCTGCGCCCTGGATTCACACGTTTCGTTTGCACATCAGGCAAAGTCAACCCGAACGTCGAAAGAAAGGAACCAATACCTTCAGATTGATTAAAAAGCTTCTCGTATTGAATCACGAAAACCTGATCCTGACCAAACAAATTTATGTAATCCCGTATCAGGGACGAATACATCACTTTTCCTTGGATTCGGCCAAAGCGAGTCTCCTGCCCCCACAGCCATTGGGAAATACCGGATGTCCCTCCATGCAGAATATAATTACTGTAAGCAGAAAGAATAAAATCAATCTGGTTTCTGATTACAATCAAAACTTTTGTTGTTCCGAAAACCTCATGGAGTCTCAGCATCAACTCTCTCGATTCCATGCCCGTATAGATATCCCCGGAAAGGTTTTCTTCCGAAATCGCATATATCGTGCGATCGGCGGAAGAAGTGTCAGCCCTCGTTGACATCATGTTTAAAAGATCGTTTTGAAATGTCGGTGCATCGAAAGTATGGGCATCTACAGAGACAAAACGGTCGTAGAACCATTCGTCTGCCATTCGATTTTGGTGGTTTACAACGACGAGATTTTCAATCGTCGGAAACACCCTTGATTGTAGAAACGTTGAAGCAGTCTTGTGGTATCCGATATGAATAAAATCCATTTTCATCACAAATGGCTCGCCCTATCGCATAACGTCGTGTACAGCTCTCTTGTACATGCATGTACAGGCATGTCACCGGAATAACGTGAGACTTGCACTTCTTTATTCACATTGCCCAGATAAGGCTTGGTTAGATCCGGGCAGTCAAAAGTCACATTCGATCTTTCGGGTTCAATCAGCAATCTACGACACAGACCTGCAATCACGCCATGAGGGTCATCTGCCAATAGTTCATAGAGGATCACTTCACTTCTCCCGCTCAATTGCAAAAGAGCGCGATTACGATAATACCAAAGCAGCTCGGCCAATCCGGGAGAAGCATTGTAGGGTTCGATATCAGTTTTTGCATACGATGCCATTACATCTTTGGGATCTCTTACGATGTGAATAATTTTCGCCCCTGGAAATATTTTCAGAAATTTAGTGATAAAAGGAGTGAGATTCGGGGTCTTACAACCCCAGCGCAGGGCAGGATATTCAATACGTTTTCCGTAAAACAGATACCAGGCATGGATAATGTTTCCCAGGGTGTGCTCATTGGATGAGAGAAGAAACGCTCGCACAGAAGCCACGTCCACTCGCTTCCACCTCCAGGATTCTTCCTGGGAAGAGAACAGCTTCAATATTCGATCCACGCGCTCCGGCCAGGGAGCGTTGATACACTGCAGATAAACCGAATAGCTTGAAGCCAGCGTGAAGTTCTCCGGCCCGAAGTGAACTCCGCCTGTTTCATGCAATAACCTGGCCAACAGCGTATTTCCCGAACGCCCCGACCCAACGATAAAAACAGGGGCAATATCCCGTTTCTCCACCTTTTTCAAATAGCCGGGGCGCATCAACTCCATCATGCCACAGCGCAAGCCATGGCGAATAACCGGAAAAGAAAACTTAAACAGATCGTATTGAAACCTAAGATTCTTCATTCGATGATCAGCAGTACAGGCAGGAAACCACCGTCCTTTCGCCAGCTACCTCCTCCCATGCGTCCATCCCTCAAGCCAGGGTGCTTCTACCCCGATCTTTTTCAAGTGTGCAGCATCCTTTTTATAATGCTCTTTTAATGCTCTCAGAAGGTCCTGATGGAGATCCTGAGGTCGACTTTTACTCGATGAATCAACGTTCCATTCGTCAAGCCGCCCCGAAACATAACCAACCGCAAATTTTAAACGATTTGGAATCAACCTGCCAATACCAAGGAGTCGGATCAATTTTCCTGCCTGTGAAATAAATCGATCATGATTGATCGGGAGACGCTTCCTGGCTCCACCCTTCATCCTGACCACTTGCAGGTTATCAGGACTGAAATGCTCCAGCCCGAGAAAATCAGCAAGTCGATCCACGACTTGCTGTGCATCACTACGAATGTCATCAAAATGGACGATCAGAACCTCGGACCGATCAAAATGTGCAAAAAGCTCCTCAAGAATCCGCCCATATTCACCGGCAACGATATATTTACCCGTTTTGTCAGGATAGCTTGTCCTGCGCAACACATCGACGTTCATCAACTGTTCTTCGACCATCCTGTTCAGGGGTCGGCTTTCCACGCCAAATCGGGATGCCATGTCAAAATGACTCAACATCCGTGCAATCGGATCCCGTAGAGTGACAATGATTTTGACATCGGGAAGTGATTCCTTAATGGTCTTGAAGCTCTCTGGATACATCATGTATTGTGGACTGGATGTTCCCCACAAGGCAGATGGATCTGCTTGCGCGAAATAAGTATCAAGGAACCATGGCCATCCGCGCTTTTTCATGCTCTCGTGCACAAAAAAAGGTACTTCCTTCTCGGGAGGAATATAGACCTGAGGATTATTATCCAGATAAGAAGCCAGAGAGGTGGTGCCGGCTTTCTGCGAACCGACGATGATAAAATCAAGCGTTTTCTTCATGTGTTTATCTTGTTGTTTAGGGTAAGAATTTCATCGACGATTCGGTGAAGTTGGATCCCATTCTGATGTAAGAGTTGTGTTTTTGAGCGACCAGGCTTGTAGACTCTCTGATGCACCAGATTATCATATAGCTCACCTCCTGACCGTGCCACATGGACAGTATCGATCAACCGCTGCACAGCATCCATGCAGAAATACCTATTCTGTTGATGTAAACGGTAATCCCAGAAAGGGAAAAAACGAATATCATTCAACAAGCACTCCAGCATAGCAGAGCCGGGGAATCCGATCACAATCGTGTGTTCGCTGCATAAATCCAACAAAGTGCCATAACCCACCAGAGCTTCGGCATCGCACATAAAGTTCAGTTGCTGATTTTTGCTTCTGTACTTTACAACAACCCGGTCTTCTGATTTTTTGATGCGTGAAACAGCATCAAGCGCATCCTGGACATGTTGTCGAGCATCGACAAAACGATCCCTCAATGTCATATGGAACGCATCTGGAGGCAATATTATATAATCAAACTTCTCGCTCAAACCAGCTTGCCTTTAGTGGGTATTGCTCAGTACCTTCATAACAGCGTTCTATACTGGTAAGTGTCGCCTGATAATCAATATAACGATCCAGGAACGGATTCCCGGCCAGTGAGAAGCCGTGAGGCACAATCAAGCTCTTTATGCCCGACAATCTTGCAGCAGCAAGCAGACACAGATGATCTTCATGCGTCACTGACGATGCAATGACCAGCTTCACATCATGCTTCTCGATAAACTCCGTCAGCGTTCCGATGCGATTCATCACATCCGGCAGATAACGTAGCACCCCTTTCTCAACCAACTCAAGAATACACTCATGAGGAATCGAAACATCCATAGAGGAAATATTTTTACGGACTTGGTCACTGATGGCGTTAACATCGCAATCCAGTCGTTTCGACTTACGGCGAGGCACCCGGAATGCAGACATCGCCCGAGGTATTCGGGATAAATCCTTGTCGAGTTTCCCGCCATCTATATGCAATACATCCACCTGCCTGAAACGACAAGCAAGCTCCGTATATATATCGCGGAAAAAAATTAACATCCCCTTCCAGCGCCGACGATACAATGAATCCGACATAGAGAAATGATAATTTCTCACCAGGAAAAACTCCTCATCGTGGAAGCCACGTTCCGGCAACAGCCTTATATCAAGACTTTTTGCAACAATATCCAGGATGATGGTGGATGCAGCTATATCAATATTCTTATATTCAGCCTGGAGCTGCTGCAATGCCAGGTGGTGGATATAGAGCGGCCGCAACAAATTCGACTGCAAATAAGTTGTGAAGAAGGGATGCAACAACTCCTGGAATTCATCCATTCCATCCCAAAGTTTTTCGGTTACGCTTTCGATCTCCGCATCATACTTGTCGGGATCATCGATATGAAGATATCTATCTACATCCCTAATGTTATCGTAATTTATTTCAAAACTCGCCATTAATTTAATTACTTCACTATGTAAAACAAGATTCGGTCTTCTTCAGCCATGATTGACTGCTTCAATAACAATGTGCTCAAACATCTCTTGGCGCTGACGGTAGGTTCTTCTAACTGACTCCAAATAGCACACTTCCAGTCCTGCATTTGTAATTATCTTTTTGTATGCTTCAGGGTGCACAAATCGGAAAGGGTAGTGATTTCCGACAAAAGGTGAATCCTCACGGTGTATCCCATTCAGAGTCGAAGAATCCAGCATTTCTGCAGGCTCATGATGCTGAAATGCATCACTCATCTTTCCCGGGACATAGGAAAAAAACTTTCCTCCGGGCTTCAGAAGCCTCTTCACCTCTTTCAGGCAATCAAGGAAGTCCGCTTCGGTTAAACAAAACGTGGAGAAAACATCGAGTACGACATCGAAACTGCCGTCTTCGTAAGGAGTGTCTGTCATCGAGCCAACCCTAAGATCGGCAGTAACATCCCACCTATTGAGCATTTTCTTCCCAAGTTTAATCGATTCTGATGAGAGATCGAGGCCATATGCATCGAATCCTTCACGCGCTACCGCCCATAAGTTTGCGCATGATCCACATCCGATTTCAAGAATTTGAACAAAGCCACGATGCTGTAGGGGAATTCCAAAAAAATTTCGCCCCATAAAACGCAAAAACTCTTCATTGGGATAAAGGCGCTGCGCACTGAAGCCCGCCTGCGAATAACTGCCTTCGTACCAGCTGCGTGCTGCCTCAAGTTTCTTATTTTCCATCACGACCTCTCCTGTCAATGGCAAGTAACGTCAGCACTTCCTCCTCCTTCAGCAACACTTGTTTCTAACAGCCTGGTCATTCGCAACAGGAAGCTGAAACACATATCGACAAAACATATGACTGGCAAAACCCTGCTTGAAAGAGGAGATCGACACCTCCTTATCGGACGGACATGGATTATTTTGCGCATAGAACCTTTCGCCAATTCGATACCATTTCAAGCCACGCTCTTTCATCCTTTCAATTGCAATTTGTTGAACGACATGACCCAATGGCTTATCAAACAGGCGGCGATCATAAACAGCAACAGCGTATACCCCTTCATCGCGGGTATGCTGAAAGAAGCCACCTCCAACCAGGTTCCCGTCTGCGGGATCACGCAAGCAGGTCAAAAAGGCCTCTCCATCCTTGATCATGGCAAGATGAATGCCCCATGTTCGATCGCTTCGGGTCGACCGACCGGCTACAGTACTATGCAGACTCTTGAACTCATCCCATTGCGCTTTACTAACATTGGACTCGTCGACAGTAAAAACATCCCAATTGCGCAATCCTGCATTAATCAATGATTTGTAGCTTTTCCGGAAATTCGAACGTATCTCACCCATGGTTCGTGCAAGGTCTACAAACAGGTCATGCCTCACTGCAGGTACAGCTCCTGCACTCATTAACAGTTGGTGCCACTCTGGCACACCCATTCCTGATCTCGATGGCTCAACCCATTGTTCCACATCAATCTTTGGTAATCCGATTATACGCCCCAGCTCATTGAGAAACTTGAGGGCATTACTGCATATTTTTTTGACTGTTTTGGGAGACAAGCCAGCAATGAATAGTGGGGACGCCAGACCCGCTCCCATGTTTATCAACTCAGTTTTGCCTGAAGAATTAATGCCTAACGACAAGGGCCATATGCCACACGGGGAATTATCGTTCAAAAGAACCAAACTCACATCTTCAATATCCCACCCGATGCCACGAAAATATGCGTGGTAGTAGTCGAGAGTCGATTTCGCATACGGTACAGGTTGATATGAAAGCTCCAGCCAGACCTTGTTCCAACCATCCGGATTGGCTTTCCTAAGCTCTGCTTTTAGACCAGCACGAGACATGGCCTCCAATAAACATTCAAGTTCATGCATGCAAATCAGAGTTCTTCGCCAGCCACAAAAGAAGTTTCAAGAACATTATTTTTTACCAACTCATTCACGAGCGGAATCAGTTCCCAAAAAGGTTTATTGATCCTGATTGCAATTTCAAGCAAGGAGCATGAACCATCGGCATATGAAATCAAATCCATCATGGCTTTTACATGGTCTGCTGAACCCTTTTGACTTATCGAAGGATAAAGCCCGCGCTTCCCAAGCTGTGGCTCGCATAACACTTTAGTTCTTGGTATAGCATTCTGTTCCAGAGTTTCTATAGAGTGACGCAATGCGGTATACCCTCCCTCCAGGCCTTTTGGAGTTACCAATTCCAGGTTGTCGAGCGACGTGTGATATTCAGGATATTCTCCATACTTGCTGCGCATAATCGTGGCAATCGGCAAATCAACACCTGGAGCGCAGTATTGGCGCTCGTCGCTGCCACGATCCAGCCATGTGTAGCTCCGGAAGCTCTTATCCATATGATGCAATACATGCCGTGCTACATCATCAGATATCGTGTTCCCCATACGGGATGGCAGAAAAGAGAAACAGCGATCATCTCCGACGCATGTTATATTGAAGCCTGCAACCACGTTTTTTTGGAGATGAGCTAGATTATAGCTCAAATACGCAATCGAACCGATGGTTTCCGGAATAAATATTATCCGGTATGTATAGCGGCGACTGGAAATTTCTTGCAGCCACCTGGCCAGAGCCGCAGTCACAACGGGGCCCGATAATTCATTATTTGCCATTGATGGATGGCAAATATATGTTGACAAAAATACTTCTTCGCGTGTTTCCCCGGGGATAATGAGTTCGCCATAGTTGAGTATGCCAGGTTTGAGATCGCTATCGATTATGACGTGATAGCGCCCTGAAGATAGAGCTTTCCGCTGATTATGAGTCAGGCAAAAGCCCCAATTCCGCGCATAATATGATGTCACATAAGGGATCGCATCCGGCTGATCAGGAAGTGAATAAAGATTTTCCTCCAGGTCTTCGAGATCCATCCATGCATTGACTGGTTCAGAATAACCAACCACATGCAGGTTGTTTTTCCTGAAATCGACGACGCGGTTGCCCGCTTCATCTGCAATATAAGCATCTCGAATAGTCCATTCATCTGGGACCGTCCAATCAAAGACTTGAGTCCCGGAAGAAACATCGTGAACAACAAGATCTGGAATCAAACGGCGTAAATATGCAAGACTTTCGCGAACCCCCGGACCAGTGATACTACGTGCTATTGGAAATAAATCCTTTAGCCATCCATACATCTCTTGCCCAACGTCAGTCGACCTGCGGTGGTTCATAATCACTTCCGTCTTGCGACAAACACATGCCAATGATAGGCCAGACCGAACCAATCCATATCGATGTCAGCATGGCAGAAATCATGAAAGCATTCACCGAATTCCTGCTCGATTTCATCACGTGACTCAAAACATTTCATTATTTCGCCCTCACGCGTACCCCACGGATCCTTCGCCAGCACCCTGAAGCCGGGTATCTCCGCTGCCCGGCTGTTCTCATACACGAAGGATGTTTTTTTAGGGATTGAACAAATAATCCATCCATCCTTCTTGAGCACCCGAGCCATTTCCCTTATGTGAATACCAAAATCCAGCCCCTGGCCAGAGGTCATATAATAACAACTATTCCATGTTAATAAATAATCGAAGAATCGATCCGGATAGGAAAGGTTATCTGTAGTTCCATTCAGTATCTCGCCAAACTTAATGCCTCGCTCATTCAATCTCTTTGTGATGGCGCTACAAATCTCCTCGCTAATTTCTGTCCCGTAACCGGTCAGGCCCACCTGCTCAAAAAGAGGAAAGTGCCGACCATCGCCACAGCCCAAATCGAGGATATTCCCGCTTGTAGGCCGGGGCATTTTCAGCCCTGGGAACGTTCCCTTCAAAAGGCGAATGACTCCCTCTGCAGGATACGCAATCTCTTCCGACGCCTGATAAAGACGGGTCCATTCATCTTTGGCATTATATGTCATGTGCATGTGTAAACCTCCCCTAGTTAGGCCCACCCAAAACTAGAGGTTTCGGGCGCATGAAGGAGCCGAAACTCCTTCGGGGTTAGCTTGCCGAGCGAGTCATGGCCACGCTCTTCGTTGTAATCTCGAATCCAATGATCCGTTATTTCCCGCACTTCTGCCAGTGTGTTGAATACATACATATCCAGAACGCCCTGACGATAGGTGCGATTGAACCGCTCAATGTACCCATTCTGCATCGGCCTGCCTGGCTTGATGAACTCCAACTCAACGCCGTTTTCTTCCGCCCAATCAGCCATGGCAATTGATACGAACTCAGGCCCATTATCCAGCCTCAATTTCTCCGGATAGCCGCGCCATGCGGCAATCCTGTCCAGTGTGCGGATGACCCGCGTAGCCGGAAGGCTCAGGTCAATCTCAATAGCAAGAATCTCCCGGTTGAAATCATCCACCACATTGAAGGTGCGGAACTTCCGGCCGCACCACAGCGCATCGCTCATAAAGTCAGCAGACCAGCAACCATTTACAACTGGACTGACAGCGAGAGGAGCAGGATGCCTCGTTGGCAGACGTTTCTTGCCACGGCGTCGCTTGTTCAGCTTCAGCATGCAGTAAACCCGATAAACACGCTTATGATTCCAGCCATAACCTCTCCGCCTGATTCGATCGAACAACTTGCTGAAACCAAAGTCGGGCAGCTCATGTGCCAGCTTCAGTAGAACTTCAATCACTTCCGAATCATCTCTGGGCTTTGCCTCATATCGGTTCACCGAACGTGCGAGCTTCAGTGCCTTACAGGCTTTTCTTTCACTTATCTCATGTTCCTGTCGAACAAAAGAGACCAGATCTCGCTTCTCGTCCGGCTTCAGAGCTTTTTTGCGATCACGTCCTTCAGCGCACGGTTTTCCAGGCTCATATCGGCATACATCTGCTTAAGCTTTCGGTTCTCCTCTTCCAGTTCCCTGAGACGCTGAATATCTGATGCTTCCATGCCACCGTATTTCGATTTCCACTGGTAGTACGTTGCATCGCTGATGCCGTACTCCCGGCAAACGTCCTTCACCAGACGGCCGCCCTGAACCTCCTTCAGGATGCGGACGATCTGTGTCTCGCTAAATCTGCTTTTCCTCATCTCGATCTCCTTGCAGTAAAACTGCCCGAAGACCTCTAGTTATCAATGGACCGAGTTTAAGGGAGGCTTACACATGGTTCTCTGATTATTTTTCGTTAGCAATAATTGGATTGACAATCCCTAAAAGCTCGGCCCTAGTCAAAAACCAGGGCCTGCGCTGCAAGGTTTCCTGGATACAATTAAAGGTATCCTCAGCAGAAATAACTCCGACCTGCCCTCTCCCAAGCCCTGCAACATGAAACACTCTCCTCTCGCGAGCCAGCGCATCAAAAGGTTTGCTATCGAACTCCAGAGAATCGTCACTCAAGTATCGAACCCATATTGTAGAGGTTGAGGGCACGCATTCTCCGTTTTTCAAAATCATCCCGCTGAAAGTTTTATCAAATCGATATGGCACCTTCAGTTGACGCTCAACATAATGGATAAATGTGGAACCGGCATCGAAATTAAGATTGAGAACTTTCCCGTTTATTCGATAGAATCGATCAAAAAAAGAGTCACGACCGAAACTGTTTATTGGTGCATTCTTGGTCAAATAGTCAGCCTGCGCGCCTATTGCAGCCACCGAATAGCAAGGGTCTTCAGATCGGAGGCTATCTGCATGACAGCGCACCCACTCAGCAAACACGCCCATCCCGGAGGCATCATGAATCGGGTCGAAGATTTGTTTACGTGGAAACGAGTAAGTAAAAGTTGGAACGATTAAAGTTCCGTCCCCCCCCAGAAACGTCATAATCTCATCAAAAAACAACTCACATAACTGATCGGCATCCGAGACATCAGCTGGTCGCCCAAAGAATCCAAGATTACTATGGGAAAATACCACATCTCCTTTTTCCAGCGGTAGCCTGGAAAGGGCTTCTCTCAACCCGGACCTGTCAAAGTGGGTCTTCACTTATCGGTCTTTTCCATTATCAATTCTGCCAAGCCTTGAATCGTTACAAACCGTGGATCCTGAAAATCTTCTTGAACAAATGTCACAGAGAACTGTTCTTCGATCTCTTCAATCAACTCTATCACACCAAAAGAATCGATCGCATCCGCAGTGAAAAAATTGGTTTCCGGTGTCAGTTCCACAAGGGGCGAACGTCGATCAAACCATGCAGTCAACCACTCTTCATAAACGTTCATTAGAGATCCCCGTCCATGATTGCAAACGCCCTGACAGGAGCTCCATCGCCGGCCAGAACCTTCAAAGGTGCGACCACCAACTGCACAACTGATTGATCAAGAGCGGCCAAGTTCACCATATACTCGACCAGCACTGCACCATTACCTAATAATATCATGTGGTTAGGAGAATCTTTCGGGCAATTCCTGCCGTTTTTCGGATTATCCGGCATGGCTGTGTCCATCCCAACCAAAAGGCAACCTTGGTCAACTAGCCATTGAGCAGCTTCTTCGGACAGGAAAGGGGAATCATTGTAATACGACATGCTTCCGAGGTGTCTGTCCCAATCAAAACGCAACAGCACCCTTTTCGCAGAGCGGCCCGCCAAAACCCGCTCCAGATCGTCGGGCCCCACTTCCATCCCGGCTCCAAAGTCCGTAAGATCCAGAACGCTTGCCGGCCCAACCAATTGCTCCAGAGGAACCTGATCCACCGTAATACCATCGGAAATAAAGTGGCGCGGCGCATCAATATGCGTGCCTGTGTGCGTACCCAGCACCAACTTTCTTGTTTCACGATTCTCCAACCCGTGACGACCCAACTGGGTAATCTCAACAAATGGATGCCAGTGGGTAGGAAATGTTTGCATCCCCTCTTCAAGGGTCATCGTCAGATCAATAATTCGATTTGTCATTTTTTCCTCGGTTCGATTAGCTCTAGGAGTGGCCCGCCGGGCGCGCGCATCAATGAAATCAACATGTTACGCTCACCCAGTTTGAAGTCAAACTCTTGCGTATAGTCGCTTGCACCCAGCCCAATCAACGTTTCGGCGTCTACAGCAATACGATTGCAATAGAATGCCAAACAAGTTGGACCCTCGGCATCCAGCCTTACTGGCTGACTATCACCTGCCAGCACGCGCAATCGACAAGACCAGGCCGGAAACCGGCTATTCAATACGAGAACATCCCCCTCCTCATGAAACCCCAAGGCAGCCACAAGGAATTGGCGGAAAGGAAGCGGATCTTGCAGGACGACCTCGATAGCGCCCTTGTTCCATCTGAGCTGCGTATTTGCAAAATTGACCTGTCCATGATACGTCAACTCCAAAGGCCACAGACCCTCTCCGGACAGCAACATCAGGTCATGCAACGGCTGATAGCTTCTTGTATACCGCTCTTTTGAAGGATGATTCGGCACCCCTCTAAACAGGGCCTTCCTGCTATATCCCTCTTGCTTCCAACGCTCTTCCGCCTCCATTAAATCGGACACATTCACTGCCATGTGTGCAAACCCGAGAATCATGCCAGCTGCCCGACAAGAACATGCTTCTGCACCTTGCCTGTGGAGGAGCGCGGCAAGGCATTCAGCCAGACATAACGATCAGGACGCATTCCTTCCCCCAGTTCCGAAGCACATCTCAGGCGAAGTCGGTTTTGCAGCGCACATGTATCCATGCCCTCTTCGGGCACCAGACAGGCAACGATGATCTCGCCCCAGAAGTCGTGAGGCGAAGCCACCACGGAGACCTCACGCACTCCGGGCTCACGCAATAAAACACCCTCCACGGCTACGGGGGATACATTAAGACCGCCGCGAATAATGATGTCTTTCAGCCTTCCGGTGATTACCAGGCTGCCATCACGTACTTCCGCCGTATCTCCACTTGGCATACCGCCATCAGGCAATAATGGAGACGTTTCCCCATCTTCCAGCATATAACCAGTCAAAGAAAAAGGCGTATGGATCACGAGTTCTGATCCGCCACCCTCAGGCAAGGCACGAAATGAAAGTCGAAGCCCCGGCAGCAATCGTCCGACGCCAGCACTGACTTCGGCCTCAGCCCGGATTTGGGCCGATACCAGCAGCACCTCGCTCATGCCATAACTTTCCTGCAAAGGACAGCCAAAAGTCTTTTGAAATGATTGCCGCATAACAAGCGGCAATGGGGCAGTCCCACAAAATACCTGCCGCATGCTTTCACCCACCTTGGAAGCCAAGCCCGAATCACGGCTCATGCGCACCAAGATGCCAGCGATCATCGGAGTAAGCCAAATCGTGTTTGCTCCCCATGCAAGCGGTTTCGTCCAAAACGTTAAGGCATCCACTGGACGAAACCGAGCACCCAACAAAACAACTCCACCCGCCATCCACGGACTTAACAACGTATTAAGAAATCCCGCCATATAGGCCATCGGCAAACAATGATACAAGCGTGTACTGGCATCCAATCCCATGGACTGGTTGAACGCTCTCGCATTCCCCACGAGCGCATCCAAAGTATGGCAAACTCCTTTTGGGCGGCCTGTTGTGCCCGATGTAAAGAACACTGCCGCGACCTCATCTGCAGGAAAAGCAAAGTTCGGATGATTTGCCTCGATTGGCTGTAGGCCCGCCAATAGTTCTTCTTCGCAGAGTACGATTCGCGCCTCTGTCCGACGAATAATATACTCCTGATCATCTTGATGGAGCTCTATATTAACCGGCACGGCTTGGTAGTTACCAAGGATGCAAGCAAGATATGCTGAGGCAAACACCCAGCCATTAGGCAGTCGCAACGCTACACTATCCCCGGAACGGCAACCTTGCTGTTCAAGCCAATCGCGAATGGCGCCCGCATGGGCATAAAGCTCGGCATAGCTGAAAGACCTGTCTTCAACGATCAACGCCGGTTTCTGCCACTGTGCATTGAACACTTGATTTAGTCGATCTGAAGCTATCATTTTGTACCCTGTTCTTCTCCAAAGTAACTGTCTGGAAACCAACCCGGAGAGGAATCGTCCACTTCTAAACTGTCTGCGATTTCATCTATCAAGGCTTGCGGAGCATTTACCTTATTATGCCGGCAAAGCTCCACGATCAACTTGCGAGGATCGATACGACGAAGTAGCGCCGCATGCAATATTTTTGGCATATAGCTCGAATGGAATTGAGCCAGCCCGGCAGCCACATCAAGCGAACATATACCTCGACGATCAATTCGTGGGCGAATCAATGACTCTCCGAGACGCATCGACTTAATGGGATCTATGTCAATTCCATATCCGCTACGTTCCAGTACACTCAGAAACTGCTCGGTTGGCGTATTACCACCGCTCCGGCCAAACCCTTGCAACGAAACGTCTATCATCGACACTCCCTCTTCGACACTAACCAGGGAGTTGGCGACCGCCAGGCCCAGATTGTTATGCCCATGGAACCCCATGGCAACATCAGGCGCCTGATCTCGAGCAGCCTGTAGAAAGGCACGAACCTCATGGGGCATCATTCCCCCTGCCGAGTCCACCAGATAAACCATTTCAGAACCGAAGTCGGCAGAGCGAGCAACAAGCCTTGCAAATTCATCAGGCGTAAGCACGTAAGACTTCATGAAGTTTGCATAGACTTCCATTCCCAAGTCTTTGGCTAAAGAAACAAAAGGTCTGGACTTATCAATTTCACTGACTTCCGTACCAATGCGTACGAAATCCATGCCATAATCTGCAGCCATTCGCAAATGATCTTCATTGGCTATGCCGGGAATGCAGAACATGCCCCATTTCCCTCGCGTCACCGCGCTTGCAGCGGCTTGCATGTATTCTGCATCCGAGGCAGCTGCAACATTCTTCCCTTGCTCACTGGCACCCAGTCCGATGCCGTGGCCAACTTCTATATAGGGAAAACCGGTTTCGTCCAGTTCCCGGGCAATATTGACTGTATCAGTTGCCGTAAATTGAAAATCGATAACATAGCTGCCGTCACGCAAGGTGCAATCCATCAATTTCGGCGCAACCTTCCGGTGTTTATTTCTAATGGCTTCCATAAATCACTCTAAAACCTTCCAGGAAACTGCCGTTCCACGTTTCAAATCTTTACGAACCATTTTTCCGAGAACTTGTTCAAGGTATTTCGGCGGCAACCCGAACCCTGGCCGAATGCTTCGCACTACATCAGGCGTAATCACTTCTCCTGCATTCATATCCTTGACAAAATAGAGTGACCGTCTGAACTTGATATTTCCCTGTTCGCTGGACTTGTACCCATAATCAACCTTTCCCATCGCCTCCCACGCAGTGCTTGCCCCCTGACAGAGAGAAGCAAGCTCAGATGGCTCGAGCGAAAAGCTGTCATCAGGCCCGCCCCCGTTCCGGTCCAAGGTAAAATGCTTTTCGATAATGGAAGCGCCCAGAGCCACACTGGCAATCGCCGTCGTATTATCCAGAGTGTGATCCGACAGCCCCGTAACCAGATCAAAACGATCGATCATGTCCGGGATTGTGCGCAGATTATAATCGCCAGCAGGAGCCGGATAGCCACTGACACAGTGCAATATGGCGAGTTGACTGCATCCGCCTTCGCGTGCGGCATTAATCGCCTCCCGAATCTCTTCATCATCAGCCATGCCCGTGGAAATGATCATGGGTTTGCCGGTAGAGGCAACATACTTGATCAAGGGCAAGTCCACGGCTTCGAACGAAGCGATCTTGTATGCCGGGACATTCAGCTCCTCCAGAAGGTCAACCGCCGTGTTGTCAAAAGGGGAACTGAAAGCGGTAATACCGGCCTTACGGGCATGCTCGAAGAGCGGTGCATGCCATTCCCAGGGTGTATGGGCCTCTTCATAAAGCTCATACAGGGTGCGTCCGTCCCACAGCCCCCCGTGAATGCGGAAATCCTCACTGTCACAATCAAGCGTAATGGTATCCGGTCGATATGTCTGAAGCTTGACCGCGTCAGCATCGGCTCTCTTCGCCTCATCAATTAGACGACAGGCAGTCTCAATATTCCCGTTATGATTCGCTGAAATTTCGGCAATTATATATGGTCGTGCAGCCTGACCGATTGTCCGGCCATCAATACAAATTGTTCTATGCTGCGTCACTCGATCACTCTCCCACCCTTTCCAGCCATTCCTGCCGAAGAAGGCCAAAACATATCAAATCATGGTAATCATCACCAATGCGGGACTGCTGGCGTAGAACCCCTTCCTGCTGAAATCCCATGGCAAGATGAAAGCCGATCGAGGCCGTATTAAATGCCAGGGCCTGGCCGCAAACCTTGTGACAACCGATCGTGCAGAACGCATAATCCAGGGCTGCCATCCCCAGCTTGCGCCCCGTACCTTTCGGAGCAGTGGGTGAAGTATAAAATCCCCAATCCACCGATCCCGATGCCACTTTTCCGGAGAAGTGGACAAATCCAAGCGGCTCACCTTCCTGCTCGAATATCAACAGATGTTTATCGGGGTCTCGAGACACCCGCTCAAACCATCTCTGATGCTCTTCGGGGGTAATTTCATGCCGGGTAAGCATAAATTGGCGAATATCCGGATGATTTCGCCACCCGCGCACCAGATCGAGGTCACCACGGGCCATCATCCGAAGGTGGCCATGATTCAAATGTGACTCACTCATGAATACTCATCATGGCATCCACGACACGGCGGGTGCCGCTCCCGTCCACCAGTGCGGCGCCGTTCCGTTGCATTCGACGAAGGTTGCCACGAAGGGAAACAGCTTCCAACTTCGCCTTTAGCTCATCCTCAAGATGATCGATATCGCCAACCAAATCGGCACAACCTTGCCTAGCCAGGGCCCGGGCGCCTGCTTCCTGATTTTCTGCCAGGACGACAAGCAGGGTGGGCAAGCCAAGACAACAACGCTCCCAGGATGTGCTTCCCGCAGCACCGATAGCCAAATCACTTTCCAGCATCAACTTTCCCATATCGGTGACATCCACTCGAACCCGGGTGGGCCAGGGCATAACAGCAGCAACTTCCCTGATCTTCTGCAGCCATGGAGCCGTCCGACCCATCACCACGGTAATCTGTAAAGCATCGGGAAGAGAGCAGTGTAATAAAGCTCTCAACACCCTCTCCGTCATATTATTCTTATCCACCCCACCCATGGAGACCAGAAGATGCCTGAACCCGGCCGTTGTATGCTGGGTCAGACCATGTTTCCGCAACGTTGCGAACTCCGAACGTAACAAGGCATAACGCGGACCGGCCAATATTTTGCATTTCGGGGAAACAAGATTTCTGTAATCCTGTCTTTCCCGTCCGAGATTCTGATCAAGCAGAAGATCGCAATCGTGTTCGCGGTTCGCCAGATCATCGATCACCATCAGGGATTGACACACGGGCCTCACATGGCGCTCCCAACGCGCATCCAGCCCGTAATGATCGACGATCAACCAATCCACATCCCCCCCGTCAATGTGCTCGAGTGTTTGCCGGGCATCGTTCGACCAGCTTGTCCCTAGCCAGGAGGCATACTTCGACTGCCTTTCGGCCGGAGGGATATCCCCTCCCGCTTCGGGAAGCGGGGCGATATCGAAGCCGCGTTGACGTATAAGCCCCG
>Ga0102944_1001314_pt1 | contig 16691 bp, 18 predicted proteins | sample SalPonD_shore_MG_FD_78172 | JGI IMG/M metagenome (GOLD analysis project Ga0102944, IMG submission 78172) | Salt pond soil microbial communities from South San Francisco under conditions of wetland restoration - Salt Pond MetaG... | ecosystem: Environmental > Aquatic > Marine > Intertidal zone >...
GGTCGTGACGGACGGCGTGTTCAGCATGGAGGGCGAGATCGCGCCGCTGCCCGAGATCCGCGAGCTGTGCGACGAGTACGACGCGATCATGGTCATCGACGACTCGCACGCCACCGGCGTGCTCGGCGAGACCGGGCGCGGAACGCCCGAGCACTTCGGCATGCACGGCGAGGTGGACATCGTCACCTCGACCCTGGGGAAGGCGCTGGGCGGGATGGCCGGAGGGTTCACGGCCTCGAGCGAGGCCGTGGTGGAGTACCTGGTGCAGAACTCCCGCACGCAGCTCTTCACCAACGCCGTGCCGCCCCACTCCGCCGAGGGAGCGCTGGCGGCGGTCCACCACCTCGAGGAGCACCCGGAGCTGATCGGCAAGCTCCGCCGCAACACGGAGTACTTCCGCGAGCGGCTGCAGGAGATGGGCTACCGGCCCATCCCCGGGGAGACCCCCATCGTCCCGATCATCATCGGGGACACCGCCGACGCGATCGCGCTCAGCCGACGGCTCCTCGAGCGGGGGGCGTTCGTGATCGGCTTCGGCTACCCGGTGGTCCCCGAGGGGAAGGCCCGCATCCGCTGCCAGATCTCGGCGGCCCACGAGACCGAGCACCTGGACGCGGCGCTCCGCTCGCTGAAGGAGATCGGGACGGAGCTCGGGATCCTCTGACGAGGGGCGAGCCCGGGCGGGCCCCTCGCCGCGCCGCGGAGACGCGGACGCGCGGGCCGGGCCGGGCACCTTCCGACCGGTCGTCTCGTTGACAGGACCGGACCCGCGGCCTAGCCTGCGGGGCTCGGGCCCGTCATCGGGGCGGGTCCGGAGGCGGCCCACGAGGCCGCCGGACGTCCGAGCGGCCGAGAGGAGCCGGTGAGGGAGCTCGATCCAGGGAGCTGCACGCCGATCGGAGGGCGCGTCCGCCGCCGGGTGCGGCGGGCGGGCGGCGCCTTCCTGCTCCTCCTCTTCCTGGTGGCGAATCCGGCCTACGCGTGCCCGATCGACTGCCTCCTGAACCACCACGCCGACCGGGTGGAGCACCACCGCCACGAGGGCACGCGCCTCACGGGCGACATGTGCCACCACGGCCCCCGGATCACGGCGCGGGAAGCGCCGGCCGAGCGCGCCCTCTCCCCCCAGGAGCCGGCGGCCGTCCCGGCGGAGCTCCCGGCGGCCGACGAGCGCGCCTTCGGGACCACGACGCTCGCGGCGCCCCCCGACCTCACCCTCTCCGCCCCGCCCTCCCCCCCTCCGCGGGCCTGATCCGATCCCCCGGGCGTCCGCGCCGCGGACGCCACGAGGCCCTCCCGTAGCGACCACGGCCACGCCGGACACGGCGCGACCTCGCATCGCGGGTCGAAGCCGTACGCGGGAGCGGCCTCCGCACACGAGATCGGACCAGGTTCCGCACACATCGCGGAGGTGCACATGCAGTGGACATCCACACTCGGAGCGGGGTTCGCGGCTCTCGTGGCCGCGGGCGCCTGGCTCCTGGCTCCCGCCGGGCTCCGGGCCCAGGGGGCCGACACCACGAAGGCCAGCGTCCAGCAGCTCGACCTGTCGGGCGGCGGGAGCCGGTCGCTGGAGTCGCTGACCGGCGAGTCGGAGACGCCCCTCCAGATCACCGGGTTCGGGGTCGGGAGCTACACGTACGATGGCCGCACGGACGAGAACACGTTCGCGGGCAGCAAGCTGGCCGTGGCGCTCTTCCGGGAGCTGGGGGACTCGTTCTGGTTCTTCGGCCAGCTGACGACGGCCCTCTCCGAGGAGGGGGGAGCCGGCGGCGAGGTCCCCACGGAGATCGAGATCGACAACTTCCTGGTGAACTTCACGCCGCCCGGCGCCACGAACGTGAGCCTGAGCTTCGGGAAGTTCGACACGCCGATCGGGTTCGAGCGCGACGACGAGCCGCTGAACCTCCAGCCGACCGAGAGCTTCAACTTCCAGTACGCCCGTCCCGCCAAGATGGTGGGGCTCATCGGCCGCTGGAACCTGACGCCCTCCGTCGACCTGGCGGGCTGGGTGGGGAACGGCTGGAACAGCCAGCTCGACCCCAACCACGGCAAGACGGTGGGGCTCCGGGTCGGCACCCGCCCCACCGAGCACACGAGCTTCGGCCTGGCGGGCCTGTACGGGCCGGAGGGAGAGCAGGGCGCCACCTTCGACCGCTACCTCCTCACTTTCGACTACGCCCTGCAGCCGACTCCGGACGTCATCGTCGCGGGCGAGGCGAATTACGGGGGGAACAGGGACGTCCTGGCGAACGGGCGGGACGCGAAATGGTACGGAGGGCTCCTCACGCTGTTCGGACGCTTCAGCCGGCACTTCGGGACGACGCTCCGCGGCGAGGTGTTCCGCGACCGGGACGGCGCGCGCACCGGCACGCCGCAGACGATGGAGTCCCTGACCCTGGCCCCGACCTACCTGCTCGGCACCGGGCGGGAGGGCATCTTCGCCAACGTCGAGCACACCACCTTCCGGATCCCGCGCTTCCAGGTCCGGACCGGGCTGCGCTACGACCACTCGAACCGGGACGTCTTCGAGAGCGGCTCCGGCGCGACCGACTGGGACATCAGCTATCTGGCCGAGCTGGTGGTGACGTTCTGATGGCGGCCGGAGGACCGGACGCCCGGCGCGGGCGGCCGCGCCGGACCCACGGAGGGAGGAGCCGATGAGAGGTCTCTACAGCCTGAGGGACGCGGACCGGTCGGTGAAGCTGGCCGCGCTCCTGTTCATGCTCGTCCTCGGCTACGCCTACATCTTCGCCTTCTTCATGGTGAAGAATTACGCGGGGCTCACGCCCGAGGACGTGGCCACCACCTACGTGCCGCAGAGAGTGGAGGCCTCGCAGCTCCCGGAGGCCTCGAAGAGCACGACGCGGGCGCTCGACCTCTCGAGCATGGAGCCCGAGCACCATCACGTCGACACGCAGCTCCTCATCCAGGACAGCCACATCCACATCATGATCTACGCGATCATCGCCGCCCTCCAGACGCTCATCGTCCTGGGCCTGGGCTGGAGCGCGTGGTGGCGCGACCTGGTCATCCTGACCGCCTTCGGGTCCGGCGCGCTCGACTTCGCCGGCCAGTGGCTCATGAAGGCGGGGATCGGCGGGTTCGCGTGGCTCACGATCGCGTCGGGCTGGCTCATGACCGCCGTGTACGTGGTCGTCCTGCTCGGAACCCTGAGAGCGGTGTTCGCGAAGAACGAGACGCGGGGAGCGTCGGCCTGACGGCGCCCCCGGCGATGCAGCCACAGCAGGAGGCACACCCATGAGGATCCCATCACGCAAGCTGGCCTCGGGCGCGCTCCTGGCGCTGGCCCTGCCCGTCCTGGCGGGCGCCGGCGACCACATCACCCCGACGGTCGTGCTGAAGAAGCAGGCCGAGGTCATCAAGGCCACGCTCCCCGGCGCGTCGAGCTTCTTCCTGAAGAAGGTCGAGATCGGGAAGCGGGACCTCTCCCGGATCGAGCAGAGTGGCGGCTTCGAGCCCGAGTCTCCCGACGTGAAGTTCTACTACGGGCAGGACGGCTCCGGGAGCACGGTCGGGGTCGTGCTGTTCCCGCAGGTGAACACCCAGCACGGACCCTTCGAGGTCGGCCTCACGATGGGCCCGGACGGGACGGTGCGGGACGTGACGCTCACCAAGGCCACCGTGGAGACGAAGCCCTGGGTCGAGAAGGCGGCCGGGACCGGCTTCCTGGAGGACTTTCGGGGACTCGGGGCCGGCCAGGCGCCCACGACGGCGCTCGAGCGGCTGAGGTCGGCCGACATCGGGAAGATGCCGACCTACTCCGGGAAGCAGGTGGCCAAGGCGGTGGAGCACGGCCTGACGCTGTACGGGATCCTGTACGCGGGCAGCGGACGGGCCGCGGGCGGGAGCTCCGGCGGAGGCCCCTGATGGCCGAAGGCTCCCCCTGGCCGGCTCGCCTCGCCCTCGGGGCCGCGCTCGCTCTGGCGCTGGCGACCGGCCTGGTGGGCGGCGTGGTGCTGTCGCGGTCCGGGGCGCTCGGGGGCGCGGGCGGCTCGGCCTCCCGTCCGGCGGGCTCCGGAGGCGGCGGGCCCGGCCAGGCGGACGCGCGAGCGGGGTCGGCCGCCGTCGGCCCCGGGGGCCCGGTGGTCGCGCGGGACCTGGGCCCGGCGCCGAGCTGGGAGCTCACGGACCAGCGCGGCCGCACGGTGCGCTCCTCGGAGTTCGAGGGGAAGGTGCAGGTCGTCACCTTCCTCTTTCCCTACTGCAGGACCTACTGCCCGCTCATCGCCGCGCACCTGCGAGGCCTCGAGGGCTCGCTCCGGGCCGCCGGCCTGGCGGACCGCGTGCAGTTCGTGGCGTTCAACGTGGACCCGGCCCACACCGGCCCCGACCAGATGCGCTCGTTCCTGCGACAGTACGGCTGGGACCCGGACGCGGGCCGCATGGAGTACGTGACGGGGAGCCCCGAGGCCGTGCGGCGCGCGGTCCGCGACGGCTTCCACGTGGACTACCGGAGGGTCGCGGAGGAGGGGGGAGCGGCGGACGGCGGCGGGGCCGCCGGTCCGGGCGAAGCGACCTCCGCCGGTCCCGGGGGCGCGGCCTCCGCCGGTGCGGACCTCGCGCCACAGCCCGCCGTCGAGAACGCGCTTGCCGACAGCGCCTCGGTTTCGTACGACGTGGTGCACAACGACGGGCTCGCGCTGGTGGGTCCGGACGGACGGATCCGGCGCTACTACGCGGAGGCCGACCGAATCCCGGACGAGCGGCTGCTGGAGGACATCCGGGCCCTGGCGGCGGTGGGCGGGAAGCCCTGACGGGCCCCCGCGGGCTCGCACCGCCCTTGCGTCACGGGAGGACCCGAACGGCGCCCGGCGGGAGCACCCGCCGCGCGGCCCGCGCGACCGGCGCGAGCACGATCCCCGAAACGTCCAGGAGAGGATGACCGACATGGCGAGCCAGGCCCCCCGGAAGATCCGGCGACCGACGCTGGAGGACCTCGACCTCGCGCCCGGCAAGAAGGCCCGGCTGTACGACATGGCCTACGGCCACGGCGTGGGGAACGGGACCCTCCTCGTCCTCCCGATCGACCACGGGCTCGAGCACGGGCCGGTGGACTTCCTCGGGAACCCCGACGCGGCCGACCCGACCTACCAGTTCGAGCTGGCCGTGCAGGGCGGCTTCAACGGGATCGCCTGCCAGATCGGCTTCGCGGAGAAGTACTTCCGCCGCTTCGCCGGCAAGGTCCCGCTCGTCCTCAAGCTGAACGGCAAGACGAACATCCCCTCCGACGACGAGGCGCACTCGCCGCTGAACGCCACCGTCGAGGACGCGGTCCGGCTGGGGGCGCACGCGGTGGGCTACACGCTGTACGTGGGGTCCCCGCAGCAGTCCCGCCACGCCGAGGACTTCCGGAAGGTCCGCCAGGAGGCCGAGCGCTACGGGCTCCCGATCGTGATGTGGGCCTATCCGCGCGGCTCTGCCGTGGAGGCGAAGGGCGGCCGGGACTCCCTCTATGCGGTCGACTACGCGGCCCGGGTGGCGATGGAGCTCGGAGCGGACGTCGTGAAGCTCAACGCGCCCAGGAAGAGCGACAAGGACGAGCTCATGCCGAAGAAGTACCGGGAGCTCGAGTGGGACTACGCCGAAGGCGCGCGCAGGGTCATCCACTCGGCGCAGCACACCCCGGTCCTGTTCTCGGGCGGGAGCAAGGTGGGCGACGAGGACCTCCTCGAGAAGGCGCGCACGGTCATGGAGGCGGGCGCCACCGGGCTCATCTTCGGCCGCAACATGTGGCAGCGGCCCATGGACGACGCCCTGGCGATCACCCGCGAGGTCAGGTCCATGTTCGAGGACTTCGGTGCCTGAGCGAGGCACGGGCGGAGCGGGGACCGGCGGCCGGTCGGGGGGCGCGGCGCGGGCCGCCGCCCCCCGACCCATGCCGCGCGGCACCGTCGTCGCGCCCTCGATCCTCGCGGCCGACTACGTCCGCCTGGGCCAGCAGGTGGCCGAGGCCGAGGAGGCGGGGGCCGCGTGGTTCCAGGTGGACGTCATGGACGGACACTTCGTCCCCAATCTCAGCATCGGCCTCCCGGTGCTCGAGTCGCTGCGGCCGGTCACCGACGCCTTCCTGGACGTCCACCTCATGATCGACAACCCGGAGGGCTTCCTGGAGCCGTTCGCGGAGGCGGGCGCGGACCTCATCACGGTCCACCAGGAGGTGTGCCCGCACCTCCACCGCGAGGTGCACGAGATCCGGCGCCTGGGCTGCAAGGCCGGCGTGGCGATCGATCCCTCCACCCCGGCCGCGACGCTCTCGGAGATCCTCCCCTTCGTGGACCTGGTCCTCGTCATGACCGTGAACCCCGGCTTCGGCGGGCAGTCCTTCATCCACGCCGCGCTCCGCAAGGTGAAGCAGGTCAGACAGATGGCGAGCCGGCTCGGGCTGCCGGGCCTCCGGGTCCAGGTGGACGGGGGGATCGACCCCGACACGGCCGCCCTCTCGGTCGACGCGGGGGCCGACGTCCTCGTGGCGGGCTCCTCGGTGTTCCGGGGGCCGGGGACGATCGCCGAGAACTACGGGGCCCTGGTGCGGGCCGTCTCCGTCGAGGTGTGAGGCTTACGTCCCGCGGGCGCGCCCGGCCCGCCCCGATCGGCGGGCCGGCCCGGCCGCCGCGCCGGCCCGGGGGCCCGCGGCCCTCCGCCCGGACCCCAACCCGCGGCCGCCTGCGGGGTAGGAGGCACGCGATGGAAGAGACCGCCGCCGCGCCCCGCGTCACCGTGAAGCTCCCGGCCTCCCTGCGTCCCCACGCGGAGGGCCGCCAGGAGGCCCGCGTCGAGGCATCCAGCGTCGGGGAGGCGCTCCGCCGCCTGGCCGAGCGCCACGCCGCCCTCGGCACCCACCTGTTCGACGACGCCGGCAGGGTGCGCGGCCACGTGAACGTGTTCGTGGGCGGGCGCCGGGTGGACGACCCGGCGTCGGAGGCCCTGGGCGAGGGCGACGAGGTGCGCCTCGTCCCCTCGATCGCGGGGGGCTGAGGTGGCGGACGCCGAGGAGCGGATCCCGGGGCTGTTCGGGAGGGCCGCCGGGCTCGAGCTCGGCACCGACGAGCTCCGCCGCTACGGCCGCCACCTCTCCATGCCGGAGGTGGGCGAGGAGGGACAGAAGCGGCTCAAGGCCGCGCGCGTCCTCCTCGTGGGTGCCGGGGGGCTCGGCTCGCCGGCCGCCATGTACCTGGGCGCGGCGGGCGTCGGCACCCTCGGCCTGGTGGACTTCGACGAGGTCGACTTCAGCAACCTCCACCGCCAGCTCCTCCACGGCACCGCGGACGTGGGCCGCCCCAAGCTGGACTCGGCCCGGGAGCGGCTCCTGGACCTCAATCCCGAGGTCTCGGTCGAGACGTTCGAGACGCGGCTCACCTCGGAGAACGCGCTCGAGGTCCTGGACGGGTGGGACGTGGTCGTGGACGGGAGCGACAACTTCCCCACCCGCTACCTGGTGAACGACGCCTGCGTCCTGCTCGGGATCCCGAACGTGTGGGGCGCGATCTTCCGGTTCGAGGGCCAGGCGTCCGTGTTCGGCGTGCCGGGCGGCCCGTGCTACCGCTGCATCTTCCGCGAGCCCCCGCCCCCGGGCGCGGTCCCGAGCTGCGCCGAGGCCGGGGTCCTCGGGATCCTCCCGGGGCTCGTGGGGACGATCCAGGCCGCCGAGGCCGTGAAGCTCGTCCTCGGCCTCGGCCGCACGCTGGCCGGGCGGCTCCTCCTCGTCGACGCCCTGGAGATGGACTTCCGGGAGGTCGAGATCGCGCGGGACCCGGAGTGCCCGGTGTGCGGGGACGAGCCGACCGTGACCGAGCTCATCGACTACGAGGCGTTCTGCGGGATGCCGGGCGAGGAGGCGGCGGCCGGGTCCGCGGGCGCGGTCGGCGCGGACGCCGCCTCGGGGGCGGAGGCGGGCGCCGCGATCGGCGGTGCGGGAGCGTCCGGCGACGGCGCCGGGGAGACTTCCGACCGGATCACGGTGTGGCAGCTCCGCGAGAAGCTGGACGACGGGGAGGCGCCGGACCTCGTGGACGTGCGCGAGCCGTTCGAGTGGCGGATCTGCAACCTGGAAGAGGAGGGCGCGCGGCTGGTCCCCCTCTCCCAGCTCCCGGGCCGCCTGGACGAGCTGGACGAGGACAGGGAGATCGTGGTCTACTGCCACACGGGGAGCCGGAGCGCCCTCGCGGTCCGCTACCTCCGGCAGGAGGGCTTCGGCCGCGCCCGCAACCTCATGGGCGGGATCGCGGCCTGGGCCGAGGAGATCGACCCCGACATGCCGACCTACTGATGATCGCGCCCGGGGCGCCGACGATCCCGGCCGACGTGCCGACGGCCGCTGCCGCCGCGCCGATGACCCCCGCGGCCGCACCGGAGCGCGGCCGATGAGGATCGTCTCGCTCCTGGCCAGCGCCACCGAGATCGTGTGCGAGCTGGGGCTCGAGGACGCGCTGGTGGGAATCTCGCACGAGTGCGACCACCCGCCGCGCGTCCTGGACCGGCCGCGGGTGAGCCGCAGCCGGTTCGACCCCGAGGGCCTGACCAGCGGCGAGATCGACCGCGCCGTCCGCCGCGCCATGGCCGAGCACGGCAGCGTGTACGTGGTGGACGGGGAGAAGCTGGCCCGGCTCGAGCCCGACCTCGTCCTCACCCAGGCCGTGTGCGAGGTGTGCGCGGTGCCGACGCCGGGCGTGCGGGAGGTCGTGCGCGAGCGCGGGCTGGGGGCGGAGGTCCTCTCGCTCGACGCCCACACGATGGAGGACATCCTGGACTCGGTCCAGGAGGTGGGCGGAGCGGCCGGCGTCCCCGACCGGGCCCGCGCGGTGCGGGAGCGCCTGGCCGGCCGGCTGGACGCCGTGGGGGCCGCCGTGCGCGGCGCGGCCCGTCCCGACGTCCTGGCCGTCGAGTGGCTCGACCCGCCCTTCGCCCCCGGCCACTGGGTGCCGGAGATGGTCCGGATGGCCGGCGGGCGGAACCTGGCCGGCCAGGAGGGCGCGCCCTCGCGGCAGGTGGCGTGGGAGGAGCTCTCGGGCCTGGACCCGGACGTCCTGGTGGTCATGCCGTGCGGCTACGGCCTCGGGGCCTCCCGCCGCGAGGCGGACGAGCACGCGGCCCGGCTCCTGGACGTGGCGCCGCGCGCCGTCTCCGGGGGACGGGCCTTCGTGGTGGACGGCTCCTCCTACTTCAACCGGTCGGGGCCGAGGGCCGTGGCCGGGGTCGAGATCCTGGCCGGGCTCCTCCACCCCGGCCGCTTCCGGGAGCCGCCGGAGGACGCGGCCGCCGCCTGGGAGCCGGAGGCGGCGGCGAGGGGCTGAGGAGGATCCGGGGCCCCGGCGCCCCGGAGGGGGCCGCTGCCCCCCGGCGGGCGGCGCCGGGCCACGCGCCCCGGGCCGGGGCGCCTACAGCAGCTCCGCGTTCACCGCGCCCTCGAGGTTCCCCTCCACCAGCGCGTCCCGCACGGCCGTCGCCACCTCGACGGCCACCGCGCGGCGGGCCTCCGCCGTGGCGCCCCCCAGGTGGGCCGACAGCACGAGGTTCGGCGCGTCGCGGAGCGGGCTGCCGGCGGGCGGGGGCTCCTCCCCGTAGACGTCCAGCGCGGCCCCGGCCAGGGGGCCCTCGCGGAGGGCCTCGGCCAGCGCCGCCTCGTCCACGACTCCGCCGCGGGAGGCGTTGAGCAGGAACGAGCCGGGCTTCATGCGGCCCAGCTCGGCCTCCGCGATCATGCCCCGCGTCTCGCCGGTGAGGGGGACGTGGAGGGTCACGACGTCGGCCCGCTCCAGGACCCCGGCCAGGCCCGCCATCTCGACGCCGGCGTCCCGCTCGAGCTCGGCCACCCGCCCCCCGGACAGGTAGGGATCGTGGCCCAGGACGTCCATCCCGAACGCCCTCCCGAGCGCGGCCACGGCCGAGCCGATCCGCCCCACCCCGATCACCCCCAGCGTCCGTCCGGCCAGCTGCACGCCCCGGAGCGAGCGGCGCTCCCAGCGGCCCGCGCGCACGCTCCGGTCCACCTCGGGAATGCGGCGGGCGGCGGCCAGGAGGAGGCCGAAGGTGAGCTCCGCGGTCGAGCGGGTGTTCCCCGAGGGCGCGTTGAACACGGCGATGTCGCGCCGGGCGCAGGCCTCGAGGTCGATGTTGTCGACGCCGACGCCCGCGCGGCCGACGACGCGGAGGCCGGGCGCCCGATCGAGCAGGGCCTCGTCCACGCCCGTCGCGCCCCGCACGAGGAGCCCGGCGGCGTCCCCGAGCGCGCGGCGTAGGGCGTCGGGGCCTCCGGCGGAGACGTCCACCGGCTCGATCCGCGGCTCGCCCTCGAGGACGGCCATCCCCTCGGGCTCGAGGGGATCGGAGAGGACGACCCGGAGGCGGGAGGGGTGCGCTCCGGCCCCGGCCTCCGCGGGCGCCCCGTCCCCGGCCGGCGCCGGATGCCGCGCTTCGTGCCCGTCCCCGCTCACGCCGCCAGCGTCTCCTGCAGGACCCGGTCGAGGACGCCGAGCAGCTCCTCGAGCTGGTCGGGCGTGTGGTCGCCCATGTGGCCGACCCGGATCGTAGAGGGCTTGAGCTTCCCGTACCCGGCGCCGATCACCCAGCCGTGCTCCCGGAGGCCGGCCACGACGTCCGGGCCGCGGAGCCGCTCGGGGAGGCGAATGGCGGTCACGGTCGGCGAGCGGTAGCCCGGCGGCGCGAGGACCTCGAACGGCTCCCCGGTCCGGCCCGCCGCGGCCTCGGTCCACGCGTGGGTCCTCCGGGCCATGGCCTCGTGCCGCTCGAAGCGCGCCTCGATCCCCTCGGCCACGATGCGCTCGAGCTGGCGCTCGAGGGCGTAGAGGAGCGTGAGGGCGGGGGTGTTCGGCGTCTGGTGCTCCCGCGCCCGCCGCTCGAAGTCCACGAGGTCGAAGTAGTAGCTCCGCGCCGGGACGGACGCCGCGCGCTCCAGCGCGCGCTCCGAGGCCGCCCCGAGGGCCAGGCCCGGCGGGAGGGCGAGGGCCTTCTGCGAGCCGGTGAGGAGGAAGTCCGCGCCCCAGTCGTCGAACGCCATGGGGGCGCCCGCCACCGAGGAGACGCCGTCCACGGCCAGGAGGACGCCGTCGAAGTCTCGGACGACCTCGGCCAGGCCGGCCACCGGGTTCAGGACGCCGGTCGAAGTCTCCGAGTGCACGACGGTCACCAGGTCGTAGCGGCCCGGATCGTCGGCAAGGCGCTCCGCCAGGCGCTCGGGGAGGTTCGGCGCGCCCCACTCGGCCTCGAGCCGGTCGGCGGGCCGCCCGGTGAGGCGCGCGATGTCGTGGAAGCGTCCGCTGAACGCCCCGCACACGAGGCAGAGGATGCGGCGTCGGCTCAGGTTCGTGACCGCCGCCTCCATGAGCCCGGTGGCCGACGAGGTGGAGAGGTAGACGGGCCGCGACGTCCCGAACAGCCGCCCGAGGACCGGCTGGAGGCGGGCCAGGAGCTCCTTCGTGGCGGGGCCCCGGTGGCCGACCACGGGGCGGACCTGCGCGTCCAGGACCTCCGGGTGCACCTCGGTGGGTCCAGGGAGGAAGAACCTCCCGAACGGTCGCTCCCCGGTCTCGGATGCCATGCTCGCGCTCTCCCTGGGTCGACGTGATCGATGCCGGCGCCGGCCGCGGACCGGCCCGCGCGGACCCGCCACGGCTGCAAGCGTCGCGCCGCTTCAGCCGCTGCGCCGCGCCACCGTGAGGCCGTCGCGGATGGGGACGAGGATCGCCTCGAAGCCCGGGTCCTCGGCCAGCTCGCGGTTGAAGCGGCGGAGGGCGCGGGTCTCGGCATCCGGCTCCTCGCCCGCACCGGACGCGGCCTCGTCCGGGGCTCCGGCCACCTTCCCCCGCCTGAGCGTGTTGTCGGCCAGGAGGAGGCCGCCGGTGCCGAGGAGGCGGGACGCCTGCTCCAGGTAGAAGGGATAGGCCCCCTTGTCCGCATCGATGAAGACGAGGTCGAAGGACACGCGGCCCGAGAGGTCGCGGAGGGTCTCGCGGGCGTCCCCGAGCCGAACCTCCGCCCGCCGCTCCTCGCCGGCTCGCGCGAACGCCTCGCGGGCGAGCTCGGCGTGCGCGGGCTCGACCTCGAGCGTGACGAGGCGCGCGTCCTCGGGGAGGAGGGAGAGGAGCCACAGCCCCGAGTAGCCCCCGAGCGTCCCGATCTCCAGCATGCGGCGCGCGCCGGCGATCGACGCCAGGAGGGCCATCAGCCGGCCCTGCAGCGCCGAGACCTGGATGAGGGGAAGGTCCCTGGCCTCCAGCTCCTTCCGGATCCATCGCATCGCCTCGGTCTCCGGCGCGTACAGGCCCTCGATGTACTCGCCGCAGCGCTCCAGCGTGGCTTCGTCCATGTCGCGTTTCCTTTCGTGTCAGTCGTCCTCGGACTCTGCGCGGTCGGGTCGCCCTCCGGTCGCCGCCGGACCGCTTCGGCCGCCGGGGCAGGCCTCGCGCGCGGCCCTGAGCCACACGCGGACCCTGGCCGGACGGCCCGCCCTCGGGTCGTCCCGGACCGCGCGGACGAGCGAGCTCACCTGCGCCGGGGCCGCCGAGGCGAGGTCGCACACGCTCCGCACGCCGCCCGCCCACAGGGCCCCCGCGTTGACCGTGCCGACGCCGCGGAGCGCGGCGAGGCGGGCGGCGCGGACGGCTGTCCGGACCTCCGGCTCCGGGAGGTCCGAGCGCCGGGCCAGCGCGTCCGGATCGGCGTCCGCCAGATCGCGGGCGTCCTCGAGCCCGGCCGCCCGCAGCCTCTCGAGGGCGGGGCGCGGGAGGCCCGGGAGATCGGAGACGCGAGGCTTCGTGGCGTCGATCGTCAGCCGGTCGACGCCCAGCTGCACCGCCGCGCAGAAGGCGAGCCCCACCAGGACGGCGGGGAGCACCCGGGCCGGCCGGAGGCGCGAGCCCCGGGACGGGCTCGGCACGGCGGTCCGCTCCCCGCCGGCGGCTCCTTCCGCCACGTCGGCCGTCGTCCACCCCGGCACGGCCGCTCCCAGGTGCCCCAGGGCGTGGAAGATCACGAACCCGTCCAGCGCGAACACCGGGAAGCCGAGGAAGCCGGGCAGCGGCATCTCGAACAGCTTCAGGTGCTCGAGCCCCGGGACCGTGTAGATCCAGCGCGAGCCCGCCAGCGCGTTGAAGCTCTCCCACAGGAGGCCGATCGCGGCGCCGCCCGCCAGGATGCGCACGATCCTCGTCCAGCTCCCCCGGGCCAGGTCGCCCAGGAGCGAGGTCGCGGGGTCGCGGGCGTGGTTGAAGGGCTCGAGGAGGAGCGTGGCCGCCCCCCAGATGAGCGGGAAGAAGGCGTCGCGGCGCCACAGCGACAGGCCGAGGAAGGCGGCGCCGAGGATTACGCACGCTGCGTAGTGGCGGCGGCGCACCCTGAACGTCGGGCGGCTCCAGCCACGGGCCACGCCCAGGCTCGCCATCCAGCGGTGCGCCAGGTAGAGGGCCGGGAGCACGGTCGCGAAGGCCGCGAACACCCCCGCCCAGCGGAGCGGGAGGGAGGCCGGCACGAACACGTAGTACCAGTCGGCCATGCGCAGGTTGAGGAGCTCGAACAGGTACCAGGTCGGCGCCGACCAGAAGAAGAGGGACACGGCGAAGCGCGGGCGGCCGAGGAGGGGCGAGCGCCCGGTCCGGAGGGCGAGGCCCCCGTCCAGGAGCGCGATGGTCGGGAACCAGGCCGCCTGGAAGTACCAGGTCCGGAAGGGCTCCATCCCACGCGACGCCAGGAGGGTCGACGCCGCCAGCGCGAGGGCGCCCACGGCGGTGAGCGCGACGGCCGCCCTCGGGGACCCCGGCGCGGCGCGCGGCGCCGGCCGCGTCCGGTGGACCCCGGCACCCGCTCCGCCCGCCCGGTGCCCCGAGCCGCGGGAACGATCCTCCGGGCCGCCCGCTCGGTCCGCGATCTTCCCTCCTCTCGTCCGTCTCCGCACACCCGATCCCGTCCGGTGGCCTGCCTCCTGCAGGCACCCTACGACCGACAAACTGGGGCCCGGCCGGGGCGCGGAAAACGGGCCGCGCCGGGTTGACGGCCCCCCTGGGGCCGGCGAGTTTGACCGCGCGCGAGCCGGGAGCGGCCCGTCTCGCCTACATCCGACCTCCAGCAGGTCGCTACAGCCGATGGGCACCATATGCGCTACGTGACGCTGACCGCGGTCCCCCCGGAGGACGTCCTCGCCCGGGCGAAGCGGTTCTTCGAGGAGCACACCCGCATGGAGCTGGTCGAGGAGGCCGGGGACTCGCTCACCTTCCGGGGGGAGATCGGCCGGTCGGTGATCCGGGTCGACCGCGAGCACGGCCGCACCAACGTCCACGCGACCACCGATCGGGTGGTCGGCCTCGACGTGACCGACGTCACCCGGCGCTTCCTCTACACCCTTCGCACCGAGGGGCAGAAGGTATGAGCGCGCCAGGCGAGGCGAACGGCGGCGGTCGGGGCGCCGGCGGCCCCGAGAGCGGCGGCGTGGTCCTCCGGCTGGTCATGCCCGACCGGTGGCTGGAGCACGTGACGCGGCTCCCGCTCTCCACGACCCTGGAGGAGGCCAAGGAGATGGGCCTCCGCGAGCTCCTGCAGCGGGACACCGACCGCCCCGAGGACTTCTACGTCGAGTACGCCGAGCAGCGGGTCCCCGACGAGTCGCGGACCCTGGGCGACATCGGCGTCGAGCACGGGGAGATCCTCTCCATCCGCGCCTACGACCTGGGCCACTACCCGAAGTTCGCGGGCTAGCTGCAGCGCCCCGGCGCCGCCGCCTCACCCCCCGCCCGGGTGCCGCCGGAAGTAGCTCCTGGTCTCGCGGAACACGACGCCCGAGAGGAGGAGGAGCCCGATCAGGTTCGGGAACGCCATCAGCCCGTTCATGATGTCCGAGAGCAGCCACACCACCTGGATCGGGCGGGCCGCGGCGATCGCGATCACGGCCACGAACACGAGCCGGTAGGGCATGATCACCTTCTCGCCGAACAGGTACTCCAGGTTCCGCTCGCCGTAGTAGGACCAGCCCAGCATCGTGCTGAACGCGAAGATGGCCAGGCTGAAGGCCACGATGTAGCCACCCCACTCGCCGGGGAGGCCGGTGCGGAAGGCGTGCTGGGTGAGGTTGGCGCCGTTGAGGCCGGGCTCCTGCCACGCGCCGGTCGAGAGGATCGCGATCCCGGTGAAGGTGCACACCACGATCGTGTCGATGAAGGTCTGCGTCATCGAGACCATCGCCTGGCGGACGGGCTCCTCGGTCTGGGCGGCCGCGGCCGCGATCCCGCCGGTCCCGAGGCCCGACTCGTTCGAGAAGATCCCGCGCGCGACGCCGAAGCGGATGGCCTGGAGGACGCCGTAGCCGAGCACGCCGCCCGCGGCCGAGATCGGCTTGAAGGCGCCCTCGAACACGAGGGCGAAGGCGTGGCCAACGCCCTGGCGGTTCAGGATGATGATCAGGCCCGCGCAGCCCAGGTAGGCCACGATCATGATCGGCACGAACACGCCGGTGAAGCGGCCGATCGACTTGATCCCGCCCAGGATGACCATGGCGGCCAGGAGCGCGACCACGATCCCGGTGACGACCTGCGGGACGTGGAACGACTGGTTCACCGCGTCGGCCACGGCCTGCGACTGGACGCCGTTCCCGATGCCGAAGGCCGCGATCGAGGCGAAGAGGGCGAACGCCAGCGACAGGACCTTGCCGAGCGGGCCCCAGCGGATCCCGTGCTCCAGGTAGTACATCGGGCCGCCGGCCTTCTCGCCGCGGGCGTCGGTCTCCCGGAAGTGGACGCCCAGGACGGCCTCGGAGTACTTGGTCGCCATCCCGACCAGGCCGGTGATCCACATCCAGAACAGCGCCCCCGGCCCTCCGGCCGTGATCGCGGTGGCCACGCCCACGATGTTCCCGGTGCCGACCGTGGCGGCCAGCGCGGTCATCAGGGCCTGGAAGTGGGAGATGTCGCCCTCGGCTCCCTCCTCCTTCCGCTTGATCAGCGCCAGCCACAGCGAGTGGCCGAGGCGGCGAAATTGCAGGCCCCGCAGGAGGAGGGTTAGATATAGGCCCGTTCCGACCAGGAGGATGATCAGGGGGAGCCCCCACACCCATCCCGACACGCGCTCCAGGAACGGGATCACGCCACCGGAGTCCGACGCCTGGAGGAGCGGGAGCAGTCGTAGCGGGATCACCGCGAGTTCGTGCATGGTCGTTGCGCTCGTCAGGGTGGAACGGAGGACCGCGGACGCGAATCACGGCGACGGCGGAACAGGGTAGGCCCTGTCCGCCGCCACCGTCAACACGCAGGGCCGGGAGGAATCTTGGAGGAAGCGCAGCGAGAGGCGTTCGAGAGGCTCGGGTACGCCCGGGTGCCGGAGATGGTCGAGGAGCTGGCGGCCGTCGCCCGGCGCGGCAACCCGATCGCCGCCATCGCCGCGGACGGCTCGGGGAAGGAGCTCCTGTACGGCCTGGCCGCGGCGGACCGCTGCGATCCCGAATCGCCGGCGCTGCAGGCCCTCGTGCTCTCGCCCACCCGCGACGGCGCCTTCCGGGCCGCCGAGGCGCTGCACGCGCTGGGGCTGGAGGGGGGCCTGGCCGCCCTCGCCTGGCTGCCGTGGAGCGAGGCGGCGGAGGGGTCGGAGGAGCGGCCCTTCGCCCAGCTCGTGGCAGGACGCCCCGTCGAGCTCCTGCCGGAGGTGCGCTCCGGCCGGCTCAAGCTGGGCGA
>Ga0102944_1001315_pt1 | contig 16674 bp, 11 predicted proteins | sample SalPonD_shore_MG_FD_78172 | JGI IMG/M metagenome (GOLD analysis project Ga0102944, IMG submission 78172) | Salt pond soil microbial communities from South San Francisco under conditions of wetland restoration - Salt Pond MetaG... | ecosystem: Environmental > Aquatic > Marine > Intertidal zone >...
CCCATGGCGCCGATAGATACTGGCGTCGTCCGGCCGCCAGACCACGGTCCGGTTGCGGCCGCCGTCCTTGGCCGTGTAGCAGACCGCGTCGGCGGCCTGCAGCACCTCGGTCACCGTGGGCAGCAAATCGTTTTCCAGGGGCACCACGCCGATGCTTACCCCCAGCCTGAAGGTCTTGTCGCCCCAGCTGAAGCTGAAATCCTCCACGGCGCGGCGCATCTTCTCCGCCACCTCCTGGGCGCTTTGCGCATTGCAGCCCTGCAACAGCGCCCCGAACTCGTCGCCGCCCAGGCGGCCGAGCACGTCGGAACTGCGGACGTGGCGCTCCAGCTCGCGGGCGAGCTGACGCAGCATCTCGTCCCCGGCCACGTGACCGGCGGTGTCATTGACCAGCTTGAACTGGTCCAGGTCCAGGTAACAGACGGCGCCGTTGATCTTGCCCCTGCGCACCTCGCCCAGGAACTGGCGCACGCAAGTCTCGAACTCGTTGCGGTTGATGAGACCGGTCAGCGCGTCGTGACGGGCCTGGTAGCTCAACTCCTCGGAGAGCTTGCGCGCCTCGGAAACGTCTTCCACCACGACCACGAACCGGTCCACGGTGCCGTCTTCCCGGCGCACGGCGCTGGCCGACAGGTTCACCCACAGCAGGTTGCCGCTCTTGTGGCGATAACGTTTCTCGACGAAGTAGGTGTCCTGCTTTCCCCGGAGCATGAGCTTGACGTTGCGCTCGTCCTTGCCCAGGTCGTCCGGATAGGTCACATCCTGGAAATACATGCTCTGCAGCTCTTCCTCGGTATAGCCGAGCATCTCGCAGAACTTGGCATTGGCCCGGATGTAGCGACCGTCGGGTGCGATGTGCGTAATGCCCACGGCGGCCTGCTCGAAAGTCGCCCGGTACAGCGTCTCGCGGTGCCTGAGCGCCTGCTCGCGCCGCGAACGCTCGATGGCGATGCCGGCCAGGTTGCGCATGCGCGTGAGCATGCCGAGCTCGCTCTCGGTCGGCACCCTGGGGCGGCGGAAATAGAGCGCGAAACTGCCGGTCACCTTCCCGGAGGCGTCGTGTATGGGCGTGGACCAACAGGCGCGAAGCCCTTCCGCGTCCGCCACCGGGCGCCAACGCTCCCACTTGGGATCCCGGCGGATGTCTTCGGTGATCACCGGCTCGTCCAGGTACATGGCGGTGCCACAGGAACCGGCCTCGGGCCCGATCTGCTCGCCGTCGATCGCCTTGCGATACCGTTCCGAGACCGACGGGGAAGCGCCGTGCCGGACATGACGGCCGTCCTCGTCCAGCAACAGCACGGTGCAAACCGACTCGTGGATCACCCGTTCCATGAGTTCGGCCACGGTGTCCAGCGTCTCCGCGAGCGGCGCCCCCGCCGCGATGAACTCCAGAACGCGGTGCTCGCCCTCGCGCAGCGCCTCCTCCTGCTTGCGCGCCGAGATGTCGCGCAGACTGCCGCGCACCAGGGAGCGCTCCGGGTCGCCCAACCGCGACAGGCTCACTTCGCAGGGGAATTGCCGTCCGCGACTGTCCTCGTGCCACCACTCGAAATGGGATACGCCGGTCTCCAGCGCCTGGCCGATATGCTCCGCCGCCGCCTCGATGGAGGGCCGTCCGTCCGGTTGCCGTTCGGGGCAAAGCTCCACCAGCGCCGCGCCCCTGAATTCATCCGGCTTCATGCCGAACATCTTGAAGGCGTAGGGATTGCCGTCCACCATTCGGCCCGTGGCCACGTCCAGGGTGCAGATGGCTTCCGGCGCCTCGCGCACCAGGGACCGCTCCCGGTCCAGGAGGCGCTTCTGGTAGTCGGTCCAGAGCCTGAAATTGCGATCCTGCAACGTGCCCAGGGCGAGCGACACAAGCATGATCACGCACACGCCCGCGAGCATTTCCAGGAGGTTGTGACCGAAGGCATCCGCGCCGATACCATGGAGCCCCGCGAAGACGAAGTAGACGCACGCCATCGCGCCTGCGAACGTACCGCCGCGCGTGCCGCCGAGGGCGGCGGCGAACACCACGCTGCCGAGCAACATCAGGAACGGAACGGGAGCCGGCGTGCCATAAAGGCGCAATCCCTCGATCAGGGCAATGACCAGCAGCGTGGCGGCGGCCGCGTGCCGTGCCAGCCAGGCGGGAACGATGGTTGCGGAAACGTCCCGATCCAGATGCCCGCGCGGGAACTCCTCGACCGCGGCTGGCGCGTCGCCAGGCGCGCCCCCATGGCGGCTGACGTCGTTCAAGGCGTTAACGCCATTGTTACAACGACCTTCCGGGTTATCGCAGCCGTATCGGCACCATGCGGTGCAGTTCGACCGGCGTGGAACCTCGAGTGGATGCGCATCCAGTATACGCGAGCCTCGGCATGGTCATCTGTAAGCAAATTCCGGCAGCCGGCCGGGGCATGACCTTCGTCAATGCCGGGGCCGCCGGCACTGTCTATCTTTATCCGTGAAGGTCCGCGAGCGGCTCTGCGGCCGAACCGGGCCGCGAGTCGTTTCCATGGAGCAACGCCGATGGCCCTGGACCAGGACGCCCTGCGGGCGCTGAAGATAGAGCGAGGCGCCGAAGCCCCGCCCCGGCGCCACCGCGTACGGATCGCGTTGATAGTGGCGGTGGTCGCCGTCGTGGCGCTCCTCGCCTGGTGGCTGGCCGCGCCGCGCACGGTGTCCGTGGAAGCGGCGTCTGCCCGGAGCGGGACCGAGGGCGCGGTGCTGAACGGCTCCGGCTACGTGGTGGCGCGACGGGTGGCGACGGTGTCCTCCCGGGTCACGGGGCAAATCACCCAGGTGCTGGTGGAGGAAGGTCAGCGCGTGAGTGACGGCCAGGTGTTGGCGACCCTGGACGACCGCATCGCAAAAGCCCAACTCGAGGTGGCGCGCAGCGAGTTCGAAACCGCCCGGCGAGCAGTGGCCGAGCAATCCGCGCAACGGGACGAAGCCAGGCTCAATCTGGGGCGGCTGGAGAAGCTCAGGAAGAACGAGCTCTCCAGCGAGGCGGACGTGGACCGCGCGCGAGCCAGCGCCAAAACCCTCGAGGCGCGCCTCGCGGTGGCCCGGTCCCGGGTGGAAACGGCGCAACGCAACGTGCAGCTCGCCGAGCGCAACCTGGAGGACACGGTGATCCGCGCGCCCTTCGACGGCGTGGTGACCATCAAGGCCGCGCAACAGGGGGAGATCGTGTCACCCATCTCCGCCGGCGGCGGCTTCACCCGCACCGGAATCGCCACGGTGGTGGATATGGACTCGCTGGAAATCGAGGTGGACGTGAACGAGGCGTTCATCAATCGGGTGCACGACGGCCAGTCCGTGGAAGCCGTGCTGGATGCCTACCCCGACTGGCGCATTCCCGCCCACGTGGAGAGCATCGTGCCCACGGCCGACCGCCAGAAGGCCACGGTGAAGGTGCGCATCGCCTTCGAGCAGACCGACGAGCGCGTGCTTCCCGAAATGGGCGTGCAGGTGCGATTCCTGGAGGAGCCCAATGCGCGCGCCGAAGCCGGCGTCTGGGTGCCCGCCGCGGCGCTGCACGAGGACTCGGGCCACCCGGCGGTGTTCGTGGTGACGGACGGGCGTGCGCGCCTGCGGGCCGTCACCACCGGCGGAGCGCGGGGAGACGAAATCGAGATCAAGTCCGGGCTGGCCGCCGGCGACCGCGTGGTGGTCTCGGCGGACGGCGAGCTCCACGACGGCGCCCGGGTGACGGTGCGGTGAACGACGAGGCGTCCAGCTCCCACGGCGAGCCGCCGCCACTGACCGGCGCGCCGGACCTGGTGAGCCTGCGCGGGGTGAGCAAGTCCTTCCGGCGAGGCGCCGAAGTAGTAACGGTGCTCGAGGACCTGAGCCTGGAGATCCCCGAAGGCGACTTCGTCGCCCTGATGGGACCGTCCGGTTCCGGCAAGAGCACCCTGCTCAACCTGCTCGGCGGCCTGGACCGGCCCGACAGCGGCGACGTGGTGGTGGCGGGAGCGCATCTCAACGACATGAGCGAAGCGGCGCTGTCGCGCTGGCGCGCCGCCAACGTGGGGTTCGTATTCCAGCTCTATCACCTGATCCCCGTGCTGAGCGCGGAGCGCAACGTGGAGCTGCCGCTGCTGCTCACCGGCCTTGGCGCCGCCGAGCGGCGCCGCCGCGTGGCAGCCGCGCTGGCCCTGGTGGGGCTCTCCGACCGGGCGCGCCACAAGCCCGCCGAGCTTTCCGGCGGCCAGGAGCAGCGCGTGGGCGTCGCCCGGGCCATCGTTTCCGACCCCACCATCATCCTGGCCGACGAGCCCACCGGCGACCTGGACCGTGCCTCCGGCGACGCCATCCTGGACCTGCTGCTGGCGCTGAACCGCGACCACGGCAAGACCATCGTCATGGTCACCCACGACCCGCACGCCGCCTCCCATGCCCGCCGCGTGCTCTACCTGGACAAGGGCGTGCTCGTGGATCGGCCGCTGGCATGAAATACCTGCCGCTGCTGCTGGCCAACCTGCGCCGCAAGCCCCTGCGGCTGATCTTCACGCTGCTTTCGGTGATCGTGGCATTCCTGCTTTTCGGCCTGCTCGTCGCCACCCGGGAAGCGTTCACGGGCACCATCGAGCTGGTGGGTTCAGACCGGCTGATCACGGTGAACAAGGTTTCGCTGATCCAGCCGCTGCCGCTGTCCTACGCCAACCGGATCCGCGGCGTGCCCGGCGTGCAGCGGGTGGCCTGGGCGCTTTTCATCGGCGCCTACTACCAGGACCCGAAGAACTTTCTGCCCGCCGCCGCCGTGGACACGGAAGGTTACCTCGGCGCCTACCCCGAGATCCTGATCAGTGACGAGACTCGCGCGCGGTGGCGCCAGGACCGCACCGCCGCCATCGTGGGCAAGACGCTCGCGGCGCAATACAACTGGAAGGTCGGCGACCGGGTTCCCGTGCAGTCACAGATCTGGACCAACGCCGATGGCGGCCATACCTGGGAAGTGACCATCGCGGGGACCTACGACGTAAGCAACGAGGCGTTCGACACCTCGTCCATGCTGATCCGCTACGACTACTTCAACGAAAGCCTGATCACGCCGCTCAACCAGGTGAACTTCTACATCGAGCGGGTCCGCCGCGGCGCGGACGTGGCCACCGTGTCGAACCGGGTAGACGACATGTTCGTGAACTCCCCGGCGGAGACCGACACCAGCACGGAAAAGGCCTGGGCGCAGGGCATGATCAGCCAGATCGCGGACATCGGCGCCATCGTAACAAGCATCGTGAGCGCGGTGTTCTTCAGCATGCTGCTGGTGATCGCGGTGACCATGGCCCAGTCTGTCCGCGAACGCACCAGCGAGCTGGCCGTGCTCAAGGCGCTGGGCTACCAGGACCGCGAGGCCTTCGGGCTGGTGTTGGCGGAGTCGATGATCATCACGCTCGGCGGCGCCCTGGTGGGACTGGTCGGCGCCTGGATGGCCTGCGCGCCGATCCGCGCGCGCATCGGCCAGTACCTTCCGAATTTCTACATGCGTGCCGACGACGCGGCCCTGGGCGTCGCGCTGGCACTGGCCATGGGGCTCATTGCCGGGGCGTGGCCTGGCTGGCAGGCGCTCAGGTTGCGCGTGGCCACGGCTCTGAGGCGCACCTGATGTTCGGTTTCCTGCGCCAGGCGGGCACCATCTCGCTGCTCAACCTGCGCAACCTGCCGCAGCGTGTCGGGCCGACCCTGGTGGCGGTAGCGGGCTTCGCCGGCGTGGTCCTGGTGTTCGTGGGGGTGTTCTCCATCCGGGAGGGTTTCAGGCGCACGCTGGAAAGCGGCGGGTCGCCGGAAGTGGCGGTGGTGCTACGCGGCGGAGCGCGCAGCGAGATGGCCAGCGTGCTGACCCGTGAGGATGTCCGCGTGGTCTCGCAGGCGCCCGGCATCGCGCGCGGCCCGTCCGGGCCGGTGGTTTCCCCCGAGGTGCTGGTGCTGCTGGACGTGGCGCGCCGGAGCACCGGACTTGGCGCCAACGCGCCGTTCCGCGGCGTCCTTCCGGCGGCCTTCGAGCTGCGCGACGAGGTACGCATCGTGGCGGGACGGACATTCAAACCGGGCCTCGACGAGGTGATCGTCGGCATCAAGGCGGCGGAGCAGTTCCGGGGCCTGGGGATCGGCAACCGTATCGACTCGGGCCGCCACCACTGGCTGGTCACGGGGCATTTCGCCGCCGGCGGCGGGCTGGTGGAGTCCGAGATCTGGACCGACGCCCGGGTGCTGCAACAGGCTTACGGGCGTGGGCCCAATTTCCAGGTGGCCTATGCGCGATTGCCCTCGGCGGCGGCATTCCCCGCGTTCCGGGACCGGCTGATGCACGATCCCAGGCTGGACGTCACCGTGCAGCGCGAGTCGGAGTTCCTGGCGTCCCAGTCGGAAATCCTCAGCACCTTCATCACCGTGGCCGGCGGCGCCATCGCGCTGCTGATGGGGATCGGCGCAATATTCGGCGCCATCAACACCATGTACATCACGGTGGCGGCCCGCTCGCGCGAGCTCGCCACGCTGCGAGCGATCGGCTTCGGCCGCGCCCCGGTGCTCGCCGCCGTGCTCGCCGAGGGCCTGGTGCTGGGCCTGGCGGGCGGGCTGGCCGGCGGTGCCGTCGCCTACCTGGTATTCAACGGGTTCCAGGCCAGCACCCTCAATTTCCAGAGCTTCAGCCAGGTGTCCTTCACCTTCGCCGTTACCCCGACGCTCCTGGTCAGCGGCGTACAGGCGGCGCTCCTGATGGGCGTGCTGGGCGGCCTGTTGCCGGGCATCCGCGCCGCCCGCATGCCCATCGCCCGGGCGCTCAGGGAGCTGTGATCAGGGTGTCGAGTGCCGGTAGGTGAACCAGGTGACGAACGCCCGGTCGTCGATCACGTCCAGCATGAGACCCTCGCCGGAACGCTCCAGCCCGCCGAACCAGCCGCCCGAGGCCCAGGACAGGTCGTTGGCCACCGCGGTCTCGAATCCGTCGGCCTGGCAACGCTGGACGTTGATGCCCTCGGCGAGGGGCTGCACGGCATAGCCGCCCGAACCGAACGACGCCGAGTCCTCGCCGGTGCTGACCCAGGCGAAGGCGGCATCGGTGCAACTGTTGAACTCGATCTCCACCGAGCCCCAGCGCCGGCGCGCCACCGCGCCGGGATTGAAGTCATCGCCGAACTCGGTACCGGAGGTCTCCAGCATGTCCTGAACGACGATGCGGTTGCCGTCCACCTGCCCCAGGCCGGAAAGCCAGTACAGGTCGCCGGTTTGCGTGACCTCGGGCGCGGCCTGCTTTTCCAGGACGAAGATGAACGTGGCGCCGGACAGCTCGCCGGCCCCGGATCGCACCACCCGCTCGATCATCTGGCCGTTGTTCGGGTTCAACCGCACGACCTTGTTGGACTGGTCGCTCGTGACCAGCAACGTACCGTCGGTGTCGAATGCAATACCCGTGGGCTTGCCCACGGCGGTGCTGAAGATCTTCTGGAAGCCACCGCCAATGCCGTACTGGCGGATCTGGCCCCTTGCATAGGCGGTCACGAGTATGCGGCCTTTGGCCGGGTCGAACAGCAGCACCCGGGGATTGCCGACGTGCTCGTCCAGTGGCTCGAGCAGCTCGCCGGATGCCGAGTAGTGCAGGATGTGATTGCCGTCGAAGCCGGGTACGTAGAGCGTACCGTCCGGGGCGAAACCCATGCCCGCGTCCAGGCCGTCGAGTCCACCCGTGCCGCGAGGCACGACCACCCCCCTGGGCTCTCCCGTGGCGCCGTCGAAACGCACGATGGAATTGGACTCGAAACCACCCACGTAGAGATCGCCATTCGGTCCGAAATCCAGGCCCGTGGGCTTTCGCAATCCGGCGAGTTCATCGAAGCCCGGCGTTGACGGATCGTCCTGGACGAACACGTCCACGAAGTCCAGGGTCGCGGGATCGTAGCGCAGTACGCGGTTGGTCAGTTCGGACGCCACGTAGAGCAGGCCGTCGGGGCCCTGGCGGATGGCCTGCGCGCCGCGCAGCCTGCCGGGCTCGCTGTCCAGGTTGCGCAGGAATTGGCCGCTGCATCCGTCGTACACCTTGGCGTTGCCGGAAAAATAGCCGCTCACGATCAGCAGCGTGCTACATTCACCCGCGGCCATTGCGCAAGTGGCCGGGTAGAGACAGACGAGCGCGAACATCAGGTACCACTTGGCTCGGGACATGATCGACCTCGGGAAGTTGGCAAGCGGCGCCAGTGTCGGTTCGGGCGGGCCGGCGTTGCCTGAGGCCGTGCTCCCTTTCTTCTCCGTATTTTCTCCCCCTGCCGCCAATGCGCCGTTTCAGGCTCGGTGACTGGGAGGTCCTGGCGGACCTGAACGCGTTGCGCCGCGACGGCGAGCTCGTGCACGTCCAGCCTCGGCACATGGCACTGCTGTTGCGGCTGAGCCGGGAGCCCGGGGAAGTGGTGCCGCGGCGGCTGTTGATCGACGAGGTCTGGGCGCGCAGCCACGTCAACGACGAGGTGCTGTCCCGCGTGGTGGCGGACCTGCGGCAGACCCTGGGGGACGAGGCACGCAACCCGCGGCTGATCGAGACCATACCCAAGCGAGGCTATCGCCTGCTGGTCGAGCCGCGGCCGCTGCGCTCCCCGATCCTTGACAAGCACCGCGCGCTGCTCGGCGGCGCTCTCGCCGTGCTCGCCGCGGGTACGGCCGCTGCATGGTTGCTCGCCTGGCGAGCGGGCGGCACCGGCGCGCCCGTAGCCGCGCCGCCAAGGGTACTGACCGGGCTGCCCGGCGCGGAACGCGCCCCGGCCCTTTCCCCGGACGGCTCGCGCGTGGCCTACCTCGCCGACGACAACGGCGACGGTACCCAGCAGGTCTGGCTGGTGGACGTGAGCACCGCCTCGCGGCGCCGGCTGACGGACGAAGGCCACAACGTTTCCGCGGTGACCTGGAGCCCGGACGGCGCCGCGCTGGCGGTGACCGAGGACGACGGGAAGAGTTGCACGGTGGAGACCCTCGACCCGCGAAAGCCGGAGCAACGCACCGACCTGGCCGCCTGCGCCCCGGGACTGGGCGCCGGCCTGGACTGGTCGCCGGACGGCGAGTCGCTGGTATTCGCCTACGCCACCGGCGGCAGCGGCACCGGACTGGCGCTGGCCCGCCCCGGCGGCGGCGTGGAAACGCTCACGAACCCGAACGGCGCAACCACCGTGGACGCCGAACCGAGCTTCAGCCCCGACGGGCTCAGGATCGCGTTCACGCGCGGGGACCGAACCGTGCGCGAAGTCTGGGTCCTGCACCTGGGCGAAACCCATGGGCCGCGCAGGCTCACCCGGGATCGGCAATACGCCGTGTCCCTTGCCTGGGTCGACAACCGGCGGTTGCTGTTCAGCTCCGATCGGGAAGGCATACAGGCGATCCGGATGCTGGACACGGACAGCGGAAGGATTACCGAGACCGGCATCCGGGATGCCCGGATGCTGGACTGGTCCGCCAGGCGCCTGGTCTGGGAGCGGCCCGTCTACCAGGCCAACATCTGGCGCATCGGCATTGGGGATGGCGCGGCGCGCCCGCTGATCGTTTCCAACCGTTACGACAACCATCCCGCGCCATCCCCCGACGGCAAACGGCTGGCGTTCCTGTCCAATCGCTCCGGGCACAGCGCGCTGTGGCTCTCGGACGCCGATGGCCGTCGCCAGCGGCGCGTCCTGGAACTGAAATCGGCGCGCATCACGCGGCCCGCGTGGCATCCGTCGGGAGAGGCGCTGCTGGTCACGGTGTTCGACGCGCGGGGCAGCCATCTGGAGACGGTGAGCCTGGACGGCCGGGCGAGCCCCCTGCCCGGAACGGAGGGTGCCCTGGAGGGAAGCTGGTTCGCGGATGGCCAGAAGCTGCTGATGGTGGCCGCCGAGAACGAACGGTCGGGACTGTTCGTCGTCGATGCGGGCGGCCGGCGCACCCGGCTGGGGTCGTTCGAACCGTCCCGCGCCGAGGTGGGACCCGGGGACTCCGTTTACTTCACCCGCGCCGGCGAAGCGGGACTCTATCGCCTACCGCCGGGCCGGGTACAACCGAAAACGGTGCTCGCCGGGCTGCCGGCGACGGCCTGGAACGACTGGGACGTGAACGCGGACACGCTGGCCTGGGCGGACGAGCGCGGCGTCTGGATCCAGGCCCTGGAGGGCGTCCCCGAGGCGCACCGGGTGAGCGATCGCCCCACGGATGTGGTGGGCCTGTCACTGGCGCTCGAGCCCGATGGCTCGTCGGTGCTCGTGTCCTATACCGATGACGTGGAAATTGACCTGATGTCCGCCGAGTTCAGGCCCTAACCGCCGACCACGGTAGCCGTTCGCTCCGGGTCGCACAGCGCCACGCAGTTGCGCCCCGCGGCCTTGGCCTCGTAGAGGGCATGGTCGGCGCGGCGCATCAGTGAATCCACCCCCGTGTCCCCCTCGACCCGCGAGGCAACACCGAAACTCGCGGTCACCGACAGTGCATTGCCCTCGTAATGCACCGAGAGTTCGTCGATCAGCCGTCGCAGGCGCTGGGCGATGGACACCGCTTCCTTGCGACCGGTCTCCGGCAGGAGCAACGCGAATTCCTCGCCGCCGATCCTCCCCATGGCGTCCAGCTCCCGGAGTTCCTCTCGAAGGGCCTCGCTGAGCCGGGTGAGCACCTCATCCCCCGCGGCGTGGCCGAACTCGTCGTTAACGGACTTGAATCGGTCCACGTCCAGGATCACCAGGCTCATGGCCCTCTCGTATCGGCGGCTGCGCGCCAGTTCCGCCTCAGCCAGGTCGTAGAAATGGCGACGGTTGGCGCAGCCGGTGAGATGGTCCAGCGTGGCGAGCTGGTTGAGCCGGCGGTTGGCGACGCGCAACAGCTCGTTGGCGAAAAAGGACGACCGGCGAAGACGCTGCGCGCTGAAGCCCATGGCCAGGATGAACAGGAATCCGATAACGCTGGCGTAGCTCAGGTTGACGGCGTTGTACGGTGCATCGGGCGCCGTGTGGGCGATCAGGTTGAATAGCACCAGCGCCAGCGTGCAGATCATCGCGTTCGTCACGAACCAGCCGGGCACCAGGATCAGCTCGGCCATCGCCACCACCAGCATCAGGCTGACGCCGTCGCGGGTAACGTGAAAGACCGTGTTGAAGCCCAGGGGCTCGGGCGGCGGAATGCTCATGCGCAGCGCCATGGCCGCCAGGCCGAGTGCCAGCACCACGGCGTTGCCCGCCAGCAGGTACGACGGTTCCCTCGAGCGCCTGGCGATGATCATCACCACGCCCGCCACGGCGATCAGCACCACGCGGATCACGGTTCCGAAAGTGAGGGCGGTGCCCGGCGGCAGGGTTATCCATGCCGCGTAGGCGGTGAGCAGGGCGGCCGCGATACCCACCGAGGCCAGCATCAACAGGTACTGGCGGGTGTTGTGGCGGTTGGCGCGCTGGAATTCGCGTTCCAGCGCCCTGTCCCGGAACCGGGCGGTAACGGCGGTCAGGCGACCGTCGAGGGTAGCGGGTCGAATTGGGGCTGTTTCGTGGACGTGTCGGTTCTGTCGGCTTTCCAATCCGGCTCCCCAGTTCAGGGTTTGGGGTTCGCGAGCCCATCCGGGGCTCCCAGACATCCGAGTTCGAGTATATACCGTGAGTTCCACTCCACAACCGGAAGCGAGCCGGGTCAACCTGCCCCGAGCAAGACCGCAAGGTGCGCCACCGGCGCGGCCAGCAACAGGCTCAGCACCACGCGTTGCGCCCAGACCGCCAGCAACTGCGGCACCGTGACGGGAATTCGGGTGGCCAGGATGCACGGGATGGAGGCGGAGAAGAACAGGATGGAAGAAATGGAGACCAGCCCCACGGTGAAGCGGGTGACGAAATCCGCGTTGGTGACGAGCAGCGAGGGCAGGAACATCTCCGCCAGGCCGGTGGCCGTGGCCACCGCCGCGTGCAGCGGAGCGGACAGTCCCGTGAGCCAGGTAAAGGGAAAGATCAGGAAACCGAGCCAGTCGAACAACTGCGTGTAGCGGGCGGCCAACAGGCCAAGCAGCCCCACGGACATGATGGACGGCAGAATGGCCAGCGCCATGCACAATCCCTCGACGAAGGTGCGCGCCATGTTGCGGCCGACGCCTCCGCTGCTCTCGGCCTGCTCCACGCCGGCGCGCCAGGCCGCCCGGACGCGCGCCGCGCCCCGGGGACTGTCACGGCCCCCGGAGCCACCGTCCGGCATGACCGACAGCGGCGGCAGGCGCACGGTAATGGCGGTGACCGTCGCGGTGATCAGCAGGGTCGACCAGAAGAACAGGTTCCAGTGGGCCATCAGGTTCAGCGTCCTGGCCACGATCACCATGAACGTCACCGAGACGGTAGAGAAACCCGTGGCGATGATGGCCGCTTCCCGGGCCGTGTACTGGCCCGCGACGTATACCCGGTTGGTGATCAGGAGACCGATGGAGTAACTGCCCACGAACGAGGCCACCGCGTCGATGGCCGAGCGTCCCGGCGTGCGCCACAGGGGCCGCATCAGCGGCTCGGCCAGCGTGCCCACCAGTTGCAACAGGCCGTAGTCCACCAGGAAGGAGAGCAACAGCCCGCCCACGGGCACGATCAGCCCCACGGGAATCACCAGCTTGTCGAACAGGAAGGGCACCATGTCCGGTGCCATCAGGAATCCCGGTCCGTGCCCGCTCAGCGCCATGGCGGCGGGCACCGGCGCGAAGAGCTTGAGAATGGAAAGCCCCACGTTGAACCGGTCGCGGCGCCAACTGCCGTCCAGCCAGGGCATCAATGCACCGCCCACGACCATGGTGAAGGCGGCCCAGGCGCTGGCTCCGGGCAGGTTGTCCCTGAGTCCGGTGACGATGTGGTCCAGCGGGATGCTGGTGCGACCGGCGAAGGGCAACGGCAGAAAGAACACGCAAAGCCCGAGCAGGCTGAAAAACACCAGGCGCAGCGCGCCGAATCTTCCCCGTTCCGAAGACTCCCGGGCCGGCACTCCGGTTTCTCCCCCACCGCTCACGAATCCACATCCTACCCGCTGGCGGCCGGCATTCCAGCATCCCGGCGCCGCTTGTCGTTTCCAGAGCGCAGCGCGTAACGTTGGCCGGATCGTGAGCCTCCCCCGCAACAATGCACGCGTGCTCTGCGCCCTGCTCGCGCTGGCGGCCGCCCGGGCCCCGGCCCAGGACGGCGAACTGGCCGAGCTGCCGCGCATGGTGGTCACCAGCACCGGCCGGCCCGAGCCGGAAGCCTGGCTGGCCGGCAACGCCACGCGCATCGACGCTGCCACGGTGGACCTGGTGGGCGCCGTGCACGTGAGCCAACTGCTGTTCCGCGCGCCGGGCACCTGGATCTCCCGCGGCAGCGGCCAGGAACATCTGACCGCCATCCGCTCGCCGGTGCTCACCGGCGCCGGCGCCTGCGGGGCGTTCCTGTTCCTTGAGGACGGCATTCCAATCCGTCCGGCCGGCTTCTGCAACGTGAATCAGCTCTTCGAGGTGAACAGCGAACAGGCCGACGCCGTGGAAGTGTTGCGCGGCCCGGGCAGCGCCCTGTACGGATCCAATGCGTTGCACGGGGTGATCAACTTCATCGGCGCGGACCCGCGGGCCGCGGGGCCGGGAGCGGTGTCGGTGGAAGCTGGCAGCGACGACTACTTCCGCGGCATGCTCGACACCGGCGCCGGACGCGCGAGACTCAGGCTCAATGCCACCCACGACGGGAGCTTTCGGGAGGCGGCCGGCTTCAACCAGTACAAGCTGAACGGGGACGTGGCCCTCACCGGGGACTTGCGGCTTTCCGTGGCGGCCACCGAGCTGCACCAGGAAACCGCCGGCTACATCCCGGGGTTCGGGGCCTATCGGGACGATGCCCTGCGGCATTCCAATTTCAACCCCGAAGCATTCCGTGACGCGCGCAGCGAACGGGCCACCCTGCACTGGGAACCGCCCGGGGGCACCGAGGCGCATCTCTACGCGCGCAGTTCGCGGATGACCTTCCTGCGCCACTTCGTGCCCGAGAAGTCGCTGGAGGAAAACGGCCAGGACAGCGCGGGACTGATGGTCCGCCGGGACTGGATGACCGGGAGGACGGGAAGCCTGATCACCGGGCTGGACCTGGAAACGACACGCGGTTTCCTGCTGGAAACCCAGGATCACCCGGTGGCGAGCGATTCGGCATTCCTTCGCGAGACCCGGCCGCCGGGCACGCACTACGACTACGACGTGCACGCGCTTCAGGCCTCGCCCTACGCGCAACTCGCCTGGCCGCTTGCCGATGACTGGCGCCTCACGGCGGGGCTGCGCGCGGAGTACCTGCGATACGATTACGACAATCACCTGGCGCCGGGAAACTCCCGCGACGACGGCAGCCAGTGCGGCTTCGGCGGCTGCCTGTTCAACCGCCCGGCGGACCGGGTGGACGAATTCACCAACGTGGCGCCCAAGCTCGGGCTGGTCCACGAGTTCGACTCCCACCTGCATGGCTGGGTGCGGCTGGCGCGCGGCTTCCGCGCTCCCCAGGCCACCGAGCTCTACCGCCTGCAGCGCGGACAGGACGTGGCAGACCTGGACAGCGTCACCCTGGACAGTCTGGAAGTGGGCCTTCGCGGCGGGCGCGGGCCGGTGCGCTTCGAGACCGCCGCCTACTACATGGACAAGCGCCACGTGATCCTCACCGACGCCGGCGGCTTCAACGTCAGCGACGGCCACACCCGTCACCGGGGCGTGGAGCTGGAGATGGACTGGGCGCTCTCGCCACAACTGACCGCAGCGCTTTCGGCGACCTACGCGATTCATCGCTACGCCTTCGACAGGGAAACGGCCCTCGGGGAGCACATCCAGCGCGGCAACGACGTGGACACCGCGCCGAGGACGCTGGGCAGTGCGCGGCTGGAATGGCATTACGCGGACCGGGGCCGCGCCGAGCTGGAATGGGTGCACATGGGCGGATACTGGCTGGATGCGGCCAACGAGCATCGTTACCCGGGCCACGATCTGTTGCACCTGCGAATCGAACAGGAACTCGGTGAACGCTGGCGGTTGGGGTTGCGGGTCACCAACTTGCTGGACACGGACTACGCCGAGCGCGCCGATTACGCCTTCGGCGATTACCGGTATTTCCCGGGGCCGGGAAGGCAGGTGTTCGTGGAGATCGGGATCAGCTACTGAGAACGCCAATCGCGCGCTCCCGCGCGCTCCTACAGCGCAATTCCCCGCGCCTCTGCGTTTCCAAGTGATGATCTACCGGGAAGGGCTCGAGGCGTTGTTGCGCACCTGCCGCCACACGCCCCAGGCCAGGGTGAGCACGGTGAGCGGCATCACCACGAACAGCATGATGTCACCGTAAAGCGTCGTGGCCCGGAAATGCGCCGCTTCCATGGCCAGGAACGCCACGTAGGCGATGTAGTAGCCGAAGAACAGCAGGCCTTCCGCGCGGCTCACCCGGAACCCCGTGATGAAGATCGGCAGGCAGGCCACGGACACCGCCAGCATGATGGGGCCGTCGAAGGCGATCACCGACTCCGGCGCCACGATGCCGGCCGGCGCCAGCGCCGCGGCGAGACCCAGCACGCCCAGGCTGTTGAAAATGCAGCTCCCCACCACGTTGCCCACCGCGATGTCGCCGCGCCCGCGGAAGGCCGCCACGACCGAGGTTGCCACCTCCGGCAGCGAGGTGCCGCCCGCCACCAGAGTCAGACCGATCACCGTCTCGCTCACGCCCAGCAGCCGCGCCAGCTCGATGGACCCATCGACTACCCAGCGCGCGCCGAGCACCAGCGTCACCAGCCCGGCCACCACCAGCACCAGGTCCAGCGCAATGGTGGACGGCGACGGCTGCACGTCGGGCGAGCGGGCCCGGCGCGCCTCGCGGCGGATGCGCACGGACTGGAACACCGTGAACGCCATGTAGGCGAGCAGGCCGGCAAATAGCGCCAGGCCCTCGAGCCTGCCCACCGTGCCGTTGGCGGCGGCCAGGAACATGGCCAGGGCGGCCACCACAATCAGCGGCACTTCCAGGCGCACCAGGCGCGAGGCGATGACGATGGGCATGACCGCCGCGGAGACGCCCAGCACCACCAGGATGTTGAAGATGTTGCTGCCGACGATGTTGCTCAACGCCAGGTTGGCATAGGTACCGCCGTGCACGGCGGCATCCATGCTGACGGCGAACTCCGGCGCGCTGGTGCCCAGTCCGACCACGGTCAGGCCCACCACCAGCTCGGAAATGCCGAAGCCGGTGGCCAGGCGCGAGGCGCCGCGCACAAGCATCTCGGCGCCGCCCACCAGCAACACGAATCCGGCGAGGAACAGCAACGTAGTGATCAGGTTCATGCGAGCAATCCACGGCGACGGCCCGCCCCGGGCCAGGCGCGGACAGTCTGCCACAGCAAAATCGCGCAATCTCCGTCATTCCCGACGCCGAGTGCAGCGAGGCGAGCGGGAATCGCTTTCACATGGGGATCGCGATCCCGGATAGGCGCTTCGCGCCTTCCGGGATGACGTGGGCATTAGGCGCCTTCCGGGATGACGTGGGGTGCATGGCTCGCAGGGTGGGTCGAGCGGCAGCGAGACCCACGCGGGCCGGTAGCGGACCACCGCGAACAACGCGTGGGTTTCGCCCCCGTCCCGGGGCTCAACCCACCCTACCGCCTCTACCCGGCACGGCGGTAGTTATACGCGTAGAACACCACCGGGATGACCACCAGCGTGAGCAGCGTGGACACGAACATGCC
>Ga0102944_1001316_pt1 | contig 16667 bp, 14 predicted proteins | sample SalPonD_shore_MG_FD_78172 | JGI IMG/M metagenome (GOLD analysis project Ga0102944, IMG submission 78172) | Salt pond soil microbial communities from South San Francisco under conditions of wetland restoration - Salt Pond MetaG... | ecosystem: Environmental > Aquatic > Marine > Intertidal zone >...
CACGACGCCTTTTTACAAGAACATGAATGATTTTGTTCATACCATTAATCATGCTGCCCCTGAGAATATATCGATGGGATTTTTGCAACTGATTCTTGTGGGATTGATTCTCATAATCTTCCTGCGTTTTGCTCCGCAAGGAGTCATTCCTGAGGAACCATACGAACCTGATATTGGAGATTATCGTCTACCTCCCCGAGGTTCACAATCTGCGGATCAGCAGTCTATCGCCACGAAAAATGTGGTATCGGAGGGTCCAAACAAATGAAAAAAGTACTCGAAATTGATAATGTCTACAAATCCTTTGGTGGTTTGGAGGTACTAACTGGTGTCTCTTTTGACGTTCTTGAACATACGATCACCGGATTTATCGGACCCAATGGTGCAGGTAAATCAACCTTGTATAATTGTATTTCAGGGCTTCTTCCAATAGATAGTGGTGAAATTCGCCTTTTTGGTGAAAATGTTGCTCCCTTATCTGCTTCAGAGCGGAATATGAAAGGTATGTCACGAACTTTTCAGGACACCCGTCTATTCAAGGACCTAACTGTTCTGGAAAACTTGATGTTACCACCTAAGATGCAAGTTGGAGAGAATCTCCTCAATGTATTTTTCAATCCCTCCAAAGTTAAGCAAAACGAAGATGCTCTTCTTGTCAAGGCACTTGATACGCTCCGATTACTTGAGATTGAACATATGGGCTATGAGTATGCTAAGAATCTCAGTGGTGGTCAATCCAAGCTAGTGGATCTGGGGAGGGTCTTGATGAGTGATCCCAAGTTATTACTCCTTGATGAACCCACAGCTGGAGTTGCTCCAGTATTGACGCAGAAGGTATTTGATAAGATTCTCTCACTTCGAAATCAACTGGATCTTACCATCATGATTATTGAACATGATATGGATGTGATTATGAAGGAAGAAGTAGACCATATATTCGTGCTCAGTAATGGAACAATCGTGGCTGAAGGATCACCAGAAAAGATCCAGCAAAATCAAAAAGTCATTCAGGCTTATCTTGGGAGGTAAATATTGATGTCAATGAATAAACAACAAAATCACGTACTGCGTACAGAAGCTCTTTTTGGTGGCTATGGTAATGTGGAAATCATTCATGGCATAAATCTTCATATTGATCGGAAAGAGATTGTAAGTATTATTGGACCAAATGGTAGTGGAAAATCAACATTTATCAAGGTCATCTATGGTATAGCGACCTACCATTCAGGTCAGGTTTGGTTCAATTATAAGGATCGGATGAAGGATATTGCCAATTTTGCAGGTAATCAACTCGTCAAACATGGCGTGGCCTACGTACCACAACGAAACAATATATTCCCAAATATGACCATCCGTGAGAATCTGGAGATGGGTGGTTATACGCTACCTTCTACCGAACTTGAAGGTGCAATAAATAATGTATTTGATACCTATCCTGTTCTTGGTGAACGGCAATATCAAAAAGCAAGAGTTCTTTCCGGTGGACAACGTCAAATGCTCGCCCTCGGTCGGGCATTGATGATCAAACCATCATTAATTATTCTGGATGAGCCATCAGCAGCCTTACAACCCTCGTTAGTGATGGATATCATGGAATTGGTTAAAAATCTCCGAGATGAGGAAAATCTATCCGTATTGATGGTAGAACAAAATACTAAATCTGCACTGAGAATATCTGATCGCGGATACATTCTGGCTGCTGGGCAAATAGTACATGAGGCCACTGGTGAGGAATTATTGTATAATACTGATCTGGCTGCATATTATCTTGGAAACGTTTCAAAATAGAACTCAACCATAATCTCCAAAGCGTATTAATTATTCATCTCTAAGCTACATATTTTATCAAAAAATTCACATTAGATCATTTATTTGGAGAAATACCTGTCAATTTAAAATATTCTCTTGAATACCTCACCTATGGGACTTATTCTTGAAATGGAGGGTAAGGAAATGTTTGCAAATTATAATATTCCTCTCTCCAACTCAAAACTGGTAACTTCTCCTGATGAAGCAAAAGTCGCAGCAACTGAACTTGGATTACCTGTAGCAGTTAAAGCTCAGGTATTATCCGGAGGTAGAGGTAAACGTGGCCTTATCAAAATCGCCAAAACCGAGGATGATGTCGTATCGTATGCCACAGAAATTCTGGGAATGACCGATGATAAATCGAACAAACCAGTAACTCATCTTCTAATTGAGGAGGGTGCAGATATTAAACAAGAACTATTCATTTCTATGGTGTATGATAGTCATACACTCGAGACGCTAGTTCTATTTTCTACAGAAGGTGGAGTAAATATTGAGGAATTGGCAAAGGAACGACCCGAAGCCATTGATCGTTTTACCATTGGCTTTGATGAGGATGTTTTCGGATACACATTCATGCCAGCCCTATCCAAACGAGGATTGACTGGCAAACCAAAAATAACCATTGCTAATATCATTGCCACTATGATTAAAATGATGCGGCAACAGGATCTCTCCCTGTGTGAGATCAATCCATTAGTTATTACCAATGATAATGAGGTAATCGCTCTAGATAGCCGAGTTATTGTCGATGATGATGCGATTTTCAAACATAAAGAACGAGAGGAATACCTGTCAGAAGAATTACGCTATACTGATGCCGAGCGTAAAGCCAAGGATGCTGGATTATCTTATGTCAATCTTGGTGGTGAGATAGGTATGCTCTCTGTCGGAGCTGGTCTTGGAATGGCAACTGCTGATCTCATTGCAGAATTCGGTGGTACTCCCCTGAATTTCCTAGATGTAGGTGGAGGTGCTGGTGAAGAGAAAGTACTGAAAGCACTGGAGATCATGACAAAAGATCATGGTCTGAAATCCATTCTGATCAATGCATTTGGTGGAATTACCCGACTCGATCAGGTGGCTGAAGGGATCATCTCTGCCAAGAACAAATTGGATCTGCAGGTACCATTGATCATCCGATTGATGGGAACTAATCAGAAAGAAGGATTGCAATTGCTTGAGGAAGCAGGTTTACCAGCATTTGAGGAAATGGAACCTGCAATTGAAAAAGCTGTAGAGGCGGCTAAAGGAGGTCAATAAGATGGCAGTATTATTAACAAAAGATACAAAGATTATTGTTCAAGGGATAACTGGATATCAAGGGCTTTACCATGCAAAACTGATGCAGGAATATGGTAGTCAAGTTGTCGGAGGAACTCGGCCTGGAAAGGGTGGAGAAGAAGTTGATGGCTTTCCTATCTTTGATTCCGTAGGAGAGGCAAAAGAAGCCACAGGTGCTACTGCTTCGGTTATATTTGTCCCAGCCAGATTTACCAAACTTGCCGCATATGAGGCAATTGATGCTGGTATGGAATTAGTAGTCATCATTACTGAGGGAGTTCCTGTATGGGATACTATGGCAATTGTTAATCGTGCAAATAAACGTGGTACAACCGTCATTGGTCCCAATTGTCCGGGGTTGATGACACCTGGTCAGGCGAAAATTGGTATCATCCCTGCTGATATTGTAGAATCAGGTAATATTGGTGTGGTCTCTCGTTCAGGTACGCTTACCTACGAGGTAGCTCATCAGTTAAACCGTGCTGGTATGGGTATATCTACCATTGTTGGAATTGGTGGTGATCCTGTAAAACAGACTAATTTCGTACAGGCAGTTAAATTATTCAATCAGGATCCTGAGACAAAGAAGATAGTACTCATTGGTGAGATTGGTGGAGACTCTGAGGAGCGTGCCGCACAATTTATCAAAGAGAATGTCGACAAACCAGTAGTTGCATTCATCGCAGGTAAAACTGCTGCTGAAGGTAAGACTATGGGACATGCCGGTGCAATCGTTCGTGGCGACACTGGTACTGCTGCGGGTAAAATCAAAGCACTTCGTGAAGCTGGTGCTCAGATTGCAGAAAAATTATCTGATATTCCGAAATTTCTTCAATAAGTAAATCAAGTTTACCTTCTAAATCTTACATAATCCATTTTCAATCTAGCCAATTTTTCATCTCATTTGCAGTTTGTTTTGGATCTTCTACAAAGAAATTGTGGCCGAAGGCAAGTTCTACATAATCTGCTTTTAACTTAGATGCCAAGGCTTTCTGATTTACCGGAGCAAATATCTGATCCTTAGTACCGGAGAGAAGAAGTATGTCACGATCTTGTGGAATTGGCTGTTTCAATAGAAAGTCAAGAAATACCCGAAAGGATTCATCTTGCAAGGTGGCCAATTTGTCAGCCACATCAGCCATCTTGGTCTGATCACTGTAAAAGAGCTCAAAAGCATAGTCAGTATCAGCAACGACTGGCCATAATCTGAGGGTAAGTATTGATTTCAGCAAGATAAGTGGATGTCTTACTATTAGTCGAAGTAGGAATTTCCATACTCCCGCACGATTTGCAGGAGCAAGGAGAATTGCCTGATCTATTTCTGGATTATGTTTCAACAAATCAAGAACGATCATTCCACCCATCGAATGTCCAACCGGAACAATCGGTTGTTTATCATTTTCAGCCAGCCAATTCTCTACTCTCTGTCGGTAATCGGTAATTGAATACCTCCGCAAAGATTTTTCACTTGGTTCAGTACCATGTGCCGGTAGATCAATTGCTACGGTAGGTATCCCTAAGTTCTTCAGTTCCTGTTGTAATGGGATCCAACAATTCTTATTATGCCATGCACCGTGAATCAGAAGAAGTGTCGGCTGATCTGCTATTGTCATTGCTTCTGATGTGCTTCTAAGAGAATAATACTAGTAATTTTCTAGTATTTAGTGTAATTGAGTATGAAATTGTCGTTGATTTTGCGGAATTAATGATTGATTATCATCCTGTTGTAATCTATTCGAGTAGGATCCGCTTCCGTTCTTCTAGTTTCTCATATTCTTCCTGTCTGGCTTGTAACCGCTCTCGTTCCTCGGCTACGATGTGTTCAGGAGCACGATTTGCAAACTCACTATTGAGTTTACCTTCGGATTTTTTGATGTATCCCATTAGCTCTTCCATCTCCTTATCAATCCGACTAATCTCCTCATCGATATCAATCATATCCGTCATAGGAATGAAAATAGACATTCCATCAGCAACCGTAGATATCATTTTACCTTCAGGATCAATTTCTTCATGGATGTTAAGTTGACTTGGATTTACCGAGGCGAGATCACAAATTTCTGCACTGGCTTGTTCCAGGGTTGTTTTGTTCTCTCCTGCAGAGATCATAACTGCTATTTGTTGGGATGGTGGCACAGTGTATTCACCTCTAATCGTTCTAATTGATGAGATAACATCACGTACCGTATCAAACTGTTCAGCAACTTCGGGATTGATAAATCGTGTATCAACTTGAGGAAATGATGAGACAATTAGTGCATCCTGATCATGATAACCCTCAGGCAATGCCTGCCAGAGTTTTTCCGTAATATATGGCATGATGGGATGGAGCAACCGAAGGATAGTATCAATAGCTGTAAGTAGAATATGAGTGGGATCAAATGCTTCATTATTCTCATCATAGATCCGTATTTTGGAAATCTCGATATACCAATCAGCAAATACATTCCATGAGAATCTTCTGATCTCTCTTGCAACCTCGAGGAAATTGTAATTGTCATAATTCTGTGTGACCTCATCAACAAGTGTATTGAGTTTAGATAGGATCCAAAGATCGGCGAATTCTAGATCATCAGGATCAACATCACTGAGATTAATTCGTTCATAATCTTCAGGGATATTACCCAGAACATACTTTACCATATTCCAGAGTTTATTGCCAAATTTCTGTGTTCCCTCAATATTCTTGGGATCAAGATTCATATCCAGACCTGGTGTGGAGTAGGCGATCAACGTATACCGCAAAGCATCCGCCCCATGATTGGCTATCACATTAAGTGGATCGTACTCATCAATATTCTCCATGGACTTACTGATTTTCTTTCCATCCTCATTTCTGACCAGTCCGTGGAAATATACCACCTCATAGGGTAGTTGATCGGTTAATTCAACTGCCATCATCAACTCACGAGCAACCCAGAAGAAGAGGATATCATATCCTGTCTCTCTGAGTGTACCTGGGTAAAATTCTTTGTAATCATCAGTTTTGTCCGGCCAGCCCATGGTTGAGAATGGCCATAATGCAGAGGAAAACCAGGTATCAAGTACATCCTCATCCTGTTGCAGTTCTTCAGAACCACATTCACTACACTCCGTTGGATCTTCTCTACCGGTACTGGTATGACCATTGGGACAATACCATACGGGAATACGATGTCCCCACCATAATTGCCGAGAGATACACCAATCACGGATAAAATCAGGATCTAACCATTTCTGTAACCGTTCCATCTGATTCTCAGGGATGATTTGCAATCCCTCTTCCTCGATTTTTTCCTGTACCTGTTTTGTCAGTACTGAGGCTCGAACAAACCACTGCAAGGAGTCACGTGGTTCTACCACCGTATGACATCGCTGACAATGAGGAATGGAATGCGGATGATCCTCAGTCTCCAGTAATAATCCCTCCTTGTCCAGATCTGCCACAATCTTATCTCTTGCTTCAAATCTATCCAGACCTGAATAGGGTTCGTACCCAGTCACTACCTTCGCCTTCTCATCCAGCACCGTAATGAAATCCAGATCATGCCGTTTTCCCAACTCATAATCATTGAAATCATGGGCGGGTGTAATTTTCACCGCACCAGTACCAAATTCTGCATCAACATACTCATCAATTACTACTTTGACTGGTCGTGCAGTAACCGGAAGGATAATCTCCCTACCCGCAAATTTCTTGTATTTCTTACTATCATCGGGGATAGCCACTGCAGTATCTCCCAACAGGGTTTCTGGTCGGGTAGTGGCAACCTCGATGAATTCAGTTGCTCCTTCTGCCCATCTACCCGATCCCCACTCCGCCGTAGGTTCTTGCCAATCATCGGTTTTTACTGGATATCTGATGTACCACAGCTTACCATCAACCTCCTTGGGTTCTGCTTCTAGATCAGAAATAGCTGATTCACATCTACCTGGACACCAATTTACCAGATAGTTGCCACGATAGATCAGATCCTTCTCAAATAAGCTGACAAATGCCTCACGAACAGCTTTTGAGAGATTATCATCCATGGTGAAGGCTTCACGATCCCAATCCGAACTGAGACCCAGCTTGCGAGATTGCTCAGTGATGGTCTTGTGTGATTTTTCCTTCCATTCCCAGACTTTCTCAATGAATTTATCCCTTCCCAACTCTTTTCGTTCAATTCCTTCTTTGTTGAGTTCTCGTTCCACGACATTCTGCGTGGCAATACCTGCATGATCCGTTCCAGGAATGAATAATGTTTTTCTGCCATTCATCCTTGCATATCTTGTCATAAGATCCTGAAGTGCTATGGTAATGGCATGACCCAAATGCAGAACTCCAGTCACATTAGGTGGTGGGATGGTATTGACAAATGGTTTAGAATCAGGTTTGACAGTGCCCAATTCTTCCATTTTCTCCGGTTTGAAATAGTCATTCTCTTCCCACCATGTATAGAGCTCATCCTCGAATTCACTTGGATTATATGTCTTGCTTAATTCTTCTGTCATGAGGCTAAGGTATTGTCAGATTTCTAAATTAAATGAGTATTGAAATGATTCAATCAGGAGAACCAGCTGAGTATAGATGATTTCTCTCCTATTCTGTCAGTCCCAGATACCTCATATATGCTTTGTTATTGAATTCCCTACCCAGATACTGTTTGACCAGTTCTGTTGGCTCCTTCTCATTTCCTGGTTCGAGAATAAAGGTACGATAATCACGACCAACCTCCTTAGACGTAGGTCCCTCCTCCTGAAAACGAGTATACAGGTCCTGTGCAATTACTTTACTCCATTGATAACCATAATAACCAGCATCATATCCACCTGCTACATGACCAAATGATGCAGATCCATTCGACTCCTTGGGTGCTGGAATCAGTGAAATATCCTGCATCAATTTATTGTAAATCGCAGCAGTATCTGCTTCCTCACTGGTATGAATGGTCATATCAAATTTACCAAAAAATAATTGTCGAAGAGTGATAAGTCCTGGCATAGACCGCTCAAATTCCCGTAACCGGTCAACCAATTCAATTGGGATTGGCTCTCCCGTTTCATAATGCTTTGATACTCGGGTAATTACTTCCTCCTCGTATAACCAGTTTTCCAGCATTTGACTTGGTGCTTCCACAAAATCACGTTGTACTGATGATCCTGAGAATCTCCGATGTTTTGCCTCTGTTGTGGTCTGATGAATAATATGACCAAATTCATGAAATAAAGTCGTTACCTGGCTAAGCGTAAGCAGCGAGGGTTGTTCCTCTGTAGGCTTGTTGAAATTACATACCATGGCAGAAGCTGTGGGATGATAGCGACCATCTGGTAATTCTCTACCCTGTACTAGAGTGAATGCTGCAGCATGTCCATAGGTTCCAGGTCTGGGGAATAAATCCAGAAAGAAAATCCCCTTGAAAACCTGTGTCTGCGAATCATAGATGGCATAGCAGGTGACATCCTCATGCCAGGTAGGTGCGTTCTCAATCTGGATGAAGGTGAATCCAAAGATCTCCTGATAGAATTCAAGCATAGCATTGACCACATGGGTCAGAGGAAGATATTCCTTGACCTTCTCCATATCAACATCAAATTCTCGTTCCTTCCAGCGTTTGGTATAGTAGGTACGATCATGGAGATAGATGGTAGGATCGGCATCATCACCCAATTCCTCACGCTTCATCTCGGCAAGTAGATCCAATTCCTTCTCTCCAAATGGTTTCAATCGAGATATCAGATCATCAAGAAAATCATTGACCGTCTCTGGCTTCTTTGCCATTCGTTCTTCCAGTACATACTCTGCATGATTTTCATACTCCAGTAATTTAGCTGCTTTGTCTCTGATCACAACCAACCGATCAAGAATTGCAGTATTGGTATCGATACATCGAGCATTCCAAGCATGAGTCGCCTGTTTTCTTGTTTCCTCCACTCTACAATCTTCAAGTATCGAAAAAATATTCGGTCCTGTAAGTTCTACCAGATATCGTCCCTGATCATTCTGTTCCAAAGAATTGATAATATTTTCAGGTACACCAGCTAGGTCTTCTTCCGAGAATTCAAGCACGGTATCATCTTCATTCACATTTTGTCGGAATTGTATGCTGAGTTTTGATGCCTCCTGCCATAACTCTTTCAGTTGATCTCTCACTTCTTTGTCAAGATGAAACCCCTGTCGTTTGAAATCACGTACAATAAAATCAACCAATCGTTGATCCTTGGGATCAAGCTCAACTCCCTGGTTGACGAATTCCATAACTGCCTCATACAAACTCTCTCGTAACTCTATTTCAACAAAGAATTCTGATAATTTCTGTCTCGCTTGAGTCGATGCTTTTCTTACCTCTGCATCTGTTGACACTGATCCTGGAAAGGTGATATTTGACATCTTATCAAAAATTTCACCCTGTTTGAGGGAATTGTCCCAAATAGTATTGAAAAACGTTCGATCCTCTTTGTCAATTGCTTCAACCTCCTCTACTCCTTTCAGAATTTGATCCATTAATTCATCAGTCAATTCAGTGATCTGTTCTGGAGTTAATGTCCAGTCAAGAATGTCAAACAATGGTTGAGCATCCTCATATGGTTGCAGATCCGTTTTAGAAAGTACCATGGCAATTTTCTGATTTGTAAAGTTAAGAATAATAAGGTTGTCACCGAATTAATGAGCCAAATTGTTTCAATATTTTTACTAATTAGTATCATTCAACTCCATTGTTCACCTCTGATTGGAGAGATGCATACTTGGTAGAATAGAGCAAACTTGGATCTGAGGAAAAATAAATCAGAAATTATAGTGATATACGTCTTGTAATTGTAGAATAATCAATATAAAATCATAATCCAATGACTAAACCATTATGGGAATTTATCAAAATGTTATTATGATATCCTGAGAAGAATAAGATACAAGAATTGAATAAACGTATACTCTACATTTTTGGTAATACAAAAACAAACGACAATGTATTAGTAGTTCATTTTTGACGCATAACACAAAAGGAGGTTAAAGAACAATATGCAAGGAACGATTAAGAAAATCATTGAACATCGTGGTTTTGGCTTCATATCCGTTGAGGATCAAGATGACGATATATTCTTCCACAGGTCTCAAATTCAAGGCGAACTCGTCTTCGAAGATCTGAAAGAGGGTCAGGTTGTGACGTTCGACGTTGAGGATACATTTAAGGGTCCTCAAGCCGTGAACATCAATGCAGCTTAAACACCAGATTAAAAACTGCTGAAACACGCACACAATTCAACTCCAACCACTAAGATTTCTTTCGGGTTGGATTTTTTTTCACATTTTTTTTACTTTTACAATATTATTAACATGAGCGATGAGCATAGCAATTCATAGGATTATGGGTAGATAGTGTGAGTACAGACGATCCTAGTAAATTACGACATAGTTTTTTTAAATAAAATTCACAGAAAAGCTATCAGATCATGTTATTTAATCATCTAAAATTTGAAGAAAAATCTTACAACGCAAAATCAAAGCTCTCTATAGGTTCCTATCATCCATTGGGAATAATATACAATTCATAAAAACAAAACTCCTTGATGACAACCTCTATCCCATCTCAATAGAAGTCCATAGGAACACATGGAATACATTCATACCTGGGAATTACAGCTAGTATCATTATTCAGTATTTTTGTTTGTTACTTGCGATTGAAAACAAGGCAAGTGAACTAATCGATAAAAACAATACCAATTTCACGTCAATTAGTCAATTGTACCAATTTTCTTATGTAGAAATAAAGGATATCCTTCTTGTGGAATCTAGATTTAATGAGCTGGGAGATATTTTCATTTTCATTAGTGGAATCATACTCTTACTCCTTGGGATCATTTTTTTTATCCTTTATCTTAGATATAAGAAGAAGAACCATTTCTTAATATTTCTCACATTTCTTGCAGCCGCAGCTCAATTGATTGTGCGGAAATTGGATGTATTGTTTCCTGTGGATTGGGAATCAGGATTACCAAATTTCTTAGCAGGGATTTTCAGCCTCATAGTTGTAGTATTGATTCTTACCATTATTTTATTCCCTGATAGAGTCTCGAAGAATTTTGAAGAGGAATTAATTAAAGCAAATAAGAACAAGGAAGAATGATTCTCCAATGTTTGATGATATCCGTAATCAGATATTCGAGTTAATCAAACAAAATCCAGGCATACATTTTCGAAAATTACAAGATATCTCAGGACACGAGGTTGGAGTAGTAACCTACCATACTAAGGTTCTGGAAAAGTCAAAGGATATTTTCAGTATCACACACAAGGGATATCGCCTCTTCTTTGAATACAAATGGCATGAGAACAGAGATCAGGTCCTCAAATTAATTGGATATCTCCGAAAATCCACTCCAAGAAAACTTCTGATTTATCTACTCCTCAAGGAGAATGAGCAAAGGTCATTAAAACAAATAGCAAATGATATTGATATTGCCCCATCTACTCTAAATTGGCATATCAAGCGTCTAATTGATGATAATATCATTCAGGCGAAACGGTATGGGAGGATGGTTACTTTGGTTTTAACAGTAGATCATACAATTGTCAGAACTATTGGAAATGAGATATTTCCCAGTCGATGGGAGAAATTCCTGGATTATATCAATGACAACTTTCAGGTATAATCAAGATTTTTCATAGTTCCATCGAGGAAACTAGTATTGTACTAGAGGATTAGACAGGCGTTCCAAATGCTATTTTAAAAGAGAATCCATATATTATTTGCATGAGACCAATAGTAAAAGTCGGTTTGGCTCTGTTTATTGTGGCTATTTTCTCCACAACTATGGTATACAGCTTAAATGCTGGTAATGTGCTTCCCTTCTCAGTCCATCCTGAGGAAACAGGGAATCATGATGGAAATCATCAATTTCCCCAAATTGAAGGTTCGATCAAACTAAATGAAAATCAGAATACAAATCTAAGCGCTTTGGCTACAATCAATCAGACCCAAGCAGAGAATTTGGCACTAAACTATACAACAGGTGGTAGTGTTGTGTCTGCTACTTTAAATGTTGAAAATGGATACCTTATCTGGAATGTGATTATCCAGTACAAGGGGCAGAATTATGAAATAATGGTAGATGCCGGGAATGGGAACATTCTCTGGACGGCCAATCAAACTGCTGAAAACAGTCAAACAAGTGAAGATTGAACCATCTTGATCAATAAATCATCAAATTAACTGAATACAGGACGAGGTACAAAAAAGCGAATGAAGAATACAAAGAAAAAGGATCAGAATCAATTCAACTCCATCAATTTAGAGTGATTTCTTTTTATCATTCGATTTCCATTTTTACTGATTCCTGCTTTTCTACCGGGATCTTCACGATACCTCGATCAGCAAGTACTTTCCAGATCTTATTATCTTCTGGAAACGTGATCAGTCGTTTCCTCACGCCATTATCAAATAAGACCTTTCCATTGTCGATATTTGCACGAATATCACTGAAAAAATAGTGAGTATCCTCATACGGTCTTTTCTGTGCTCTGCCCGCAGCAGATTTCAATGCCTTCATACTCCGTGAATCCGTCGAATTGAACTGGGTAATTCTAAATCCGTATGATAGTAAGACAACCCAGATATCATTTGATGCCCACTGGGCAAATTTGAACAACAAATATTCAAAAACAATAAAGCTTACAACCCCTATCACACCGCCGAGTAGTGTTACATCAATAAATTGTCCAAGTTGTTCTGACCAGTACCATAAAACCTCACTGGAGGACACCACTGTGAATACAAAGCCGTATAGTGGAATTCCAAGGATTATTGTCCAAAAGAAATGCCGACGAGTTTGCCCTGGTGAGTTAAATTCATAAATTTTCAATCCCTTTTCCATAGCACCTTTGTCATTTCACATCCTAATATAGTGTTTGCTCTTGTAATATTCAATTGGTTATTCAATGGTGCACATTGTTCTTGTTTCCGGTATTTCTTCATACCCAGGAGTACCATGATACCAAGAACGCTTACCAGATTACTACCTGCTTTGCTGGTATAGGTACTGAATGATAGACTTCGACTATCCGCCAGTCCATCTCCCCAGTAGATCGTCAATTCCGATCCCTCAAGTATCAATTCGATTATATCTGGAAAATGTTCTTTGTTCTTGTCAAACCAGATACTGGTCTCAAATAACCCAGTACCACGACTGGCATTGAGCTGGATAATCATCCCAGCATCATCTGATGAGCGACCATAGGAACTCTGAATATGTCTGTCCTGATACCAGCAGTACAGTGCTCCACTGTCATCACTGAAGATGCCACCCAATCCCCCATCATTCCCATCGACAGACAATTCTACCTGTTTGATCAGTTCATATGAAGATCGATTATAGATCAGATAATGCATATTATAGACATAGGCATAGATATACTCCTCCGTTACCGCCACATGCCTCCAGAATTTCCAACCATAGTTCTTCTCCAGATTACCAAAACTCAGATTGATAAATGTACCAGCACCATTCAGATCATCAGTCACCCAGAGTCGGTACTCCGAAATAGCTCGATTTTTCACAAAAAAATACCATAACCCATCCTGGTAGGCCATCTCCACCACCGTATGATTGATCAATTCATGCAGTACGCCCTGCAGGCTGATGACGCCATCCACATCGGTGATCACCACTCCAATATGTGCATCAATATAGCTATCTATTGTCTCATTACCGGTCCTCACAGTGTCTATAAAGTTCGGTAGCAGAATATACTCGGTACCATTTACTCTCTCCACATCCCTGATCAGTCCAGAATCCTGACTATGAAGATATGTTGTCTCTCCACGTCCCACAGCTGGTAGGAGTACCAACAGGATCAGACAGCCGATAGCCAATACAGACGTTCTCATGCGCTCCACCGGGTTAAATCAGTTGATCCTGGCATATACCTCATCTCCTCATAGTATTCTCCATCCTCATAGTATCTGTATCTCTCATATGATGACTCAATCCTTCTCCACCAGGAATGCAGTGATAGGTTGAAATCAATCTGATGTGCCATCGTACACCGCTCATAGATCCTCGGTTCGACCACCTCAACCGAGACCCCACCCGGATGTATGCTTCTGTATGGTTCCCAACGTATCACGTACTTGGTACGTTCACTATCAGGATAGGGTGCAATGAACAGCGCGACGCAGCTCAGATTCACATCTACCCAGTCCTCATAGACAATTTCAACCTTGAGCTTTCTCAGATCTATAATCACAGGAAAGCCGCCGGGATTGACAAAAATTCTCGAGAATAATTCCTCATTGGTGAGTTCTTCTTTCGTTAGTCGCTGGATAATGGCCATGATCTTCTTCAATTCCGTGTTTCTGCCATCAACCGGATAGATATACTTCGATAATGGATTGAATGCCTCACTGACATAGGTTGTCTCTACTCCATCAACTGTATCACTCCCATAATGTATTTTACAGATATGTTGACCACCAATATCTCGACTGAGACTAATATCGTCAGGACCCAGATATTCCTTATCAATGATCAACTCCTTATGTTCCTTAGTCTTGAAATAAATATAGACACAAAATCCACCCAGGTCCTCCCGCTCGGATAGATAATCATATGATTCATGCAGAATATTTGCTCTTGGATAATCATTGTAGCAGGTGGTAATTCCTTTCAGACCTTTCATCTGTTTTGCCATACCAATACTGGCACCATTAATATCTCGAAATGACACGATATACGTATTCTCGCTAATACTGTCTTTGACCGTAACATCTGGTAGATTTACGAGGTACAAACGTTCGAGTTGGTTGAAGATATCAAAAAATCCCGGTTCTGCTCGGATCACTCCTGTACTTTTTCTTAATCTCGTCATCGTCAACGCTTTGACTCCCAGTAAGAATGCAAAATCTGATTTTCTCAGGACTACCTCATCTTCGGGATCAAATGCAATTCTCGCATAGTTTGTCCTTCCCGTTCCAATGATGAGGCCAATCTCCTCATTGCAATAAGGATTACTGCCCTCGATATCGGGGTGAGCAGTTTGAAATCGAATTATCGGTAATTTTTGTTGTAATTCTATCAGATATGTTTCAATTTCATCAACACTGTATTCCATAGGAATTATCTCCCGTATACATATTTAAAATACTGTATTTCAAAAGCCTCCAGTTGCACGGATTAACATATCCCAGAGAATCATAATGTATTTGAAGATTAACCTGGCAATCCATGTTACATTGATAAAACCAATCATCACACCTACAAAATACAACGATTTGATAGCACCCCAAGTATTTCTATATTTGGTTAATACTGGTTCACTTTGATCGCGAATGTGCAATTCTGAAAGCTTTCCTGTGAAATTTATTCAAAGAACTATGTCGTACTATACGAGATTAGCTGTACTATCACCATCTACTCGGTTCTGTATAAACTGACCGTGCTCCGTTATTGAATTCTTGAACTTGTAATTTGTCACGTTCAACATCTCAAGTAATTTTCTACATTTTATCAAATACAATATTACATAAATGATTAATTAATTAATTAGCTCTAAGATTCAAATATCATGATTCGTAAACTCGGCTTAGAGGACTTTGAAGAGGGTCAAGTAGTAACGTTTGAAGTATAAATGTGCTGAAAAATATACACTCAATTCAACTCCATTTACTAAGAGTGATTTCTTACTATCTTTCGATTTCCAATTTTAGGGATTCCTGATTTTCTACTGGGATCTTCACAATACCTCGATCTGCAAGTACTTTCCATATTTTGTTAATAATGCTTCACGCTCGCGAATATACGATTCTGAAAGCTTTCTTGTGAATTTTATTCAAAGAACTATGTCGTACTATAGAAAGATTAGCTGTACTATCACCATCTACTCAGTTCTATATATACTGACCCTCCTCCGTTATTGATTTCTTGAACTTGTAATTTGTCAGATCAACATTTCAGGCAATTATTGGAATTAATTCAAATATAATATTACATAAATGGTTATTTATTTAATTAGATCTAGGATTCAAATATAGTGGTTTGTAAACTCGTCTTAGAGGACTTTGAAGAGGATCAAGTAGTTACATTTGCAGTATAGGTGTACCGAAAAATTAACACTCAATTCAACTCCATTTACTAAGAGTGATTTCTTTTCGGGTTGAATTTTTCTTCTATTTTTTTCAAATATTATTTATCCCAGATTACCCTATTTTCTCGATATCCAGTGCATCATGTCTCAATATCCATTATATGGTCCTGATGTCTTAACGCTGAATAGTCTGCTTCTTCAATACAATCACTCACCCTATCAGATTAAGAGATGTAGGATCAGTAGAATTATCTGCTACAGGTCAGCTTCCTTGATTGCAAGACCACCAACGAGAATACAACCCAAGGCAAACCCACTCCAAATGATCAATTCTAGTATTTTATTGGGTAAGATGAGCCAGATAATAATTAATATCCCAAGAATAATCCAGAGAAAGCCATTGAACTGCTTTAGTGCCTTCAATAATGTGAATCTCGTATCCCAATATATATTGCTAGAGCTGATTGACCAGCAAGATTGAAAGATATGATAACGCAATTTACTGAATTTAGACACCTAACATTCCTTTTTTTC
>Ga0102944_1001317_pt1 | contig 16660 bp, 19 predicted proteins | sample SalPonD_shore_MG_FD_78172 | JGI IMG/M metagenome (GOLD analysis project Ga0102944, IMG submission 78172) | Salt pond soil microbial communities from South San Francisco under conditions of wetland restoration - Salt Pond MetaG... | ecosystem: Environmental > Aquatic > Marine > Intertidal zone >...
CGCCTGCCGCATGAGCTGCTCGGCGGCGCCGCCGGGCGGCAGCCATTCCAGTAGCTCCCATTCCCGCTCCAGCGCGACGCGCAGCAGCTCGCGGCGGCCACGGCCCCCCTCGAGCGTCACGTGGAAGCGGCCGTCGCCGAGCTCGCTCACGCCGGCAACACCCGGTGTGGTGTTCAGGGTCTCCGCACGGACCTCGCCCGCGAAACGCACCACGATCCCTGGGGCGTCCGGCGCGTGCCCCGGAAGCGGGCCGCAGAAGGCGACCCGGCCGCCGTCGACCACGATCAGGTCGGTGCAGACCGCGTCGACCTCGTGGAGCAGATGCGTCGCGAACAGGATGAGTCGGCCCTCGGCCAGCGGCGTCAACGCGGCGACGAAGTCCTGGGCGGCTGCCGGGTCGAGCCCGACGGTGGGCTCGTCGAGGACGAGCACGCGGGGGTCGTGCACGAGTGCCTGGGCGAGTCCCACGCGCTGGCGGTAACCCTGGGAGAGGTTCCGAATGAGCCGCTCGGCGACCGGCTCGAGGCCGAGCCGCGACATGGCGCGCTCGGCGGCGGGTCGCGCGTCGCGCCCGGACAGGCCTGCCAGTGTGGCGCAATAGCCGATGTAGGCGCGTACGCGCATCGATTCGTGCAGTGGCGGACGATGGGGCAGGTAGCCAACGTGCCGGCGCGCGGTGTTGGGCGAGCGCAGCGCGTCCACACCGTTGATCCGCAGTGTCCCGGCATCCGGCCGCAGGCGCGCGGCTAGCAGGCGAAGCGCGGTGCTCTTGCCGGCGGCGTTGGGGCCGACGATGCCGATAATGGTGCCCTCGCCGGCCTGGAGGTGTATACCCTCTACGCCACGACCTCGGGCGTAGTGTCTGGACAGTCCACCGGCCTCGATGAGCCGGCCCGCGTCTTCCTGCGTCTGCGTTACCATTCCGCGCGTACCGATTCTCCCCAGGCGATGGCGTCGACATAGGCCTTGTTGGCCGTCTCCGGTTCGATTCCGAGCCGGCCCAGTGCGCCGGCATCGCCGCGTTCGAAGTCGAGCACCGCCGACAGCAGCTCGCCCTCGGGGCCCTCGTGGCGGCGAAGTGCGGCGAGCACTGTGTCGCTGAGCGGCAGCTGCGCCAGAAGGTTCTCCATGGGCAGGTCGAGCAGCACGTCCAGCCCGGAGAAGAGCCCGATCATGAAGGCCGATGCGGTGTCCACGCGCGGCAGGCTGTCCGCCAGTCGCTCCGCGAGCCGGGCCCGAATCATGAGGGTCACCAGCAGCTCCCTCGGGCGGTCCGGCACCGACGCCAACAGCATCAGGGTGGCCCACCGGCGCAGCTCGGCGGTGCCGAGATAGATGATGGCGCGCTGGATGGAGTCGATGTTGCGTCGGACAGGAAAATGCGGGGAGTTCAGGTAACGCAGCAGCTTGTAGCTGAGCGCCGGGTCCCGATTGATGATCCGTTCGAGCCCCGCCGCGGACTCCTCCTCCTGCTGCAGCTGCGTGAGCAGGCGCAGCAGCGGCGGTCGGCTGGTGCTGAGATCACGCGCCTGGACATTCTCTGGGCGGCTGAGGAAGTAGCCCTGGAACAGGTCGAAGCCGAGTGCACGGCAGCGCTCGAAAACGGCCCGGGTCTCGACCTTCTCCGCGAGCAGCTTGGCGTCGGTTCGCGACAGCGTCTCCACGGTGCGTGTCAGTGAGGCTTCATCATAGTACGGCAGCTCCACCTTGATGAAGTCGGCCAGCTCCACCAGGGGGGCCAGACGCGGGTGATGGACGTAGTCGTCCAGCGCGATGCGAAAGCCCCGCTCCTTCAGCGCCCGGATGCGCGTGATCACCTCGTCGGACGGCTCGGTGCCCTCCAGCACCTCGAGTATCAGCCTCTCCGGCGACAGCGGCAGGTCACCGGGATCCCGGAGGAAATGCTCGGTGACGTTGACGAAGGCGGGGCGCGGGCCGACGAGCTCGTCGAGTCCAAACACCGTCAGCGCCTGAAGCAGCACCTGGGAGGTGGCGGCGTCGCCGTCCCGCACCTCGGCGACGTGGCGGTCCGCCGCTCGGAAGAGCAGCTCGTAGCCGTAGACCGTGCAGTCGGGATTGTAGATCGCCTGGCGGCCGATGAAGACATCGCGCATGGGGACGCCTGTCACTCGAGAAGCCGTAATGGAATGGCAAGCATACTGGTGCGCGCGCCCCCGGCCAATCGCGTCGACGAATCTTTGAGAGCTCCGTTATACTCGCGGTATTCGGTCGTGGTTCTCGTGCCGCCGACCGGAACAGATGCGAGGGGAGTCTACAGCCCGAGACGGCACCGCCGGCCGCGACGGAGGCAGTGCGGACTGGTCCCGTTGCATTGATGGCGCCGCGCCTGCTGCGCGGGCACCGTTTGGGATCGACGACCGAGGTTTCCGCCCGATGCTGTTTGGTCTTTTCGCGCTGCCCTGGTGGGGCTATGTTCTCGTGTCCCTCGCCCTGACCCATGTGACGATCGTCGCGGTGACCGTGTATCTGCACCGCCATCAGGCGCATCGGGCCCTGGATCTTCACCCGGCGCTTGCGCACTTCTTCCGTTTCTGGCTCTGGCTGACCACCGCGATGTCCACGCGCGAGTGGGTCGCCGTGCATCGCAAGCACCACGCCAAGGTGGAGACCGCGGAGGACCCGCACAGCCCGCAGCGGCTCGGCCTGCGTTCGGTGTTGCTGGAAGGTGCGGAGCACTACCGGCGGGCCGCCGCCGACGCGGACACGATCCGCGACTATGGCTACGGGACGCCCAACGACTGGCTCGAGCGCAACATCTATCTGCGCTCTGGCAGGTGGGGACCGACCCTGCTGGCCTTCACGTATCTTGGTCTCTTCGGCGTCGCCGGCATCGCCATGTGGGGTGTTCAGATGCTGTGGATCCCATTCTGGGCGGCCGGCGTGATCAATGGCGTCGGCCATGCACTCGGCTACCGTAACTTCGAGCCCCGGGACGCTTCCACCAATATCGTCCCCATCGGCGTGCTTGTCGGCGGTGAGGAGCTCCACAACAATCACCACGCTTTCCCGAGCTCGGCGCGCTTCTCGGTACGCCCGTGGGAGTTCGATCTCGGATGGGGCTACATCCGCGTGTTGAGCGCGTTCCGGCTGGCGCGAGTGAAGCGGCTGGCGCCGCGGCCCGCCATATCCGTGAAGAGCGACGTGGACATGGACACGGTCAAGTCGGTCGTGCGTGCGCGCGTTCACGTCATGGCCATCTACGCCCGCGAGGTGCTGATCCCGACGCTGCGCCAGGAGGCGCGTCGCGCCGACCGCCGGTGCCAGCGTCTTCTGCGCCGTGGGCGGCGTATGCTGGTCCGGGACCAGAGCCTGATCGACGCGCGCGGGCAGGCGCGGCTGGAGAGGGCCCTGGCGGAGAGCCAAGCGCTGGCGACGGTGTATCAGTACAAGCTGCGCCTGCAGCAGCTCTGGGGCCGCTCGCACGTCTCCCAGGAGGCACTGCTTGCGGGGCTTCGCGAATGGTGTGCCCAGGCCGAGGAGACAGGGATCCGTGCGCTCGAGGAGTTCGCCGGTCGGCTGCGTGGCTTCACTCTGGTGCAGCACCGCGCGGCGTGATGCGGACGGCGCAATGGTGACCCCGCCGGGAAGGGATGGCCGGATCAGCGCTCGGCAGCCGCGTCGGTAGCTGGCTCGGCTCGGTCGGCGGCGCCTCGGTCGGTGCGCTGACCGGGGGTGTGCCCGGCGGACTGGTCGGTCTCGGCGCCGGCCTTCTGGTGGATCGCCAGCGGCTGCTCGCCCCGTTCAGCCCGCGACGCTGGCGTCGCGGAGGTCGCGGAGCGGCGGATGCGCTGTTCGCGGCGACGCTGTTCGGCTGGGCCGGCCATGTTGCCAAGGCGGATGGTCGTGTCAGCGAGGCGGAGATCGGTGCCACCCGCGCCCTGATGACGGAGATGCGTCTCAAGGAGCGCGAGCGGCGGCTCGCCATCGAGCTGTTCACGCGCGGCAAGCAGCCCGGGTTTCCGGCGCGGACCCTGGCGCAACGGTTCCGACGGCGCCACGATGGCGGTGGCGAGGCCGCGCGCCGGCTGTTCCGCTACCTCTGTCGCATAGTGCTCGCGAATGCCGGCGAGCCCGCGCCGGCGCAACGGCGGCTCCTGCGCGAGCTGGCCAAGTCGCTCCGCCTGGCGGCATCGGAGCTCGAATACCTTGAGCGCCGGCGACGCAGCACCGCCGGTGGCAGCACCCTGAGGCCCACGCTGCGATCGGCGTTCCAGATCCTGCAGATCCCGGAGCATGCCACCGAGGACGAGATCCGTCTCGCCTATCGCCGCATGATAAGCCGCCATCACCCGGATCGACTGGTCGCCCGTGGCGTGCCGGACGAGGAAGTTCGGGAGGCCGCCGCGCGGACGCGGGAGATACGCGCGGCCTACGAGGAAATTCGCCGCCTGCGCGGCTTCTGATCACAGTCCCGCGACGGCCATGCCGGAGACGACGGCGATCAGAACGACCCCGAGCAGCAGGTTCACCGCGACGATGCGCCTGATGCCGGCGAGCGCGGTACCCGCCGCCGCCATGTCACCGCGGTCGACGGCGGCCCTCAGCCGCCGCCAAGGCCCGAACCACAGCACCAGGAAAAGAGCGATCATGGGCCAGCCGATGGCCTGCATCACGACGACGTGCAGGGGCATCCAGCCCGCGACACCATAGAGCAGGGCCGCCATGGCGTATCCGCTCAGCGGCAGCCCGATAACGGCGACCCACACCGCCGCGAGGAAGCGCCGCAGCGTCCCGCGCCACAGCGGCAGCCGCTGCTCGGGCGCCAGCGCACCGCTGGCCGGCCGCAGGCACGCGTATGCGAAGTACATGCCGCCCACCCACATCACGGCGAGCAGCAGGTGCGCGGCGCGCAGCAGCGCCAATTCCCACGAGCCCATCGCTGTCCTCCGGTTACTGCAAACCCCGGCCGGTTCGGGTAGAGTTGCGGACCGGCCACTCGCTCAGGGCACTGAAAACCATGCAGGATTTCAAGATAGCACCGTCGATTCTGTCCGCCGACCTGGCACGGCTCGGTGCCGAGGTGGAGGCGGTGCTCGCCGGCGGCGCGGACATCATCCACTTCGACGTCATGGACAATCATTACGTGCCCAACCTGACCTTTGGGCCGGTGGTCTGCAAGGCGCTGCGCGAGTACGGAATCGACGCGCCCATCGACGTGCACCTGATGATCCGGCCCGTGGACCGCATCGTGCCAGACTTTGCCGCGGCGGGCGCCAACTACATCACCTTCCACCCCGAGGCGAGCGATCACGTTGACCGCACGCTTCAGCTCATCCGCGATAGTGGCTGTCGCGCCGGCCTGGTGTTCAACCCGGCGACGCCGCTGGACAGCCTGCGCTACGTCATCGACAAGGTCGACATGGTGCTGATCATGTCGGTGAACCCCGGCTACGGCGGGCAGAGCTTCATCCCCATGGCGCTGGAGAAGCTGCGCGAGGCTCGGGCGATGATCGACGCCAGCGGCCGTGACATCCGCCTGGAGGTGGATGGCGGCATAAAGACCGCCAACCTCCGTGAGGTGGCCGAGGCCGGTGCCGACACTTTCGTCGCCGGCTCGGCGATCTTCAACGCCGAAGACTATGGCGAGGCCATCGCGGACATGCGCCGCGAGCTCCGCCAGGTGCGCAGATCGTGACGTTTCGCGGCGTCAGAGCGGTTCTGTTCGATCTCGACGGCACGCTGGTCGAGAGCGCTCCGGATCTCGCCCAGGCGGTGAACCGGCTGCTCGCCGAGCGCGGCCGGGGAGCCGTCGCGGAGGCGCGGGTCCGGCGCTGGATCGGCAACGGCGCGCGCCGGCTGGTGGCGCGCGCCCTCACCGGCGAGGACGACGGCGAAGTCGAGGCCGGCGAGCTGGATGCGGCAATGCAGCGGTTCTTCAGCCACTATGCCGACTGCCTGACGGATCGCACCGCGGTCTACCCGGGCACGGTGGAGGCGCTGGAGGCGCTGCAGGCCGCCGGGCTGGCGCTCGGCGTGGTGACCAACAAGCCGGGGCGTTTCACCGATCCCCTGCTCGCGGCGCTGGGTCTCGACCGATTCTTCGGCGTCGCCGTCAGCGGCGATACGCTCGCCGTGAAGAAGCCGGACGCCGGCCCGCTGGCGCACGCCGCCGAGGCGCTGGGCGTTCCGCTCGCGAGCGCCCTGATGGTGGGGGATTCGATGGCCGACGTAATGGCCGCGCGCAACGCGGGCGTGCCCATCGTGTGCGTGCCCTATGGCTATCGCCGGGGGGATGATATCTTTGAGGCCAATCCCGATGCCGTGGTGGACCGGCTGGACGAGCTGCCACCGCTGCTCGCCTGATCGATCCAACGACGGACAAGCGCACCGATGTACCCACCCAGGGACGACAAGCGACAGGATGAACGGGAGCGATGGCGCCGCTGATGCCGCTCGCGACTCCCTTTCGACGACTCCCTGTTGGTGGTGACGATGGATCAGACACAGTTCGCGGCGTTGCGCCGCTCCGGGTATAACCGCGTTCCGCTCGTCCGCGAGATTCTCGCGGACCTTGACACTCCCCTTTCCACCTATCTGAAGCTTGCCGAGGGCGCCTGCAGCTACCTCTTCGAGTCGGTTCAGGGCGGCGAGAAGTGGGGCCGCTACTCCATCATCGGCCTGCCCTGTCGCCGGCATTATCGTGTGAACGGTCATCGCATCGACACGCTCGATGACGGCGACGTCGTTGCCACGGAGACGGTCGACGATCCGCTCGACTGGGTAGAACGCCTCCACGGCTCGGTCAAGGCGGCTCCGGCGCCGGACTTTCCGCACATGCCGCGCTTCCTCGGCGGGCTGGTCGGCTACTTTGGCTACGACACCATCCGCTACATCGAGCCGCGTCTCGGCGAGTCTTTGAATCCCGATCCCATGGGCGTGCCGGACATGCTCCTGATGCTCTCCGAGGAGGTGCTCGTCTTCGACAACCTGGGCGGGCGCCTGTACCTGGTGGTGAACGCCGATCCGGCCGACGGGCACGCCTGGAACGCCGGTCAGCGTCGGCTGGACGAGCTCGCGGAGCGGCTGCGCCGGGAGGTGCTGCGCTACCACGCCGGCCAGCCCCCGCGCCAGGTCGCCGAGGAGGACTTCCGCTCCAACTTCACCCGCGAAGCCTTCGAGTCCGCGGTGGAGCGCATCAGGCGCTATATTGTCGACGGTGACTGCATGCAGGTGGTCCCGTCGCAGCGCATGACCGCGCCCTACCACGGCCGCCCGCTCGATCTCTACCGCGCCCTTCGCTGCACCAACCCGTCGCCGTACATGTTCTTCATCGATCTCGGCGACTTCCAGGTGGTGGGATCGTCGCCGGAGATCCTGGTGCGGCTGGACGAGGGCGAGGTGACGGTGCGGCCGCTCGCGGGCACGCGCCGCCGGGGGGCGAGCGAGGCGGAAGACCGGGCCCTTGAAAAGGAGCTGCTGGCGGACACCAAGGAGCGTGCCGAGCACCTCATGCTCATCGATCTCGGCCGCAACGACATCGGCCGCGTCTGCGAGACCGGCACCGTGCGCGTGACCGACCAGATGACCATCGAGCGCTACTCCCACGTGATGCACATCGTCTCCAACGTCAGCGGGAAGCTGCGTGAGGGGCTGGGGCCGATGGACGTGCTGCGTGCGACGTTTCCGGCGGGCACGCTGTCGGGGGCGCCCAAGATCCGCGCCATGGAGATCATCGACGAGGTGGAGACCGTCAAGCGTGGCGTGTATTCCGGTGCCGTGGGGTATCTCTCCTGGAGCGGCAACATGGACACCGCCATCGCCATCCGCACGGCGGTGGTCAAGGACGGCGAGGTCCACGTGCAGGCCGGAGCCGGCGTCGTTCACGACTCCGTGCCGCGCCTCGAGTGGGAAGAGACCCTGAGCAAGGGCCGGGCGCTGTTCCGCGCCGTTGCCATGGCCGAGGCCGGACTGGACGCGTGAGGATGATGCCATGCTGCTGATGATCGACAACTACGACTCCTTCACCTACAACCTCGTCCAGTACCTCGGTGAGCTGGGCGCCGAGGTCGCCGTCTATCGCAATGACGCCATTACCGTGGACGAGATCGAGCGTCTGGATCCGGAGCGGATCGTGATATCGCCGGGACCCTGTACGCCGAACGAGGCGGGGGTATCGCTCGAGGTCGTCAAGCGCTTCGCCGGGCGGCTGCCGCTGCTCGGCGTCTGCCTCGGCCACCAGGCCATCGGGCAGGCCTTCGGCGGTCGCGTCGTCCACGCCGGGCAGGTGATGCACGGCAAGACCTCGCTGGTGCGTCACGGGGGACAGGGCGTGTTCGCCGGCCTGCCCGACCCGCTGGAGGCGACGCGCTATCATTCCCTGGTGGTCGAGCGCGCGAGTCTGCCGGACTGCTTCGAGATCACCGCTTGGACGGAGACGGCGGATGGCGGCATGGAAGAGATCATGGGCATCCGCCACCGCGAGCTGGACGTCGAGGGGGTGCAGTTTCACCCCGAGTCGATACTGACGGTGGCCGGTCACGATCTGCTGCGCAATTTCCTGGGGCGGCCGGCACGGGCGGCCTGACCGACAACGAGCGGGGTGGGGAGGAACCAGTCCCATGGACATGCAGAGCGCGATCCGGACGGTCATGGACCGTCAGCATCTGTCCCACGCGGACATGACGGCCGTGATGCGTACCATCATGACGGGCGAGGCGACGGCGGCCCAGATCGGCGGCTTTCTCGTCGGTCTGCACATGAAGGGCGAGACCGTGGAGGAGATCGCCGCCTCGGCCGGCGTCATGCGCGAGCTCGCCACGCGTGTGGAGGCGGACCCCGAACACCTCGTCGATACCTGCGGCACGGGCGGCGACGCCCGCGGTACCTTCAACGTCTCCACGGGGACGGCGTTCGTCGTGGCCGCGGCGGGCGGTCGAGTGGCGAAACACGGCAACCGCTCGGTATCCAGCTCCTCGGGCAGCGCGGACGTCCTCGAAGCCGCCGGTGCGCGGCTCGACCTGGAAGCGTCGCAGGTCGGTGAGTGCATTCGCCGAACGGGCGTGGGCTTTCTGTTCGCGCCGCGCCACCACTCCGCGATGAGGCACGCCGTCGGCCCGCGCCGGGAGATGGGCGTGCGCACGATCTTCAATATCCTGGGGCCGCTGACCAACCCGGCCGGCGCCCCCAACCAGCTGCTCGGCGTATTCTCGGAGCACTGGGTGCGCCCTGCTGCGGAGACGCTCCGCGAGCTCGGCAGCCGGCACGTGATGGTGGTGCACTCCCAGGACGGTATGGACGAGATCAGCATCAGCGCGCCGACCCACGTCGCCGAGCTCCGCGACGGCGAAGTCCGCGAATACATCGTGGAGCCGGAGCAGTTCGGCTTCGCGCGGGCGTTGCTGGACGATATCCGTGTCTCCACGGCGCAGGAGAGCCTCGCTGTGATCAACCGCGCCTTCGCCGGTGATACCGGACCGGCAGCCGACATCCTCGCCCTCAACGCCGGCGCGGCGATCTACGTATGCGGTCGCGCCGAGTCACTGGAGGCTGGCGTCGACCGTGCCCGGGAGCTGCTCGCCGGCGGCGGCGCCGCGGCCAAGCTCTCCGAGTTCGTTCAGTGCACGCATCGGTTCGACGACTGAAGGGGAAGACAGGCATGGCGATCCCGGCGGAGACACCGGACATCCTCAAGCGCATCCTTCGGCGCAAGGCGGAGATCGTCGCCGAGCGCAGCGAACAGATTGGTCTCAAGGCGTTCAGCACGCGGGTGGAGAGCGCTCCCGCACCGCGCGGGTTCGTCGATGCCCTGCGCGGCCGTGTGGACGCCGGCGGTGCGGGGGTCATCGCGGAGGTAAAGAAGGCGTCCCCGAGCAAGGGCGTGCTGCGGCCGGATTTCGATCCCGAGGCGATTGCGCGAAGCTACGAGCGCGGCGGTGCCACCTGCCTGTCGGTGCTCACCGACGAGGACTATTTCCAGGGGCGGGACGAGTACCTGCAGCTCGCGCGGGCGGCGACATCGGTGCCGGTGCTGCGCAAGGACTTCATCATCGACCCCTACCAGGTCTACGAGGCGCGGGCGCTCGGTGCCGACTGCATCCTGCTGATCGTGGCCGCGCTGGGTGATCCTGCGCTGCAGGAGCTATACGTGCTGGCGCGCGAGCTCGGGATGGACGTGCTGGTGGAGGTGCACAGCGAGGAGGAGCTTGAGCGCGGGCTGGCCATCTCGCCGCGGCTCATCGGCATCAACAATCGCGATCTGCACACGTTCGAAACGGACGTGGAGACCACGATCCGGCTACGCGAGCGGGTCCCCGACGACGTGCTTCTCGTCACGGAGAGCGGAATACACACCCGTGAGGAGGTGGAGTACATGCGCGAGCGCGGCGTGCACTGCTTCCTGGTCGGAGAGAGTTTCATGCGGGCCGCCGAGCCAGGAGAGAAGCTGCGCGAGCTGTTCTCGGGGTAAGGCGGGACCGACGGCGATCAGCGTGTGTTGAAGATCACCATGGTCTTGCCGCTCACCGAGATGAGGCCCTGCTCCTCGAGATCCTTGAGGACGCGGCCCACCATCTCGCGGGAGCAGCCGACGATGCGGCCGAGCTCCTGACGGGTGATGCGGATCTGCATGCCGTCCGGATGGGTGAGGGCGTCGGGCTCGTGGGCGAGGTCGAGCAGTGTCCGGGCGATGCGTCCCGTGACGTCCAGGAAGGCGAGGTCGCGAACCTTCATGCTCGTCTTGCGCAGGCGATCCGCCATCTGCCCGGCGAGATGGAACAGGATCTGGGGATCCTCCTCGGCGACCTGCCGGAACCGGCTGTAGCTGATCTCGGCGAGCTCGCAGTGGGTGCGGGTGCGGATCCAGGCGCTGCGTGTGGTGCTCTGGCCGAACAGTCCCATCTCCCCGAAGAAATCGCCGGCGTTGAGATAGGCGAGGACGAGTTCGTGTCCGCTTTCGTCGTCCATCAGGACGCTGACGGACCCCTCGATGATGAAATACAGGGCGTCTGACTTGTCGCCCGCGTAAATGACGACGGTCTTTGGCGGATAACGGCGCCGGTGGCACTGCCGGAGCAGATTATCGATGGGTGCTTTCTTCAATATTTCCCTGGCCGCCTGTCCCATGCTCGGTTCCTTGCCCCAAGTAAGCCTGACTGGCCTCAGGCCTATAGGTAGTACAATGCGTCACGCCTAGCAAGCAGCGGGAAAAATTCGGTTAGCGGTACTTTCTCACGCTGCCATGCCGACGATATACTAAGGGATTGCACGTGTAAAAGGGTCCTGCAGGGGCGAGCGGCCGCCAGCGGATCCTTTTCTTCGTTTTTGGCCATCGTGGGGAATTTTGATGCACGCATCGATCAAATGGCTCGACGGCATGGCCTTCGAGGGTACCACCGGCAGCGGGCACACCGTCACCGTGGATGGTCCCCCGGATCTCGGCGGCCGCGACCGCGGGCCACGGCCCATGGAGCTTCTGCTGCTCGGCCTCGGCAGCTGCTCGGCCGTCGATGTCGTGCATATCCTCCAGCGCGGACGGCACGACGTCGTCGACTGCAGCGTGGAACTGGAGGCGGAGCGCGCGGACGAGCCGCCGAAGGTGTTCACCCGGATCCACCTGCATTACCGGGTCGTCGGGCGCGAGCTCAGGAGCGCCGTCGTGCGGCGGGCGGTGGAGCTCTCGGCGGAGAAGTACTGCTCGGCGTCCATCATGCTCGCGAAGGCCGCCGAGATCACCCACGATTACGAGGTCATCGAGGCCTGAGCACGCCCTTGTCCAACGGCCTCGGCCACTTCGGGAGGATGTTCTTTTGGCGCAGTCGGAACAGGTGAAGCTCTACGGGTTCAACAACCTAACCAAGTCGCTGAGCTTCAATATATACGACATCTGCTACGCCAATACCGCGGCGCAACGCCAGTCCTACATCGAGTACATCGACGAGGTGTACAACGCCGAGCGCCTCACGCAGATCCTGACCGGCGTCGCCGACATCATCGGCGCGACGGTGCTGAACATCGCGCGCGAGGACTACGAGCCGCAGGGGGCGAGCGTGACCATCCTCATCGCCGAGGAGGAGTCCCAGGCGCAGGAGGAGACCTACGTCACCGCGCCGGCGTCTCCGGGGCCGCTGCCTGATACGGTGCTCGGCCATCTCGACAAGAGCCACATCACCGTGCACACCTACCCGGAGAGCCATCCCTACCGGGGTGTCAGTACCTTCCGGGCGGATATCGACGTCGCCACCTGCGGGCTGATCTCGCCGCTGAAGGCGCTCAACTACCTGATCCACTCGTTCGACTCGGACATCGTCACGATGGATTACCGCGTGCGCGGGTTCACGCGCGACGTGCAGGGGCGCAAGCACTTCATCGACCACGAGATCAACTCGATCCAGAACTATCTGGCTGAGGACACGCTGCGTCGCTATCACACCATCGACGTCAACGTGTTCCAGGAGAACATCTTCCACACGAAGATGCTGCTGAAGGACTGGGACATCGACGACTACCTGTTCGGCGAGTCGTCCGAGGATCTCTCGGAGCCGGCCAAGGACGAGATCCGCCGGCAGCTGCGCCGTGAGATGATGGAAATCTTCTCCGGGCGCAACCTCTCGCTCGGGCAGGAGGTGTGAGCCGGCGGACCCGACCCCTCACCGATGGTGTGTCGGGGCGCCCTGAGCTCAGAGCCAGTAGGTGGTGCGGGTCATGAGCGCCGACGACAGTCCCATCAGGCCTTGAATCGGTCGGGGGAGGGCCGCGGCGCCGTGATCCACCGCCATTGCCGCGTGGCCGGCCTCGTCGCTGCGCATCTGCGTGACGATCGCCCGGCTTCGCACGTCCTGCTCGGGAAGTCTCCCCAGGTGACCTTCCAGGTGTCTTACGACCTGGTTCTCCGTCTCCGCCAGAAAGCCCAGGCTCCAGCGATCGCCGGCGGCGCCCGCCGCGGCCCCGAATGCCAGTGAGCCCAGGTAGAACAGCGGATTGAGTCGGCTGGTGTGGCTGTCGAGCTCCGTGAGGCGGCGGTTGCACCAGTCGAGGTGATCGTTCTCCTCGTCGGACGCGTGGCGCATCGCGTCGCGTATCGACGCGTCTCGGGCCGTGATGGCCTGGCCTTCATACAGCGCCTGGGCGCAGACCTCGCCGCAGTGGTTCACGCGCATCAGCCCCGCCGCGTGACGGCGCTCCCGCGTGTCGAGCTCCCCCTCGTCGTGGCCGTCCGCCGGGTAGGGGCGGCCGGTGGTGGGCGGGTTGCCGAAGACCGTTCGCAGGCCGCGGTCAAGATGGCAGATGAAACGGTCGGCGGCAGAGAGGCGACGCACTGTCATGGTGGCTCCGGCTGGCGCGATGAGGATGCTCAGTCTATCGAATCGACGGGGCTATTTGACAGTGAACGCCCGGCATCCGACAATCCGCTGCCGGTCGGGTCGGGCGCTGCGGAGCACGGTGCATCGGCCGGCCCTGGACCCAGGGGAATTCCGCGGCGCTTTCGGTTGTACCGAAGCGTGCGTTTGTGTACTATTGCCGGCCTTCGTTCAGGAGCGACGGCTTCGGAGACAGGTTTAGATGAAGACCTTCAGCGCCAAACCCGCTGACGTTAAGCGCGACTGGTACGTGGTCGACGCGGACGGCAAGACGCTGGGCCGCCTCGCCTCCGAGATCGCGTTTCGCCTGCGCGGCAAGCACAAGCCGACTTTCACGCCCCACGTCGACACCGGCGACTACATCGTTGTCGTGAACGCCGACAAGGTGGCGGTGACCGGCCGCAAGGCGACGGACAAGATGTACTACCGGTTCACCGGTTACATCGGTCACATGAAGAGCATCAGCTTCGAGCAGCTGATCGATCATGCGCCGGAGCGCATCATCCAGGCCGCGGTCAAGGGCATGCTGCCCAAGGGGCCGCTCGGGCGTCAGATGATCAAGAAGCTGAAGGTCTACGCCGGGCCCCAGCACAATCACCAGGCTCAGCAGCCCCAGGCGCTCGAGCTGTAACGTCGGCACCAGTCGCAACGCGCTGACTCTACGGGACGAAACGAGATGGCAGTGGAACAGTATTACGGCACCGGTCGACGCAAGACGTCCCGGGCCCGCGTCTTCCTGCGGCACGGCAACGGTCAGATCATGGTCAACGGCCGCAGCCTGGACGACTACTTTGGTCGTGAGACGGCACGCATGGTCGTGCGTCAGCCGCTCGAGCTGACCGATAGCGTCGAGCGCTTCGACGTGCACGTCACGGTCGAGGGTGGCGGTATCAGCGGCCAGGCCGGCGCGATCCGCCACGGCATCACGCGCGCTCTCTACGAGTATGATGGCGAGATGAAGGCGGCCCTGCGCCGTGCCGGCTACGTCACTCGCGATGCCCGCATGGTCGAGCGCAAGAAGATCGGCCTGCACAAGGCGCGTCGGGCTACGCAGTTCTCCAAGCGCTAAAGCGGTTCTATTTGGGGGATCGTCTAGCGGTAGGACAACGGACTCTGACTCCGTTAACCCAGGTTCGAATCCTGGTCCCCCAGCCACATCGAAGGCCCGCTCCATTGGAGCGGGCCTTCTTTTTTTCGGATAATCGTGGTAGCTGGATCCGCGGAGGTGTGGAATGAGAATCGAGTTCTACGGCGTCCTGCGCGAGGCGGCGGGTAGCGACCATCTCGATGTCGAGACGGCGCCGTCGGTGACGGTGGGCGAGGTGCTGGCCGTGCTCTGTCGTCGGGTGCCGGCGCTGGAAGGGCATCTGCCGCGGGTGGCCTGCGCGGTCGGGGACGAGATGGTGCTTCGAGGGGACCGCCTTGGCGCCGATCAGACGCTCGCGTTGCTGCCGCCGGTGAGTGGCGGCTGAGCGTTCATTTGCGCAGGAACCACAGGATGAGGCTGATCACGACGCTGACGATGATCGACGTCGTGATCGGGAAGTAGAAGTGAAAGCCGTCCCTGTGGATGGCGATGTCCCCGGGCAGACGGCCAAGCCCCAGCCGCGACAGCCAGGGCCAGAGCAGGCCGATCAGGATGGCGGCGATCCCGATGATGATGAACAGGCGCTGCATCGGAACCTCCGGGTCGGAGACTATGCCGCCTCAGGCGGTGAGTGTCCGCACACCATCGCGCCCGGCGAGCAGCAGCACATCCGCGCCGCGCTGGGCGAAGAGTCCCACCGTCACCACGCCCGCCAGGTTGTTCACCGAGCGCTCCAGCTCGATGGGCTTCTCGATCGTGAGCCCCTCGACGTCCAGTATGAGGTTGCCGTTGTCGGTGGTGACGCCCTGGCGCAGGACCGGCCGGCCGCCGAGCTTCACCATTTCCCGCGCGACGTAGCTGCGTGCCATGGGTATGACCTCGACGGGTAGAGGAAACGTCCCGAGGATATCGACGTACTTGGATTCGTCGGCAATGCAGATGAACCGCCGGGCGACGGCGGCGACGATCTTCTCGCGCGTGAGCGCGCCGCCGCCCCCCTTGATCATCTGCAGGTGGCGGGTGATCTCGTCGGCGCCGTCGACGTAGACTGGCAGATCGTCGACGCTGTTGAGGTCCATCACCTCGATGCCATGATCGCGCAGCCGCCGGGTCGAGGCTTCGGAGCTCGATACCGCGCCGTTGATCTCGTTCCTGTGGGCGGCAAGGGCATCGATGAAGAAGTTCACCGTGGAGCCGGTGCCGACGCCCACCGTCATGCCGGGTTTCACGTAGGCCATCGCTGCCTCACCGGCCGCCTTCTTCTGCTCGTTCGGGTCCATCGGTCTCTCCGCACCGTGATCAAGGGGTCCGTAGCGGATTCTACTGTATCGGTGCGCCTGCCCGCACGACGGATGGGACGCCTTATCACCCAAAGGCGCATCCTTTACACTGATCCATCCTTCAATCCGGGCTGGACAGTCACACGCATGAAGCAGTATCTGCAGAAGATCCTCACCGCCTGCGTCTACGATGTGGCCCGCCAGACACCGCTGGACAAGGCGGTCAATCTGTCCAACCGATTGCAGAACACCGTTTACCTCAAACGCGAGGACCTTCAGCCGGTCTTCTCGTTCAAGCTCCGGGGGGCCTACAACAAGATCTCCGGGCTGAGCCGCGAGCAGCTCGACAAGGGCGTGATCTGCTCGTCGGCCGGCAACCACGCCCAGGGAGTGGCGCTGTCCGCGCAGCGGCTGGGCATCAAGGCGGTCATCGTCATGCCGCGTACGACGCCGGGTATCAAGGTCAACGCGGTACGAAATTTCGGCGGCCGTGTCGTGCTGCACGGCGACGGCTACGACGACGCGAAGGCCTATGCGGAGAAGCTGGTCGAGGAGCGGGGCATGACCTACATCCCGCCCTACGACGACCCCGAGATCATCGCCGGCCAGGGCACCTGTGGCATGGAGATCCTGAGCCAGCATCCCAGGCCGCTGGATGCGATCTTCGTGCCCGTCGGCGGCGGCGGTCTCATCGCCGGTATCGCCGCCTACGTCAAGCAGCTGCGCCCCGACGTGAAGATCATCGCCGTCGAGCCGGAGGATGCCCCCACCCTGCATCATGCGATGAAGGCCGGCCGACGCGTGACCCTGGACGAGGTCGGCATATTCGTCGACGGCGTGGCAGTGCGCCAGATCGGCAAGCACACGTTCGACGTCGCGAAGGAGTTCGTCGACGAGTGTATTCTGGTCTCCACGGACGAGATCTGTGCGGCCATCAAGGACGTGTTCGAGGACACGCGCTCGATCATGGAGCCCGC
>Ga0102944_1001318_pt1 | contig 16637 bp, 15 predicted proteins | sample SalPonD_shore_MG_FD_78172 | JGI IMG/M metagenome (GOLD analysis project Ga0102944, IMG submission 78172) | Salt pond soil microbial communities from South San Francisco under conditions of wetland restoration - Salt Pond MetaG... | ecosystem: Environmental > Aquatic > Marine > Intertidal zone >...
AGTCCGATTTTATCCAGATAGTATAGGATTTTTTGATCTAACTCACTGCCTGACATTCCTTGGAGTTGTCCCCAGAACCGGAGGTTTTCTTTGGCGGTCAGCTCTTCGTAAAAAGCCATATCTTGAGGGACAACGCCCATGATTCCTCGGATTTCCTGTGGTGAATTACGGATATCCATGGAATCAATTTGAATGGTTCCGGAATCAGGAGTGAGGAGACCAGCGATCATAGAGATGGTGGTAGTTTTTCCAGCTCCGTTGGGACCTAAGAATCCAAAGATTTCTCCCTTTTTTACTTCGAGAGAGATATCATCCACAGCCTGAACCTTGCCGAATGATTTGGATAGATGTGAAATTTTGAGCATGAGACCGCTCCTTAACTCTAAAAAATATGGAGCATCTTATCACAAAAAACAAAAAGTTTGAAAAAAATATTCAATATCAAGCTAATCTGCTGCGGTATGAATGAGTTCCCTTGTAATCACTCAAGCTCATAAACTGGATTTAAAAAGGAGTTAGAATCGGTTGATCAGCTGGAGGAGTTTTTGACTTCTTTTTTGATTCCTGAATACAAGGGGATTTTTGTCTTTAACATAAAGTCCCGTGTTCTGTTCATAGGTGTTCTTCTTGGGGCTGGTATAAATCACTCCTAAAGGCAAAGGATGGGTTTCCAGAGCTTTTTCAAAGGCTGCTTTTCGATCGCCGGGGTCATAAGAGTCATCAACATAAGCGGTGTTGTCCTTAAACCATTTAAAGGTGTTGACTTTATTGAATGTGACGCAGGGCTGGAAAATGTCTACCAGAGCATAACCCTTATGCTGGATGGCTTTTTTGATGATCTCTTTTGTTTCTTCCACATCTCCTGCAAAAGCCCGTGCCACAAAAGAGGCATTTTGAGAAATGGCTAAGGTTAAAGGATTGAACGGTTCCAGGATGACCCCTTTGGTCTGGACCGGAGTTTTAAAACCAAACTGGCTGGTCGGAGAGGCTTGCCCTTTGGTCAGTCCATAGATCATATTGTTGTGAATGATGTTGGTGATATCTGGATTGCGGCGTATGGCATGAACAAAATGATTTCCTCCCTCTCCGTACATATCTCCGTCTCCGCTTTCTGCGATAACGGTCAGTTGGGGATTGACAGCCTTAATGGCTGTGGCTGGAGGAAGAGCTCTTCCGTGAAGTCCGTTGAAAAAGTGAGTTTTGAAGTAGTGGGGGATTTTAGCAGCCTGGCCGATTCCAGATACTATCACCAGATCTTTGGGAGGAATTCCCAGTTCAACAAGAGCGTGTTTGAGGCTTTTGATGATACTGTAATTCCCGCATCCCGGACACCATGCCACATCAATATCACCCATATCATAGGTGTTTTTTTTCATGTCACTCCTCCTGTTTAAGTAAATGGTTGATTTTCTCTGCCATTTCTTCGACCGAAAAAGCCAGTCCGCTGTATTTTAAGATTTTTTTGTTGATTTCAATTCCGGTTTCAAGTTTGATCAATTTCCCGAATTGAGAAGTGGCGTTGTTTTCAGCCATCACAATTTGGTCAGCCTTTTTTAAATAAGTTTTGGTTTCATTAGGAAGAGGGAAGACCTGCTTGAAATGAAGAAAGGCTGTTTTTTTGAGTTTAAGGATCTCCAGGGCTTCTTTGATCACATAGAATGTGGATCCCCATCCCATGATAAGGTTTTTATAATTTTTAGGGCCGATGAGTTCAGGGGGGATAGCATCTCCCTTGATTTTCTCCATTTTTTTGAGTCTTTTCTCCACCATTTTTGTTCTCAAATCCAGGTCTTCAGTGATGTGAGAATATTCATCATGCTCATCGCTGTCCACTCCCACCAGCCCTTCTCCATATCCCGGGATACCACGGGGGGATATGCCGTCTCTGGTTATAAGGCTTCGCTTATAATCTTTTTGAGTCTTGATGATGTGTTTTTTTATCTGGATGCTTTGGAAGTCAGGGGCTGGAATATTAGTGTAGGAATCCATAAAAAATTGATCTGTCAGTATAAATACAGGAATCTGGTATTTATCCGCTAAGTCAAAAGCTTTTTGGGTGAGAGAAAAGGCATCCTCCAGTTTACCTGGTGCTAAGATCACTCTAGGGAATTCTCCATGTCCGGTGTGCATGACCAGTTCCAAGTCTCCTTGTTCTGTTCGTGTGGGAAGCCCTGTGGCTGGTCCGGGTCTTTGTGCCACATGAACTACTATGGGCGTCTCAATCATTCCAGCAAGGCTGATTCCTTCACCCATCAAAGCAAAGCCTCCTCCGGATGTTGTGACCAGACTTCTGGCCCCGGCATACGAGGCTCCCAAGGCCATATTGATAGCGCTTATTTCATCTTCAGCCTGCTCAGCCACTACTTCAAATTCATGAGCATGTTGGGAGATAAAAACCAAAACTCCAGTAGAAGGGGACATAGGATAAGAGGAGAGAAAATCACAACCTCCGGCCAGAGCACCGAAACCCACAGCTTCAGCACCATTGATAAGCACCTGTTTTTTAATATCGGATGAAGGTTTGAGATCAAAAGAAATATCTTGTTTATCAGAAAAATCTTTTCCATAAGAATATCCTTGACTCACGGCCTGGATGTTTCTTTCCACAATCTGTTTTTCTTTTTGGGAGAAAAAGTCCTTCACATCTTTTTTTATTTGATCTAAGTTGAATCTCAGAACGCCGGTTATGATTCCTGCGGCAATGATGTTGATAAATATTTTCCCCCCAATGTCTTCGGCCATGTCCGCAAGAGGGGTGTCAATGAATTTTTTAACTTGAGGAGGGCATTCTTTACAGATTTTTTCCCTATCTCCAATGACGATGGTCTCAGAAGATATTCGCTTTTCAAGATGGTTGAGCGCTTTTGAATGAAGAGGAAGAAGGATATCGATGTGATTCTTTAGTGCCGCCACTTTTTGAGAGGAAACTCTGATGGAAACAGAATTTGTTCCTCCTCTGACTCTGGACATATACTCTTTAGTGGAAAAGACATGGTAGCCTGAATTATTAAAGTTATGGACCAAAAGATTCTCCACTGTTTTGATTCCTTGGCCTGCAGCTCCGCAGATAACAATGGAGATATCTTTTATTTTGTTTTGGTTAAGATTCATGTTTTTTTGCCTTTAAATTTGACATTCTGCCTCTTTTATCCTATAATTTATGTAGAAATTGTCAAGTATTAGATTGTAATCATACAGTGAAAGAGAAGAAATTCATTATTCATTCATAATGATGATGAAAAAAGAATCAGAAATCAACATTAAATCTTTAAAAACAACAGGAAAAAACTGGAGGAACAGGAATGAGTCAAACCAAAAAAAACATCGAGGAAGCCTTTGCTGGCGAGTCCCAAGCAAGAAATAAGTATACCTATTTTGCTGAAAAAGCTAAAGAGGAAGGTTATCATTACATTGCCAAAATATTCAAAGAAACCGCTGCGAATGAGATGGAGCATGCCAGAGATCACTTCAAGTTGATGGGAGAACCTGGGTCAACTGAAGAAAATCTCAAACAGGCTGTTGAGGGCGAGCATTATGAAACAGTGAATATGTATCCTCAGTTTGCCAAACAAGCGAGAGAGGATGGCAACAAAAAAGCAGCCATATTGTTTGAGCAGATAGCAAAAATCGAAGAGAATCATAAAAAAAGATATCAGAAACTTTTAGAAATGGTCCAGAATGGAACTGTGTTTAAAAGAGAAAAGCCCATTAGATGGAAATGCAGTGTTTGTGGTTATACGATGGAGGGAAAAGAGCCACCGCCCAAATGTCCCTCGTGCAAGAATCCAAAAGAGTATTATGAACCGGCAAACATGGATTTCTAGATAAAGATTATTTTCAGGCTTTCTTTTTACCGGTTAATCTCATGACGATGGCTAAAATAAATAGAATTCCTGCCATAATCGCAGCAATGGGAAGGCTCTGTTGAACGGTTTGGCCCACACTCAGGTTTCCAATAAATTTAGGGACAAAGGTCGCACCTAGTAATCCCACAGCAAAGATAATGCCGAAAATGCTTCCATAAAGACTAGGATCGAATTTAGCAAAGGTCACTCCCACAATGGTTGGGAATATAGGCGCAAAAGCTAATCCGGCAATGATGATAGCAATGATAGCCAGAGCAGGAGTGTTGGTGAATATCATAAGCACAATGGCACCTAATGAAATCAAAGCCATGACAGAGATGACTTTAGTCCCGATAGCTGTGAGGTTCTTCACTGCAGAGGAGAGAAAACGTCCCAACATCATGGCTACACCAAAAACACTCAATACCAACCCCGCATGAAAAGCAGCTTTTGGATCATTGTTTTCACCAAAAAGCTGTTCCATCAGTTTACGGATCCAGGTACCCAAGGAGATCTCAAGTGACATGTAGCAGAACAGAGCTAAGGCAGCGATTAAGACCGCCCCTTTGCCCAAGACTTTGAATGCCATTGAAAATTTATATCCAGTGGCTACTTGAGGATAAGTTGTGGTGAGAGCGAAAATAAGGAAAACTACCACTAATATCCCAAGAATTGAAAGAGAAGTGCTGTATGTCAGGTTTAAATTTTCCAGAAAAAATACAAACAGGAAAGGAGTGATCACATATCCCAGGCCAAAAAATGCATTTCCAAAATTGCTGGCACGGGCTGGATCTTCTCCTTTAAAAAGAACTACTGGGATGAGCGTGTTTCCAACTGTATTCAAGGACATGGCCCCGACTCCCAACAGAATGCAGGCAAAAAGAGCCAATCCAAAACTTGAAGCAAAAGCCAGTAAAAACATACTGGCACTGGTGACGGTAAATCCCACAATAGCGATAGGCTTGTAACCGAGTTTATCCACCAATGGACCGATGATGAGCTGGACAATGCAGCTGGTCAAAAATAGGCCCATGACCAGTGTGCCTAATTGAGCTTCATTGATTCCCAGTGATCCCATGAGTTCGACTGAAATAGAACCGAGAAGGATGAAGCAGATGGCGAGAGAAAATACGGCCATTAAGGCCACAACGGCTGTCATTTTTTTCATTGAATTCCCTCCATATAAACCTTTTTATAGTGAATATCATAAAAAAAAATATGAGTCAAAGTGAAAATATCATAAGGAATCAAACTATTGAAAGCGCAGCCATTTTTTTATGAATAGTTCAATCTAAGAACTTTTCAAAAATAAGATCGTATAATATAATAGATAAAAAAGAGATATCCATAAAAAGGAGAGACGGATGAGAAAGTTATCAGCGTTTTTTGCTCTATCCTCTTTCATTCTTATGTTATTTCCAGCTGGATTGCTTTGCCAAGAGGGAGACATTACAGGAACATGGGTTGGGAAAACATATGTTCCAGAACAAGGAGAGAATGGCCTGACTCTGAATATTGAGAAAGTAGAGGGCGAGTACAAGGTAACCGTTTCAGATGATTTTGGAATGGTTCCAGGGGTGGAAGCTAGTGATGTGAGTTATGAAGACGGGACACTGAGTTTCAATTTCAACATTTTTGACGGATATCAGGACATGACAGTTTGGATTACTCTTGAAGTGAGCGGGAATAAAATGAGCGGATATTGGGAAACTGCAGATGGAATGCGAGATTCCATAGAGATGGAGAAGAAATAAGCTCCATTAAATCTTTTTTAAGAAGAATGGTCATGGATGATTTTCCATCCTGAGGGGAACATCTTAAAAATAATAGTAAACAATCCACTTTTGAAAGTATCATCCTGCTCCACCTTCCATCGTCCTATGGCATAGGCAGAGTCTGCACTCAGAACTTTGATTTGGATGTCAGAAAAAGTAAGCTTTCCCATTTTTTCTCCCGCATAACTTGTCTGATAGCGTTTGAGAAGCTCTTCCCATCCATAGAGCCTTTGGTCTCCTGACTGAAAAGTAAAATCTTCTGACTGCCAGTAATCAGCCATAAATCCCTGAATATCATGATTGTTCCATGCTGCTTGCTGGCGCGTTATAATAGAGAGGATAGTATCCTGGATGGATTCTTTATCCAGTTGTGATGAGGAACAAGACACGACTATCAATAAAGCAACAAAAAGTAAGACAATAAATTTATTCATATTCACCTCTCAAAAAAGAATCTTACAGTTTTGAACTTCTTTTTCTCTCTTTTGCAGATGATTTGAGCGACATTTCTTCCTGACATGAGCGCTGTGGGAACCCTCATGATTTGACCGCCTCTGTCTTCAACTCTTATATATTCTTCTAAGTCTACGAAATTGAGCTTTTTCATATCAATCAGTTCGTTCCAGAGATAGTATAATTTGTTAGAAGAGCTGGACCCCACCAACCAGTGGATGCAGCCATCTATGGTGTAGCCTTTTCTGTCCCAGGAGGTGCAGAGGCCCCCAGGGTTAGTGCTCATTTCAAATATTTCTGTTTCATATCCGTTCATCTGAAGGTAGCAGCCGGCTGAAAGCCCACTGATTCCAGCTCCGATGATTTTTATATTTTTTGCCATTGAAAACTCCTCATAGAGATTTTGTTATTATACACTATTTTCAAAAGCTTGAAATATTCATAAAAAAAGACGGAGCACTAACTATTATTTTCTTAACAAGGATATGCAAGATATTTTTAAGAATGACTAATTAACCTGGATTATTCAAGCCGAATAAGTTTGACAGGATAAGTTACATTTCTGTATTCTTCTTAATATAAAAAAGATCGAAACATGATCCAACATATTTCAAAAGAACTCAAACAGCATATACCTTTTACCAGTTTCGGGGCATTGACTGGAATTTTGATCATTGTCGTTTCGTTAAAAATGCCAAAAAACATCTCTTACAATATATTTTATGTTCTTCATCCCATCCATGTGGTTCTCAGTGCCCTGGTCACGGCATCCATTTACAAACTCCATACCTGCGGTCGTCTGAGCAAAAAGTGTATCAAAGGCCGATGCAACCTATGGGTTTTATTCTTAATCGGTTACGTTGGATCTATTGGAATCGCTACTCTCAGTGATTCCATCATACCTTTTCTAGGCGAGACTTTACTGAATATGCCCCATCGAGAAATCCATCTCGGCTTTATTGAAAAATGGTGGCTGGTCAATCCCCTTGCCATCGTAGGCATTATATTCGCTTATTTCAAACCAACAACAAAAGTTCCTCATGCCGGCCATGTGCTGCTCAGCACCTGGTCCTCCCTGTTTCATATTCTCATGGCCGTGGGATTATCTTTGAGTTGGTTTTCCTATATCGCCGTGTTCGTATTTTTATTCTTGGCTGTCTGGATTCCCTGCTGTTTGAGTGATATTGTGTTCCCGCTGCTTTTTGTGAAAGATCAACCGTCAAAACACGCAACACCAAACTCCCCCTGATTTTATCCCATCCAGAATCCTTTTCTGTGAGAGATGCCCAATACTTTTTTGCAGTTGATGCAGAAATAAATATATCTTTTTCCCAACAGACTCTCAACTCTCCTGAATCCCAGAGTATTGACTGAGGCATTGCAGTGAGGGCATATGGGTATGACATCATTTTTTTCTATGCAGTCTATCATGTGAACCTCCAAAAACTATACGTTTTTTCTTTTTAAATTATTCATATTTTCATTATCCTGAACTATGTGTTTTGTTACCTGATGAGATTGCCGCACTCCCTTACGGTCGTTCGCAATGACGCAGCAATCTCGACTCGTGAATAATTCAGGTTAGAAAAGTTATCCTTATTTTGAAAGGAATCTTTAAAGAGAAGGAATGGTCATAGATCAATTCGGAGGCCCAAAGCCCAGGAGCTGTCTGCGAAAAAGGAAAATTCAGAAGTCAAGGCAACCTTATGAGTGAAGTAATAGTCAAATCCCAGAAACATACTGAAAAATCCTCGGCTTTTGATATCCATTTCTTCCTCTAAAGGCAGAGTCCTTTTTCCTAACAGCTTGTTCACTTTAAATCCCATGTATCCGGCAAAACGAAACATCCTCACTCCAAAATCAATGGCTCCCTGAAATTGGGTCAAGCTGAAATCTGCGGAGCCCAAGTTATTGAGCGGCTGGAGGCGGGCGATTTGAATATCAAATCCTGTGCTTCCTTTGATGTTGATGTGTTCGCCGTTTTTTTCCTCAATATCCACCATGCCAGTTAAGGTGTATTTGAATCCTCCTCCATAGTAGATATTGTTTTTATTTGAAAAAAAGCTGTTGGGAAAATCAGATGTTCCCACAAACCCATATAAATTTAAATACCGGGAGGGGCTGTATCTAAAAGTCGTTTTGAGAATGTCTCTATCTACATTTTCTTTCATCCCGTCGAACTTGAAGGTTCTGGATAAATTCACATAAGAAAAGGCTAAGGAGGTTTTTCCCTTGGAAGGCACAGTGACTCCGCTGTCTATATCCTGGGAGAACACAGCGCAGGGAATCATGATGACCAGAATGATTGATAGACATGCTTTCATTGTTTTTTCCTTTATAGTTTAGATTCTTTTTTCCTATTATGATAAACGGGGAGAATGCCATAAAGGTTCACACTTGAAACACCCCAAGCATTCATTATCAATGAGGCTGCGTTCATGGAACTGGAGCTTGAAGAACCTTAACTTAAGTTCTCAAGAGTGAAATCAATGATCTTTCTCATCATTTTAACTGTTTCAACAGGATATTTGCCCACTGCTGTTTCTCCGGACAGCATGACATAATCAGAACCATCCAAAACCGCGTTAGCCACATCTGATACATCAGCTCTGGTCGGTCTGAGCTGCTGGGTCATTGATTCAAGCATCTGGGTGGCTGTGATGTCTATCTTGTTTCGCTCGTTGCAGAGACGAATGATGCGTTTTTGCATGACCGGAACTTCATAAATAGGGATGGAAATTCCCAAATCTCCCCTGGCAATCATGATTCCATCAGATTCATCCAGAATACTGTCCAAGTTATTGAGCCCTTCTCTGTTTTCAATCTTTGCAATCAGTTTGCAGTCATACTGATGCTGGGTTATAAATTCTCTGAGATGAATCATATTTTGTTGGCTGCTGACAAAAGAGAGGGCCATAAAATCAACTTCATGTTGGATGCCGAGTCGAATATCCTGCTGGTCTTTTTCTGTTAGATGGTCGTAATTGATGTTCAGTTCTGGAATATTTATTCCCTTATGATTTCTTACTGTTCCAGGAAGAATTACTTGAGCTTTTATATGATCTTGAGAAGGAGAAAGAACTTTTAATAAAATATTTCCATCGTCAATAAATATTTCGTAATCTTGTTTGATTTGATTCAAATCTCCTTGATAATCAAAAGGGATGATGGTTTGCTTTTCAGATTGAAAATCACATGAAACTGGCTTGAGGAAGACTATTTGATTTTCCCTTAATTTTATAGGTTTGTTTCCCGGAAGTTTTCCTACCCTGATACGGAATCCTTCCAGGTCTTGAAGCAGTTTGATATGGGTTCTGTGTTCTTTGTTTATTTTTTTGATTTGATTGATGTTTTTTGTGTGTTGGGAGTGAGAACCGTGGGAAAAATTGAGACGGGCTACAGCCATCCCATTTTGAGCCATTTGATGCTTGATTTCCTTATCTTCACTGGCTGGACCAATGGTACAAATGATTTTTGTCATGGAATAGCTATATTTATTATATCAGAAAAGTGATTTGATTTTAATTTTCTGATTGATTGAAAAATATTATTACTTTATTATTAGTAACACCAGTTCCTTTTGAGATAAGGTGAAAAGAAAAATGGAAGAGAATAGATGCCGATAAGATGAAAAAGAAGAAAAAAAAGAGATCTCTCTCCCAGAAATACATTTTTGGAGTCAAGGCTATTGCTGATTACCTGAATGTCAGTGAGAGAAATGTTTATTTATGGGAGCAAGAGTTAGATTTCCCTCTTCACAGAATAGGGGATGCGAATAAAAGAACAGTTTACGCTTCTGTAGATGAGATTGAAAAATGGCTGAGAAAGAGGCCTTCCTCACATTCGACAAAAAAAACAAAGAATAAGATTATCTTGAGCGGTTCAATGATTTTTGCAGCTGCGGTTGTTTTTGTTCTGGTTTGGATTTTTTTTCTATCAAAAAACAATCAATATGATTTTTATATTTCTCCTTTACCCAATCCAAAAACAGCTTTTATCCAAGATAAAAATGTGCACATAAGAGATGAATCAGGAAAAGTTATCTGGAGCTATATCGAGAGTGATGTTCCTATCGGGGCAGAAGGAAATGAGGCTGAAGCCAATTTAGATTTCTTTGATATAGATAATGACCAAGCCAATGAGGTTATTGCCAAAGAGTATGAACATGAGACCAATCGATTTTATTTAACCTTGTTTGATAATGATGGTTCAAGAATCTGGCAGAGAAGCATTATCAATGACCAAAGTTTTCGAGGCCTTTTGCTGAGGTCAAACTTCTATCCCATACTCAGTAGGTTTGCTCACCTAAAGAAAGAAACATGTATCATAACCGCCTGGCGCCACAGAACCCGGTTTCTGGTGATCATAGTCAGTTATGACCTCAATGGTAATCTTTTAAACGAATACATTCACACAGGTCATGTATCCTTTTTATTTCCTCTTGATTTAAATCAAGATGGAATTGATGAAATTCTTTTTGGAGCCACCAACAATCTTCTTAACGGCGAGGCTGTTCTGGGAGTTTTGCCTATAAAAGATTATAAAGGAGTCTGCCCGCCGAACCGCATTGAACCAGAATACCAGCACCTCAAATATCTGCTCCAGAAATACATTGCTGATGAAGCTGAGCCAGGAAATCAGATCGCCTATATCCGATTTAAAAAAGCCAATCCTTTCGAAGAATTGACCAAAACTTATATCTTTGCTTTTTTTGATCATTCAGATAAAAATTTGTTTCATATTTATGTATTTCCTTGGGACATTGAGCATGAAAACAATTGTATTGGATTTGAATATGTTTTCAGCAATCAATTAGAATTGATGGATATCATACCTAGCAGTGGCCTTAGAAGAATCTATTCTCAATTATGCAAAAAAGGCGGAGAAGACATCTCCCTCCAGAAGCTCACAAATATCTATGCTGAAAATGTGTTTGCATGGGAACAGGAGAGATGGGTTCCTCTGAAGGAGCTGAGTTTTGACTTAGATCATTAGGTCATTTTGTAATCATGAGAGTGATTGATATGCAGCTTGATCGTCATAAAAGATGAAGGAGGAGGCATGACAAAAAATAAACTGCTTGAGATCTTAAAAGGAGCCCTTCTTTTAGAACACAAAGGAAAAGCTCTTTATATGTCTGTGATTGAATCATCTAAAGTGAAGGAAGTTAGGGATCTTTTCAGTTTGCTGGCAAAAGAAGAAGGAAAACACATTAATGTTTTGAACAAACAGTTCTCCCGAATTTCCAAAGGGGAAGGTTTTGATATCTCAGATATTAAAGATACCCATGCAGAAACTTCGGAAGCGGTTTTAACTGATGTCATTAAAGAAAGTGTGTCCGGAGCCGGATATGAAGCTGCAGTTATTTCAGCAGCTCTCGAATTTGAAAAAAATTCTGTTAAATATTATTCAGAACATGCTGAAGGGGCTCAGTCCGAAGACGAAGAAAAACTTTTTGAATGGCTCAGGGATTGGGAAAAGGGTCATATGATGATGCTCGCTCGAATAGATAATGACCTTAAGGAAAAAATCTGGTTTGACAATCAATTTTGGCCCCTTGACTAAGCTTGGATTTAGAAGGAGATTCAATTTTCTATGATTTTGTATTCGTAGTATTTGGTCCCACGTTCTTTATCCAACAGAAACACTCGGTCTTTGTGGATATGGATTTCATTGACAAAATGATCCAGGGGAATCCTCTGAATTAAAATTCCATCCGGACTGAATATCTCAAGCGCATAGGCATCGGTCTTTGTCTGCTCTGTATTTCCCATCAATTTCACAGACATGGAGCGCTGTCCGTCCATCATCATTATGCCCATAGATTTTCTCACTTCTTCATCTTTTTTGAGTTGTCTGTTTAATGTGATCACCCAGATTCTTCCTTTATTGTCCACGGAAATTCCTTCACTGCATTTGTTCATTTGAGGAAGCTGGATCGTTCGACTTCGTCCCGATGATTCCATCTTGCCCTTATCTTTAGGCGGCTCTACACTATAGTTCAAAGGCCGGTCCGCTCTCCATAACAGCTTTCCTTCAGGAGAATACTTTTCTATTCTGTTTTGGTGTAAAAACGTTAAATAGATGTGATCATCTTCATCCACGGCAAATTCATACTGGTTTCCTATCCGGTTTAGGAGCACATGTTTGAAGTCCAGCTGCTCACCGAATTCACGAACAAGATTTCCTTCCTTATCAAAGACTTTGATCAGTTTGGGGAGCTCTTTTTCCTCAGATTGAGAAATCATCAGAAGGCTTCCTGTTGGATTCATGATGATGTTTCCTGAGTTGAGCACTCTTACCGATCCCACCTGTTCTGTTGGGAACTTGATGGTCTTGTGTTCGGTTCCATCCGGCTTGAGTACCTGAATCCTTTTATTTTGAGGATCTGAGACATAAAGATAGTTGTTTTGGTCTATATCCAGGGACGAGGGGAGATAGAATTCTCCGGGTCCCTGACCTTGCCTTCCTAGGGTGGTGATGTATTCATAATACGGGTTGAACTTCTGGATCCTGTGGTTTCCTGAATCAAGAATATAGATATTTCCTTTCTCATCAAAAACAATATCTTCGGGAAGATAAAAGGCGAGGTTTTCATCCGGAGTGTTGATGTCTCCCAGTGTATTGATGAGTTCTAAGGAGATATTCAAAGAGCTTTTCTTCAAACTTCTCTCTGTATTGTGGATGAATTTGACTCCGTCTTTAGTCTCGATTCCCTGGGAGAAGGAGAAAGAGAAAGAGAACAAAAAAAGCATAAAACAAAATGACACTCCTTTATTGATTTTTTTCACTATCAGACTCCTTTATTAGGTGGTTTAAACAGCAGTTTCATTATATTAACTCAAACAGCGATCTTAACGTTGCAAAAAACCAGGTATGGTTTACTCATTTACCTGATTTTTTGCTGCTTCATCAACTTTGCTGTGAACATTGAATCAAATATAACGGAAGTGACACTGATTTTGGAAATAAATGAAAATAAAAGCTTGAATTTGGGGCAAAAAGAATTTATCCTATGCCATAAAATAAATTTGCTGAAGAAGTTACTTATGAATAGATCACTGACAATGAATGGAGTTACCTGGCCGCGGATTGTCAGCTTTTTTTCAGGACTTGGAATGGCGGTGGCCTCAGTGCTCACTGTTCAGCACTTTTTTCTGGCAAATTATCCTGAGTCCATATTTGAAGGCTCTTTCTGTGACATCAGCGCCTTTTTCAACTGCGACAGCTCTGCGTTTTCATCTATCTCTCAAGTGAGTGGAGTTCCCATAGGTCTGTTTGGATTTATAGTGGGTGCCCTGGTGATGATGGGAGCTGTATATCCATCTAAAGAATTTGAACGAACCAATTCATTCATTTCTTTGGTGAATATCATTGGTGTGTTTTTTCTTTTTCTCTATTCTATCTTTATTAATCAAAGCCTTTGTCTTTTTTGTCTGGGATATTATGTATTTTCCTTTTTGAGTTTTATTCTTTTTTTTGTGTTTTCACAAACAAATAAAAAAGGTATTTTCAGCCGCTTTTTCCATCCTTCTTTTAAAATGCTTTTCACATTTGCCCTAATCATGGCCTTGGCTTCTTATGGCATGATTGAATATCATGAGACCAAAAAAGAGGCTCAGAAAGCGGTTGCTGTAAGAGTAGTCAAACAGTTTTATGAACTTCCGGTAGTGGGAAATCCCAGCTTTATTTCACCCTACTGGACCGTGCGTTCCACAGAAGTGTTTGAAGAGGCGCCCGTACATATTGTGGAGTATGGGGATTATCTCTGTTCGGATTGTCTGTATCTAGAACAGCAGTTCAACCGGTTAAAGGAGGAGTTTTCTGGCAAGGTCAATATTGCTTTTCAATTTTTCCCCTTAGAGGAAGAATGCAACCGTGTGGTAGACAAAGATATTCACCCGGGTGCCTGTGAACTGGCTTATTACGCAGCGGCTGACCCCGGACAGTTTCAGGTCATACATGATGAGATCTTTGCCAATTTTAATACAGCACGCTCCGATCATCAGTGGAGAAAGGAACTTGCCCAAAGATATGGAGTGTATGAGTTGGCCCAAGACCCTTCTGTGCAGGAGATAGTGAACCTGATTATTAATACAGGCAGAGAGTATGAGAAAACTTCTGACCAATATGAGTATGGAATCCGCTCCACACCCACAATGATCATAAACGGTCGCATGGTCATAGGAACCCTCACTTATGAGCAGATGCGGGCCTTATTTCAGGCTTTAGTTGAAGAACATGAAGGAAGAAAGAAATTCATAGAGAACTGGGTCCCCACAAAGCTTTCCAAAAAATAGACCAAAAGAATTTATTTTTTTATGATTTTGTATTCATAATATTTTTGTTCACTTTTTTAAATACTTAGACTACAGTGATCATAAGCAAACAAAGAACAAATTCTTATACAAATTAAGATAGTTAAAAATATAGGAAAAAAGTGATATTTTAAAATAATGGAGTTTACGATGAAAAGAAAATTAGGAGTTATCGTCTTTTTTGTTTCATGTCTATTCATTTTTTTTGGGAATCTCAAAGCTCTGGATTCTTCGAACATCAAATTCAATCAACAAAAAATTGACTTTGGAAAAGTGAAGCAGGGGGATATGCTGACCCATAGTTTTAAGTTTGAAAATACCGGAAATTCGCTTCTTATAATAGGCCAAATAAAGACTTCATGTGGATGCACAGCTGCTCTTGCTTCAAAGAAAAGGCTCGAACCAGGTGAAAATGGCAGTTTGAAGATCACTTTTAATACGAGAGGATACAGGGGGAATGTTTCTAAATACATCTATGTCTATTCCAATGACCCAGAGGAACCTCGGACGATGCTAACTATTACTGCAAATGTTGAGGTGCCTCCTGGTCCCGAGATTAGGATTGAAAAAACCAGCACGGATGTTGGGCTGCTTTTAAAAGGTGAAGATATTCGTTCTGAAATAACACTAATAAACACCGGAGAAAGGGAACTGGAGGTAGAATTTTCTCATAGAAACGCCAAGTTTTTTCACCAAGGGAAAGAATTAAAGAAGCTATTGAAAATAGCACCAGGCAAACAGAAAAAAGCGGAAGTAAATATAGGAACTTCTGATAAATATGGACCTGTAAGAGAATACATACTTTTAAAAACAAATGATCCTTTGAAACCTAATCTTTCTTTTCATATACAGGGGTACATTGTTACTAAAGAACAGCTCAGAAAGCTTTTTGAAAAGTATAAACACTTGATAAGAAATTCATGATTTGGTGATATTGAAAAAAAACACTGCTATTTAATTTATACTTTTTATTTTTAAAAGGACTATTTTCTACTGGAATAGGATGTTTGTTTAATTTCCAGGCTGATTTGACATCTCTTTCATCCTGATATAAAAATAGCTGTTCGGTTATGAAACTCTCTCCAACTGACCTGTCCCTTATTCTGGGATATCTCATATTCATTGCTGTAATGGGGTTCTGGATAAAGAAGAAAGCCACCAAGGGACTGGCAGCCTACTATCTGGCCGGCCGCAATGTTCCCTGGTGGATGCTGGGGCTGGCAGGATGTTCCAGCTATATTGACATCGGCGGCACCATGGCCATGGTAGGAGCTCTGTATTATCTAGGCCTTAAAGCCGTCTGGGTGACCCATATCTACTGGGGATGGTTTATGATCTGTTTTTACATGGCGTTTCAGGCGAAATGGATCCGCCGCTCCGGAGTGATGACTTTTGCTGAATGGAACAGGACCCGGTATGGAGACAACAGAGATGGGGAAAACGCCCGTATCGCCTCGGCTCTGTTTCTGCTTCTTCTTATGATTTTCAATCTTACCTACATTGCTGTGGGCATAGGGAAATTCGCGGAAGAGTTTCTCCCTTTATCAAGAGAATTGGCTACATTTATTGTGTTTGCTGTGGTGGGCCTTTATGTGACCCTGGCTGGTTTTTTCGGAGTGATACTGACGGATATGCTTCAGACTCTGCTTATTGGAGTGGGGGCTGTGATTTTATCCGTGATGGTGTTTACAAACAATCAGTTGACCCAGCTTTTTACCGATAAAAGCGCGGGATGGCATTCCTTGAAAATCCCCTGGAAGCTGTGGTCTGGGTATGTGCAGTCGTCCCCTGAAAGTTACCACCATTTTTACTTATTCGGGCCGGTGATGGTGGCTGGTTTTTCTTGGATGATGTTCCGGCTTCTGGCTGGTCCCAATGTGTGGGATTTTCAGTTTTTTCTGAGCGCCCGAAGCTCCAGGGATGCAGCTTTGGCTGGAGGAATGTGGACGGTGGGCTACACCGCCCGGTGGATCATGGGCTGTGCGTTCTTGGTGCTGGGTGTATATTTTCTAGGGACTCAGGCCGGGTTTGATGCAGAAAAAATCATGCCCTTGGTGATACTCAAACTCCCGGTGGGAGTGAGAGGTCTTTTTATAGCGGTTCTTCTGGCGGCTTTGATGTCCACTCTGGATGCCATGATCAATGTGACCAGTTCTGTGATCGTGAATGATTTTCTGAAAAGGTATTTTATAAAAAATCTGACCCAGAAGCAGCTGGTGAGGCTGGGACAGCTGGCATCCGTAGTC
>Ga0102944_1001319_pt1 | contig 16637 bp, 15 predicted proteins | sample SalPonD_shore_MG_FD_78172 | JGI IMG/M metagenome (GOLD analysis project Ga0102944, IMG submission 78172) | Salt pond soil microbial communities from South San Francisco under conditions of wetland restoration - Salt Pond MetaG... | ecosystem: Environmental > Aquatic > Marine > Intertidal zone >...
GGATTACCCAGTCTTGATGAAGCAATTGGTGGTGGCTTACCCAGAGGCAGTACGTTTCTTGTAGAACAAACAATTGGTGCAGAAGCAGATCCCTTTATTCTCAGCTTCTTAGCCAATGGATTACAGAGTATGGATTATACCTACATGCTTTCAACTGAGCAAACCTTTGATTATTATAAAAGAATTTTCCAAGGATTTGGTAGAAATCCAGAGATGGAATTGAGAACCGGTAGGTTACAATTTATTGATGCATTTTCAGGCTCATTTCAGGCCGGACTTTCTTCGGTCTTATCATCAACTTCAGAGGCAGATAGCGGAGGTATTGAGCGAATTGCAGATATCACGGATCCTCGAGAAGTGAATGAGGCTATTCGACGATCATTACTCCATGTCCAAAAGGGACCATCAGTTGGGATCAGAGGTGCAGTTATGTCATTGTCTTCGATTATCCATACTGTCGGAGATAATAAACAGGTATTTGCATTCTTACAGAATCGACGAGCGATGGATAAACTCGAGAATTCAACCACATTAATTTCACTTAATGCGGATGCTCATGAACCAACATTCGTCAGAGCAATCGAACACATGGTCGATGGCATTCTCTCGGTAACCCGAGTGGATGATCCAAATTTTGATGAGCCAATCCAACAGGTCGAAGTTGTTATGATTAAAGGAAAGGCAGAATTAGTGGGAAAGAAAACCCGATTCCAGTTCTATTCTGGAAGAATCGCAGATTTGGATTAGTGCAATGCTCCCAAACTACTCAATTATTCCACCATTAAAGAAGTATCCTCTGAGTACTTCATGTAGTATCATCTCAGGTACACCATTACTGTATTTACCTTCGTCAAAGACAATAGTTCTAGGTGATATACATCTTGGCCAAGAAGCATCATTATTCAATTCAGACAGTGCGATACCCAGTAAATCCTGTATTGAATTAACTGATCTCATTATGGATGTCATAGACAGATTTGAAATCAAACGAGTAATCTGTAATGGTGATATCAAACACCACACAAAGCGAATTAAAATCCAAGAACTTGAAGAGTTAAAATATTTTACTGAGCACATAACCGAAAAACAAGTGATGTTGGAATTTATCCAAGGTAACCATGATCATTTACTCGAATTTATTTTCCCACATATTGATATGGACTATCTGACCTTGCATGAAGCAATTATTTTGGATGAAATCTTGATACATCATGGTCATCTTGACCCACCACCAGGAGATTATTCCACCATTCTTCTGTCACATGAGCATCCGTCATTTGTATTTAATGGATACAATAAAGCTAGAGTAAAATTACCGGCATTTGTTACTTTGCAGGCAGCCGGCAAATTTGTCATTATTCTCCCAGCAGCAAGTAGTATTAGTTTGGGAACCTCATTCCCTCTATCATCTACATCACAATTTCTTTCTCACTTTTTAAAGACTAATGGAGATCTACGAAGTATGGAGATATTCCCAACAGATGGTGAATTGGGACTATTGGAGTTACCCCCAGTTCGTCAATGGAGGAGTAAACGGTAAGTAATGTATCGATACCTACAATCAGCTGGGTGAACTACCCCGCCCTGAAGGACGGGGGTCTTCTTGTCGTTTTAGATAAACAAGATAATATCAATAAAATGTCAGATATGAGCAAGTCAGAGCACAAGAGAAGAAAAAGCATTTAGAAATTGAATTTACACTACTATTTTGGTATCGATCAGGTTGCGGTGTTACGATAATTTTGAAAAACAACAACTCCATACAGGATGTATGGATACACAAGATGAAGAACCTAAACGAGTACTGGCAATATTTGCTCATTCTGATGATGAATTGAGTTGTGCTGGAACTCTTGCAAATCATGCAGATCAGGGAGATGAAGTTACACTATTATTTCTCACCCGCGGAGAGAATTCAACGACTGTTGAAGGGGATAATGAAAAAACGATTGAGAAACGACAATCACATACGGATAAAATCGCCGAATTACTTGGAATAACTATTCGATTCCTTAATTTTCCCGATTCTAAAATACCTTACTCAGTTGAAGGAGCTTATCAGGTTGCGGAGGTAATCAGAGAACTAAAACCACATATTGTTATTTCCTGGAATAAATTTACTAGGATGGGAGCTGGTCATCCAGACCACCGTCATACTGCACAATTGGTATTTGATGCTATCAACTATGCTAGATACCATAATGAAGAATCAGAATATGAACCACACAGAGAACCAGTAAGTTTTTATCGCTATCATAACCCTGAAGCCAATACCAACCACTTATTACAGTATGTAGACGTATCTGATCAAGGAGAGAAAATTGAACGGTTTATCGAAATTTATCAGGAAGCATACGGTCAGTGGCCAGTTAAGGAATTCAAATTCAATGCACTACAATTCTATGGTTACCAATTTGGAGTTAAACTTGCTGAAGTTTTTGAAGTAGTCAATCGAGAAGAGAATATTCCAAAATTACTCTCGTGAGTGAATTGTCTGTTCACTAGAACCATCAACCGCCAATTTACTTGAATTTTTATTGAGATAATTAAGAATGTCATCAGTATGTGAACCAGGATGAATATCATCAATGACATGTTTTGTTTGTAATTTTTGATTAAGGATAAAGGTCCTTCGTTTTGTCCGTTCAGAGATATAGGGATTTTGAAATTGCTTTCCTAACGTATTAAACAGTTTGGACAGATGATTGTCATGGTCATGGTAAACCGGAAAACTGAGAGAGAGTTCCTCAGTATGGATATCTATATTTTCTTCTGATTCGGAGCTAATAATGAGTACATTCAGACCGTATGATCTAATTTTATGATAATTATTCCGAATGTCTTTCAACTGTAATTGACTGGAAATACCTTTAGTATCAGGTACAAAAACCAGGATGATGCCATTGACTCCAGTCATATCATGTAAGGTTTGACCATCGAAAATTTTGATGGTCGAAGGAGTTAATTCATCTTCCACAGGGTTCATAGGACACGATCAATCTTAAATTCAACTAAATTGCCATTGTAAAATGAAATTAGCTTCTTAGCAATCTAGCTGCCTCTAGCAGACCTTGACCGCCTTTGTAATAAATATCATCAATTTTTATTCGGACATAGCGATCAACTCGACTGGTTTCCAAATAATTAATTCCTTTCTTATCACCAAAGGATGCAAGATAAAATGCACTGATAGTTTTTATTTCTAGATCCTTTATATCTTCATTGGTGAAATAAGTGTTCTGGATATAGTCTAAGGCACCTTGGTAATGCCAAAGTGCGAGGGCTTCTATACAATTTCGGACAATAATTGGTTTGTCAGATTGTTGTAAAACTTCAAAGACGGTTTCACCTTGTTCTGCTGTTTCTGCATGGATCATTGCCTTCAATGCTGCGGCTTTAATTTTCGGATTATCTGACCTAATGTAACGCGACAGGGGTTCACTAACCCGAGGACTGCCGATTCTCCCCAAAACCATGACTGCATAAAGTTTAACATATTCATCAAAATGTGAATCTGCAGCCTTTATCACTTCATCTAGTGAATCCTCTCCGAGTATTTCAGAATATGACTGAATTGCCATTTGTCTGACGGTTGAGGCTTCATCCTCATAGACAACATCTAGTAATTTCGGGGCGATTTCAGGTGTTCCAATTTCACCTAACTCACTTGCCGCCTTCACACGATCATTGGCGTCCTGTGAATACAAACGAGATACCGTTAATTCCAATGCTTCATCGGGATTGGGTAATGACATATACAAGTACCTATACTCTGCGGATTATATTATATTACAGATAGTTCAAATCAAGAAATATTACAGTACAATTGAAAAGATAAAAGATTTGATGCGATGTTGTATTAGAACCTGAAACCAAAACTCATTGCATCAGGACAAGCATCAATACAGTTACCACATCCAATACAAAGGGTATTTGAAATTCCATCAGGGTTCTCATCGGTAATTGGAACTTGGGTTGGACAAGCATCTTCACATTTGGAACAGCCATCAACACATTTGGTGGGGTCTCGTTTGATAGTAAGCAGGGAGTGACTTGAGGTATAACCCAATAATGCACCAGTGGGACAGATCCATCGGCAATAAGCCCGAGGAATTTTAATTGAAATGTAGGTAAACAGTATCAATATGAATGTCTTGATAAGGAATAATGTACCTACGACATCAAAGATATTCTGACCCTGTTGTGTGGGAATTACTCCCCAAAGTAAGGTGTAGAAATAGGTGACAAACATCGTACCTGCTGGATCGATTACCCCATACGGAATAAAAGTCCAAAATTCACCTCCGGTCAGAGAACCATTCAATCGCTGAAGTCCAAAGAAACCGGCTATTACGATTGAGGTCCACATGAAAAATCCAGAAAGATCTTGTAGACCTTCATTATCTGGTCTAGACATTTTGATTTTGCGTAAGGGAAGTAAAGCGATTAGATCCTGCCAAAAACCAATAGGACAAGCCCACCCACAGGTGAGTTTTCCAAAAACGGCTCCAGTCAGGAAAAAGATTCCAAGAACGAGAAATGGAAATTGACCATTGGCAAGCACATATTGGAGAGCGGTAAAACCACCCCACATTGTGGCAAATGGAGCTCCTGTCGGAAGTACAACCGGAACTGGGACATCAACACGTGATAATCCTAGTATTACTCCATTGAAGAGTAAAAAGAACGAGATCTGAGAGATCAAACGGATAAATCTGATTCGTTTGGTTGGGAGTTCTGTTAATAATTCTTTGAACATACTTGTTTCGGGATTAGATTTTTTTGTTGCCATTACTTATTTACCTCCTTTACCAAGGGACTGGAAGTCCTCCTTTGCCAGATTCTCCGACCCACGGAGCTAAAAATTTATACCATTTATCAATATTAGAAGGATTGACCTGAGCTAATATTGACGGCTCGTTTAGTGCAAATCCGGTAATAATAAACATGACACCCAAAATGATGAATGACAGATATTTCATCCTCGTTGTTACTTCCATCTTCTGTACACTCTATATTATTCTGACAAAAAAGGTTAGTTAAAGACTTAATGATATCTATTGGACTATCCGATTAATGAATTTGCATCCAAAATGCAGGGCTAGAAGAAATCATCCAAACTCTGTTGTTTTTGCTTCTCATCAATTACTCTCTGGGTCTTTTTGATCAGATTAGTGTATCTACCTTCACTGAAATTCCTTTCTTCTACTAGAAAATTCAAAATACCATCTGCATCGAACTTATGAGAGGTATCAAGATCGATATTATGTTTGACATTCGGTTGTAAGAATATCTTTCTGATCTCCTTAAACGGAATATTTGCATCAGCAACTTTGTCGACATGGGCTTCAACTTCTTCGAAAGAACCATATTTTTTCATATACTTGTAAGCAGTTTTTGGTCCGATGCCATAGATCCCATCTGGATTGAAGTCAGAACCTAGTAGAATACCAATATCAACTAATTGTTCACGACTGAAATTCAATCCATCCAGTACCCGGTTTAATTCAATTTCCTCAGGGCGGATGATTTTCGTCCCACCACCAGGTAAGGATCGTCTACCAGTAATATTGAGATTTCTGACCATGATTGGGCTGCCAAAAAGTAAGGCATCATAATCTTGACTCGCAGTAGCATACACTTTTCCTTCTGCAGCCATTTGTGCAGCCTGAGCCTCGCCCTCACCAGGGGCTTGGACTACGGGTAGACCCATCAAATTGAGGAGTTTTTTGGCATCTTCAATCATGGTCGAGGTAAGTTTGTTTACCCGAGAAGCAAATTTTCGGGCACGAACCATATCTCCTTCCTCAACAGCTTTTTCATATTCTTCTTCTGCCATATCACGACGCTCACGACGTTCTTCTTTGACTTGATCCTTCAGTTCATGACTTTGACCATCGAAAACATAGACTGGAATGATCCCTTCTTGGATCAGATTAGAATTTCTCGTTAGGATACCGACTAGATGTGAGGTGACATGACCATCATCATCGACAAGTGATTGACCGGTCGACGAATCCCTTATTGATGCCATAAATTGAAATAAGACATTAAAAGCATCTAGCGCCAGTAATTTACTACTATAATCTGACAATTCCTTTTCAATTCGGATGTTGATATCCGTCTCCTCAAAAATATCGGATAGATTTTTTACTCCCATAGTCTATATGAACATTATATTGCGATTCATATTAGTACTAAGACTAGCGATTAACTGAATGTCTTCCTTTTGTTAAGTTTAATGCCCATAATGTCCAATTAACGGGACAAATCGGACCCTGAACTTCCAATCAATTGATTCTTCACCATTATCATCATATGATATAACCGTCAACCATTGATCATGACTTCGTTCGAGTGGCATGATAATCTTACCACCAGGTTTGAGATGGTCCTTAAATGTTGGTGGGATAGTAGGACCCGAGGCAGTTACAATTATTCGATCAAATTTATCTGGAAGCTGGAGATCTGTTCCATCACCATGTAAAATAGTAAGATTATCAAAATTGAGTCCTTTGACCGAATGAATATTTTGTCTTGCAAATTCTACTAATTCCTGATGCCGTTCTATCGATACAACCTTACCGGGTTTGACTGCCCTAGCTAGAAGTGCAGCACCATAACCGGAACCGGTACCTATCTCAAGTACATCCATACCAGTCTGAAGATCAGAGATCTGGGTAGCTGTCATCATAGCATACATATGTGGAGCAGAAATGGTCTGATTAGCAGGAATGGCTAATGGAGTGTCATGATAAGCATATTGCCGTAAGTCACCGACGAAATTAATTCGAGGAACATCCTTAAACGCTTGAAGTACTTTATCAGATAGTGAGAGATGATACCGTTGTAAGGATTGTTGCAATTTTTGAATAAATTCTGCAGGTACTGACATACACAAATATATCTCTCTGGTTCAACTTAAATCCTAACGATGTAGACATCTTTATCTTCTAAAAGTAGGATCAAGTAGTTGGATTAGGCAATCTAAGTTGACTAGAGCAGTAATGGTAAACAAACTGGATGCATCTTCAATGATCCACCAATTGAAAGAAAAATCACTGATTGATTCTACCAAGAAAATAGCACAGGAGGATGAAAATGTTTACATCCCCTTAGTTGAAAATGATCAGCCTATTCCCGATTTTGAAATACCATATGAGATAACTGAATTTTCATTTGAAATCAGAGAATCAAAACCAGATTCACTGAAAGATGCATTAAAACAATTACTCCCTGAGGTTGATCATAATCTCTACCAGACCAGCTATGATCAGATTGGAGATCTTGCTGTCATTGATTTGAATGAGGAATTGATTAAATATGCTGATACGGTGGGTCAGGCAATTTTATTGTCCAACCCATCAATTAACGCAGTATTCAGGAAATCGACAAAAGTCGATGGACTGCTGAGATTACGAGGATTAGAGAATATTGGAGGAGAGTTACGGACTTCGACTATTCATAAGGAACATGGATTGCGAATGGCGGTTGATATTGCTCAAGCATATTTCTCACCACGTTTGGCAACAGAACATCACCGAATTGCAAAATTAATCAAACCACGAACTACGGTACTTGATTTGTTTGGAAGCCTTGCCCCGTTTGCTCTTCATATAACGAAGGACAAAGACGTCAAGGTTGTCACAGTTGATATTAATCCCAATGTTCCGACATTAATTCAGAAATCAATCAATTTGAATAAGCTTCAAGGTGAAATTGAAATCATTTGTGAGGATGCCAAAAAATTCCTCAGCACAATCTCAGATAGGAAATTTGATTATATCATTATGAATCACCCCAGTGGTGCATTTGAATTTCTTAATGATGCCATGAAGGTATTAAATACAGAAGGAATAATTTTTTATTATGATTTTATTGAAATCGAGGATTATCAGAAACGAGTGAAGCAGAAACTCAAGGGATTGCCCATTAAAATACGAAACATCCATATTGTCAGGCAATCTTCACCGTATCAATATCATCTCTGTGTTGAACTTCAGTTAGAAACAGACATTAATCAGAATTGAGAAAAGCTGCAATATCTGATTTCATCTTGTTCAATTTGGATTTAAGATCTTCCCTCATTGGCTTACTCTGCTCATTGAGCCTGCTGGCAATTACTCGGGATTGATCTTCCAATTGCTGGTACAATTTCTGTGCCTGTTCTTGTCTTTCTTTCATCTTATCTTTACTCAGTTCTTCCTGAGTTTTCTGTTTAGCCTTTTTGAGAAAATCATTAATTGATTGTTCGATCTGATCAAAATTTTCGGATTGGTTTTCTTCATTACTCATAACTGCAGATTCACAACATTCCTTTTAGACCTGTGGAAAAATGGGAGGATTACATATATAATAAAGAAAAATTGCCAGTCAGATCGCCCATCATAAATCATTGCAAAATTGCTCATGTACTGATAAAAGGTATCATCATCTCTGGCATATAGAATTGAGAATACTGCTTTTTGGGTTTTGTTGTAATGCGACTGGAAAACAAGATCAGGATGTAAATGGTAATTTTGGTGATGAGACTGTGCGACTCTTTCAGACTGGTAGGTTTGTTTATAAATTAATAATCTCCAATATATTCAGCGTGGCAAAGAAACTAAAGCTGATCTTTAACCCAGCCGCACGCGGTGGCAAGTCGGAACAAATCGCTCAAGAAGTTAAAAGCTATCTTGATCAAGAAGGTGTTGATTATGCTTTTGTAAAGACTCAAGCACCACTTGATGCCATTAAATTAGCAGCTACTGCCAAGAAAGAGGGATTTGATACTGTTTGTAGTATCGGGGGTGATGGCACCGCGCATGAAGTTGCAAATGGTGCAATAAAATCGGGAGTTACCTTTGGTATAATTCCTGCAGGTTCAGGTAATGATTTCTCAAAAGGGATTGGACTGAGAGGAAACTGGGAGGAAGCGATTGAAACGGTGTTGTATGGAACTGAAACCTCAATTTCAGCCACCAAAATAAATGATCGGTATTCGATTAATATAGTAGATTCTGGACTTGGCGGAGTGGTTGCCAAGAAGAGTCTTGAATCTCTTCGCTGGATGAAAGGTTCGATGAAATATACCTTACTCATGATAAGAGCTCTTCTCTCTCACAAACCCTACCCATGTACAGTGATTCTTGATGGAGATGAATTTGAATTTGATATCAATATCCTTGCAGCGGGATTTGGACAATCTTTCGGATCTGGAATGTTAATCCTACCTGAGGCTAGATTCACAGATGATGAAATGTCAATTGCTGTTATTAATAATGCAAGTAGATTGACAATACTAAGAGTATTTCCCAAAGTGTTCTCAGGGAGTCATATCACCTACGATAAGTATGTCACAATGTTACGGGGTAAACATCTTAAAATCATCCCCCACCAGGCAGAGGATAGAAATATGTTAAGTCAGGCAGAGGGAGAACTAGTTGGTACTGCTCCAATCACTTTCGAGGCAGTACCTAAGGCATTGAAAGTGATGATTCCAAATGAATGGGATCTAGATAAAGCCTCATTGTGGAATAAAGATGCTCATCAATAATGATTAATTAATTTGAATGATAGATCGACCAATGGATTTAGGTTCTACCTGCTCTTGAGCCATCTGGATGAGATCAGTTTTTGCAAGATCCAGATGAATCAGCTGATCCTGAATTGATACTTTATCGATGGGCACAATGAACTCAAATTTTTGCATATAGCCTTGACTACGTAATTCGTCCTGTAGTGTAAAGTGATTGAGCACAATTCTAGAATGCTCATATTCGAATTCATAGTCAATGATCTCTGCAGAAATCGGACCTTCACGATCTTCTAAACTCAACTTGGTGAACTTGGAATATTTGATACCTTCAATAGGCAATGCCCCGTCTTGGTTTGTCGTTTCCAATTCATCAAGAGTTTTGACGAGTACAATATAATCATTATCAATATGGTCTACAATTTCCAAGGGAGCTAGTTCATCTATATCATCTATTGATCCTGTAGATTCAAGATATTCTTCAAAAAATCCTCCTCCAAGAATAAAATGAGTGGGCTGCATAGTTGTGGTATCAAGTATAAAATCTTCCAAGGTACCCATTTCTTGATCCTTAGCATCCACAAAATGGTAAAACCGTAGACGCGAGTATCTGATCTTTGGTAATGTCATCTAATACCTCGAATGAAGTTACTATATGTAGAGTGGCGTAAATTTTAACGATTGCTGTCACGATCGGTCATTTTCTAGGATATATTGAGATTGGTTTCGTCATCATCCTGTACTGCGGGATTATCGGAATTGTATGACACACCTGTAACCACCGATGGATTACCCAATGGATCAAAACGTTCGTAATCACCATCAAATATCTCATCCGATTGGATCTTCCCATCCGATAGCGTAATGACTCGCATTCCTTCCCGCAACATCCCGACATCATGAGTGACCATCACAATTGTAGGTGCCCAAGAACCGTCTCCATTTTTTTGATTGATATCATGAAGAAGATCTATGATTTCAGCACCACGAGCACTGTCAAGATCTCCAGTTGGTTCGTCTGCAATGATTAAATCGGGTTTGTTGGCCATTGCTCTGGCAATTCCCACCCGTTGTCTCTCACCACCGGATAGTTCATTTGAATAATGCGATCCTCTACCAGATAAACCAACCATATTGAGCAATTCAATGGCCCATGGTCTTCGATCTTTTCTTGGTAATCCAGCAATCAGCATGGGTAATTCCACATTGTCTATTGCGGTCATAGCTTCCATCAGGTGAAAATGCTGAAAGACAATGCCAATCTCTTTTCGTCTCAGGATTGCCAATTCATCCTCACTGAACTGACCTAGTTCCTGTCCATTCAGGATAATTGAACCTTTGGTAGGTTGTTCCAATCCCCCGATGAGGGAGAGTAGCGTACTTTTACCTGATCCAGACCTACCAAGGATGACAAGAAATTCTCCTTGTTCAATTTCAAGACTCACATGCTGGATAGCATGGATTCGTGCCGTTCCCTGGATATATTCCTTTTCCAAATTTTTTAGTATCAATAGTTTCTGTTCACTCATCAAATCACCTGTGCTCCGCTGGTACAATATACAGTCGTCCTGTCGCCTCATCCTCGATAAATTTTACAAATTCATCGATTTCATATTTTTCTCTGAGATGATTCGGAATACGTACCATGCCAAATTGATTAACGACACCTACTTCTTCACGCTGGGCATCTGACCACTTGATCTTGCGGGTATTACTCAAAGAACGACGCATGCCGGCAATACTGCCATCCAAAATATTATACGACTGGTTTGTCATCCGTTCAAATCGATTATCATGAGTGACGACGACTACGGTCAAACCCATATCAGCATTGATATCCTGTAAATACGAGATGATTTCCATCGTGGTTTCTGAATCAAGTTCACCCGTTGGTTCATCAGCTAACAGGATCTTGGGTTCATTTGCCAGTGCAACAGCCAAACCACAGCGTTGGGCTTCACCTCCCGATAATTTCGCAAGGGTATGATCCATTCGATCTCCGAGACCAACTTGGTGGAGCAGATAGTTTGCTCGTTTATCTCGTTCTTCCCTGGTATAATTGGCAATCTCCATCGCAAATTTGACATTCTCAAGAGCTGACATTGATGGAAGAAGGTTCCGTTCGGGGATCTGCCAGAGAAATCCGGTTACCTCCCGGCGGAATTGGTTGAGTTGATCACCTTGAAGGGAGTGAAGTGGATGATTATCAACGACGACACTACCTGTAGATGGCGCGATCATCCCCCCAAGGATATTGAGGAGGGTCGATTTGCCAGCTCCGGAAGGACCGATGATGGCAGCCATACTTCCTTCTTTGATATTCAGATCAACACCACGTAATGCCTGAAATCTGATATCACTTGATGGATCCTTGTAATGTTTAGTTACCTGATTGAGTTGGATTATTGCTTCTGTACTCATAATCACTCAGCCCTCAGAATTGACCCAGTCTGTTGTTTTGCTGTAATACGTGCTGGGATCGCAGCAGAAATAATAGATAGCAATAGTATTGCCAGAGAGTATAGAAATGTAAAACGAGCATTGAATCTTAACCGTAAAGGCGGTATCTGACCTACATCTGATCCAATTAACATAAAGTAACTATCGGTAACAAATATCCCAGCAAGATCTCCAAGAATAATTGAACTCAGCGCAAGCACCAGAGCTTCAATAACCAACAAGACAAATATTTGCGTTGATACCATACCAACTGCTCGGAATACCCCAATCTCTCTTTTACGTTCAGAGAGGGTGATAAAGGAGAAATAACCTACACCAATTACACTAGTAATCGCAGTTACAAGTAGTAAGGTATCAAATATCGTAAACATTAGTCGATTTTGATCGGTAACCTGATAACTCTCTAAGAATTCTTGAGCAGAACTTATACCAAAACTCAAAGTTTGTCCACCAAGCTCTCGATAGTCTTCTTTTAATTGTTCGAGAACTGCAGTCTGATTTACATTATTGGATGTTCTTGCCAATGCTGTTACTGTAGATACGTTATATATACTATAATCAGTGTTGAAAACATCCATAGGTAGTATAACGATCACATCAGAGACCCAAGTAGCTATACGATACAGATGATCTAATGACCGAGGCCAATATTTGAACGATCCACCAACATTATGGACTGCAGAATCGGTTCTATTTATTGGGAGTAGAATATCCTCACCTACCTTAACGTCAAGTACATCCAAAGCATCTGATTGAACCAAAACTTTCCCCTGTTGTAATGCATCCATCAGTCGTTGTAAAGAGGTTGTTGAGAAGGAAGCATCCCAATAAGCCGCTTGACGGTAGGTACTCGAATTAATACCTATATAAATGATATTATTATAAGGTCGCTCTCTAGGACCTAACATCGTCTGTGTCACCGTTATTCGTTTGATTGAGGTAATGGCAGTGATGTCAGTATTGTTTGTTAATGGCTCAAAATGTGTCGAATTAGTGGAATCCAATCCAGTTATTGCAAAATCAGAGCCTACTTCGTAATGAGCTCGATCTTGGTTCCAGGATTTCAAAGAATTTGGCACCGAAATTGCAACAAAACTAAACATCATACCAATCATCAGGAGAACTGCCAATTTAGAGGCGGAAAATTTATTTTTCCGCATATTCCTTGTTGCTAGAGCAACTAGATTACCAGTTCTTTTCCACAGAAAATCAGATAAAATAGTCAGAAACGTGGAGTAATATCTTGACACAAACAATGGGAGTCCAAAAATAAACAACAAGAGAGCTATGGGACCAATCTGATAAGTAAAGAAGGCATCAACAGTCCGATCAAAATTAACAAATTTCATTGTTAGTAGTATTCCCGCACCGATGATTGTTGCTAACACATCAAGATAAAATCGCTTCCAAAATGGCTCCTTCGTCTCTTCTGCAGCTTCTGATTCTTCAATTTTGGTCTCAGAGATACTAAGAATAGACCAGATATTGAGATCCATGGTTAGAATCAGACCAATGATTGGCATCTTCCAATACCAATTTTTAGGCAGGAAGATACTCGAATTGCTTGCGAATATTCCTGATTTGTTTATAATATAGTAGGACCAAGGTAAAGATAATGCCATTCCAATAGCAGTGGCAATAATTGAAGCAAATACTGCTTCCGCACCAAGCATCATCCGGAGCTGGGTTGTAGAAACCCCACGAACTTTCATCACTCCAACCTGTTTTTGTTTCCTAATTTCGACCAAGTTAAGTGAGAAATACACCAAATAGAGGGCTAGGATCATCATAGGAACAGATAATATGGTGAGGAGAAATTTTATACTTTGTAGTTGTGATTCTGCTTGTTGCAACCTTTGTGAGACTTGACTAGAGATATCAATTGAACGAATATTGAAATTTTGCCGATCCAAATATGTGTAAAGATCATTTCGCATGTTAGTGATTATCTGTAGTATCTGCGTGGGATTTTGATTCACAAGAGAAGAATAATCGATATACCCTCTCATCAGATATTGTGATGGAACAATTCCTGAAACATTAAAAACAGTAGCTATGGACTTATTTGGAATAATAGTAGTTCCCTCATATCGATTCATGAGATACCTCATATCATGGTCATTGGCATAACTCCAGTCATCATTTGTTAGTAACCAAAAATTTTCTACGGGAATATCGATGACAGTATTATTATATTCAAGTGTGACCTGAAGGGAGTGATTTTCAGATATCTGATCAACTACAGTGAAATTATATTCCTCAATTCGATATGAATCTAGGACAAGAAGTGTTAAATTGTGGCTGTAGTCCAAATTAGGAAAAGTAGGAAATTGTTGAAGTAATTGAAATTCCTGTTTATTAATAATTTCATTTCTCATTCTTAAACCTCTGCCAGCACCGGTTTGAGGGTTCCAATCTGTAGAATGTGAGCTAAAATAATATCGAGAAAATTCATTCATACCCATTGATCTAATGCCATATTCTTGCAGTGTATCATTGTACTTCATCTCTATTGCATTTCTATTCATGTGTAAATTTGTTACATCACTACCAGGATAATCACCTATCTGTGAAATTTCAGTAAATGGCGTTACACCATTCTGAAATATTTCGGAGTAAATATTACCTGTAGTACTTTCTGATACCACATAGATTTGCGAGATCACCATAATTGCAATGATAAGTCCCAAAGTTGATGCAAGAAGGAATCTGCGATTAACTTTTAAATATTTACGCACCAACGGAAATATATCTCGAACCGAATCATTTGTTGTAGTATTTCCATTAAATCGGTGTTTGATATATGAAATGCAACCAAGTACCAGTGAAATACCGATTAATATCAATCCGATTCTTTGTAATAAAGGAGTATCTAAAATTAAAAATAATAAAATTAAATTTATCCCAAGAATGAATAATCTGAGACTCCATGGTTTAGGCTGATTATTTCCATTCTGGCGGTTATATCCGGTGTTATTACTCATATTGTAGTTGACAACTAGAGTACACCTATTTAACCATTGTTCACTATTATTACACATTTAATACATTTAATAGCAATAACCTATAAACCGTCCAAAACCTACTATAATTAACTTATATCGCTATTAATGAATATTAAAAAGTATAATATTCCAATTACATTGGTACAACTAAAATATACTTATCAAAAAAATGTTGAAGTATGGGCTTAGTATAGGTCCAATAAGGCAGTGAACTACCCCGCCCTGAAGGACGTGGTCTTCTTGTCAATTTAAATAAAAGCAGATACAGTTAAATGTGAATAGAATGAGTTATGTCACAAGTTGGTAGTTAGAGAATTGTATAACCATATTTTAACATGTTTTAACGGGATTGTTGATCATTTTCATCTAAATCAGTAATTTCCTTTACTGCAGGATTGTCAGAATTATATGAAACTCCGGTGACTACCGATGGATTGCCCAGTGGATCAAAACGTTCGTAATCACCATCAAATATCTCATCCGATTGGATCATCCCATCCGATAGCGTAATCACCCGCATTCCTTCCCGCAACATCCCGACATCATGAGTGACCATCACAATAGTTGGAGCCCATGAACTATTGCCATTCTTTTGATTGATGTCATGGAGAAGATCAATGATTTCAGCACCACGAGCACTGTCAAGATCTCCGGTTGGTTCATCTGCAATGATTAAATCTGGTTTGTTAGCCATTGCTCTGGCAATTCCCACCCGTTGCCTCTCACCTCCAGATAGTTCGTTTGAGTAATGGGTCTCTCGACCAGATAAACCAACCATTCTCAGCAGTTCAATAGCCCAGGGTCTGCGATCCTTTCTCGGCAATCCGGCAATCAGCATGGGTAATTCCACATTGTCAATTGCTGTCATAGCTTCCATCAGGTGAAAATGCTGAAAGACAATGCCAATCTCCTTTCGTCGTAATATTGCCAACTCATCCTCGCTGAACTGACCTAGTTCTTGACCATTCAGAATGATCGAACCTTTGGTAGGTTGTTCCAACCCTCCGATGAGGGAGAGTAGCGTGCTTTTACCCGATCCAGAACGACCCAGGATGACAAGAAATTCTCCTCGTTCTATTTCAAGGCTCACATGCTGGATAGCATGGATTCGTGCCGTTCCTTGGATATATTCCTTCTCGAGATTTTTTAGAACCAATAATTTTTGTTCACTCATCGAATCACCTGTGCTCCGCGGGTATAATATACAGTCGTCCCGTCTTTTCATCCTCGATAAATTTCACAAATTCATCGATTTCATATTTCTCTCTGAGATGATTTGGGATACGAACCATACCAAATTGATTGACGACACCTACTTCTTCTCGTTCAGCATCTGACCATTTTATCTTCCGAGTATTACTTAATGATCGACGCATACCAGCAATACTACCATCCAAGATATTATAGGATTGATTTGTCATTCGTTCAAATCGATTATCATGGGTTACCACAATAATGGTTAAACCCATGTCTGTATTAATATCCTGTAAATATGAAATAATCTCCATTGTTGTTTCCGAATCTAACTCTCCAGTGGGCTCATCTGCCAATAAGATTTTGGGTTCGTTAGCTAAGGCAACGGCTAAGCCACAACGCTGGGCTTCTCCTCCGGACAATTTTGCCAGCGTATGATCCATTCTATCACCAAGCCCAAC